>Ga0209488_10000640_pt1 | contig 29624 bp, 25 predicted proteins | sample Rivendell_Oct201_8_FD_188349 | JGI IMG/M metagenome (GOLD analysis project Ga0209488, IMG submission 188349) | Vadose zone soil microbial communities from the Eel River Critical Zone Observatory, Northern California, USA -... | ecosystem: Environmental > Terrestrial > Soil > Vadose zone >...
GGCTCAGGATGAGGCGCATTGGAGAATGCCATCTCCGATCATTTGTCGATGCCATCGCTAACCTTCCTCATCCTGAGCCTGTCGAAGGACGCAGGTTGGTCATGCAGCGCGGCGAGCGGGCATTCGGCGATCACGCCGCCGTGACCATTCACTTCGGCTGAATGGTGCATTCGCAACTCTCCGGCTTATTCCTTGCGGCACGCAGGCTCATCTTCCGGGGTACGGATGATGCGGTGATCAGCACCGCGGCCGAATTCACGGAAGGACTTCACCATGTTTGCCACCTCTCGCCTCGCTTCTCTCGGATGGGTCGCCACCCTCGCCCTGGCGCTCACTCCTCTCGCCGGCGCGGCCTATGCCGACGACGAATACGGCACCGGCCACGCGGCGGTGATCGCCCAGGCCGCGTCCTCGCAGCCCACGGCGCCGCTCAGCGCCGACCAGGTCGCGAAGCTCAACGACGTCTTCAAGGTCGGGCAGAACGACGCCTTCGGCGCCGCGCGCTCCTCGCAGCTCGCGCCCGTGCCGCAGGGCAGCCCGTCGCGGCTCGCCTCCCTGTCGCGCACGATCGGCGGCAAGGTCGACGTCGTCGGCGCCGGCGGCGCCCAGGACGCGCTCGCGGTCGAGATCTATCACCCCGGCAGCGGGACCGACTGGTAATGCGGACGATGTGAGCGGGCGCCCTGGAGGGCGCCGGCTTGCCGCGAGCTTCCTCGCGAAGTCCGGGTACGACGCGAATATAGGGGGAATCCAATGGTGTCATTGATACTGGTCGTGTGCCTCGCGGCGACGCCCGAGATCTGCCGCGAGGAGCGGCCGCCGATGGAGGCCATAAGCCAAGTCTCCTGCATCGTGCAGGGTCAGCAGTTCGCATCCCAGTGGCTCGATGAGCATCCGAAATGGGCGCTGAGGGGCTGGCGCTGCAAGCTCGGCGCTGCGGAAAAGGCGACGTGAGGCGGCTTGGCTTGAACCGCGATGATCATGCGCATGGATCAGGGCAATGTCGGGGCTACGCGACATACGCAGGGATTGGCGCCGCTGGAGCGCAGCGGAGCGCTGCAGCGCGGTGACGATCATGCTCGCCTTGATCGCCCTGCCCGCCGCGATGTTGATCCTCGCGCATCCCGTCTGAAGCAGCCCGAAAAAAGGCGACGCTTTCTGTCTCCACCGACTTCGAGGCAGGTGGCGGCCCCAGAGTCTACCCCTGGGAGCGGAAATGACCTCCAACGCAAGGCGCGGGCGGTTCTCGATCGACGCACCGCGGTAGCGACCGTCGCCATGATCGCCTCCTAGAGTCCGAGTTCGCTCAAGGACGGGTGTCCGTCGGGACGGCGGCCGAGCGGCCAGTGGTACTTGCGCTCGCTCTCCTCGATCGGGAGATCGTTGATGCTGGCGATGCGCAGGCGCATCAGCCCGTGCTCGTCGAACTCCCAGTTCTCGTTGCCGTAGCTGCGGAACCAATTGCCGCTGTCGTCATGCCATTCGTAGGCGAAGCGTACGGCGATGCGATTCTCGCGGAAGGCCCAGACCTCCTTGATCAGGCGGTAGTCGAGCTCGCGGTTCCACTTGCGCGTCAGGAACGCTTCGATGGCCGCGTGGCCCTGGAGAAACTCCGCGCGATTGCGCCAGCGGCTGTCGCTCGTGTAGGCCAGCGCGACGCGAGCGGGATCGCGCGTGTTCCATGCGTCTTCGGCCATTCGCGCCTTTTGCGCGGCGGTCTCGGCGGTGAAGGGGGGAAGCGGCGGGCGGCTCATGGTACGGTCCTCGTTCGGCAGTTTCAGGGAGGCGGCCCCGGCGACGCGATAGGCGCTGCCGGCGGGCGCAATCACGGGCGCAAGCCCGTCAGCACCAGCCTACTTGCGTGGACAGGGCGGCAAGTGCGGCTTATATAGCCGCGATGCTCCAGTGGCACGCGAAGCGCTGCATAACTGACTTGCGTCCTTCGACAGGCTCAGGATGAGGGAAATCTCTGATGGCACAAGGACAGGCCCTCATCCTGAGCCTGTCGAAGGACGCAAATTGTCGATCCAGCGGCCGTCTGCACCATTCACGCGCCCTCCCCAAGAAGTGAGGGAACTCGACATCGTCACTTTCGGCTGCCGGCTCAACGCCTTCGAATCCGAGGTGATCCGCGCGCAGGCCGCGGCGGCCGGCCTCGACGACGCGGTCATCGTCAACACCTGCGCGGTGACCGCCGAGGCCGAGCGCCAGGCGCGCCAGGCGATCCGCCGCGCCCGCCGCGCGCGGCCCAATGCCCGGCTCATCGTCACCGGCTGCGCCGCGCAAATCCGTCCCGAGCGCTACGCCGCCATGCCGGAAGTCGACCAGGTACTCGGCAACGAGGCGAAGCTCAAGCGCGAGAGCTATGCCGCGGGCTCGCCGCGCGTGCTGGTCGGCGATATCCGCGCGGTCAAGGCGACGGCGGCGCAATTCGTCGACGCCATCGACCGCCGCGCCCGCGCCATCGTCCAGGTGCAGCAGGGCTGCGACCACCGCTGCACCTTCTGCATCATCCCGCTGGGGCGCGGCGACAACCGCTCGGTGCCGATCGGCGACATCGTCCAGCAGGCGCGCGCGCTGGTGGCGCTCGGCCATCGCGAGATCGTGCTGACCGGCGTCGACATCACCGGCTTCGGCGCCGATTTGCCGGGGCGGCCGGGCCTGGGGCAGCTCGTGCGCCGGCTGCTGGTACTGGTGCCGGCGCTCGAGCGGCTGCGCCTCTCCTCGCTCGATCCGGTGGAGATCGACGACGATCTCTGGCGTTTGGTGGGCGAGGAGCCGCGCCTCATGCCGCATCTCCATTTCTCGATCCAGGCCGGCGACGACCTCGTGCTGAAGCGCATGGCGCGCCGGCACGGCCGCGCCGACGCGCTCGCCGCGTGCCGCCGCGCGCGCGGCTTGCGGCCGGGCATCGCGCTCGGCGCCGACCTCATCGCGGGATTCCCGACCGAGAGCGGGGCCATGTTCGCCAACACGCTGTCGCTGGTCGAGGAAGCCGCGCTCGACTACCTGCACGTCTTCCCCTACAGCGCCCGGCCGGGCACGCCGGCGGCGCGCATGCCGCAGGTTTCCGGCGACGTCATCCACGAGCGCGCGGCGCGCTTGCGCGAAGCCGGCGCCGCCGCGCTGGCGCGCTCGCTGGCGTCGCGCGTCGGCACCATCGCGGCGGTGCTGGTCGAAGGCGCCGGCTTCGGCCACAGCGAGCATTTCGCGCCGGTGCGCTTCGGCGGCAGCATCGCGCGCGGCGACGTCGCGCGGCTGCGCATCACCGGCGCCACCGCCGACGCGCTCGTCGGTGCGGCCGCCGCATGAGCGGTCCGCGCAAAGCCATCCACCATCGTCATGCCCGGCCTTGTGCCGGGCATCCACGTCTGCCGTTGGCGCAAGCAAAGGCGTGGATGGCCGGGACAAGCCCGGCCATGACGGTGAGAGGGAGTGGACGCGCCGTGTCCGAGGCCGCGGCATGAGCGAGGAGCGCCAGGGGTGGTTCGCGCGGCTCAGATCGGGGCTGGCGCGCTCCTCCGCGAAGCTCAACGACGGGATCGGCCGCATCTTCGCCCGCCGCCGGCTCGACGACGAGACGCTCGGCGAGCTCGAGGAATTGCTGATCGCCGCCGATATGGGGACCGGCATCGCCGCGGAGGTGACGCAGCGCCTCAGGCGCACGCGCTTCGACCAGGAGGTCGCGCCCGACGAGATCCGCGCCGCGCTGGCCGAGGAAGTGGCGAAGTCGCTGGCGCTGGTCGACCGGCCGTTCCGGCTCGATCCCGCGCTGAAGCCGAATGTGATCCTCGTCGTCGGCGTCAACGGCAGCGGCAAGACGACGACCATCGGCAAGCTCGCCAAGCAGTATCGCGACGAGGGCCTGAGCGTGATGATGGCGGCCGGCGACACCTTCCGCGCCGCGGCGGTCGAGCAGCTCAAGATCTGGGGCGAGCGCGCCGGCGCGCCGGTGATGGCGCGCGAGACCGGCGCCGATGCCGCGGGCCTCGCCTACGACGCCTTCGATGAAGCCAAGCGCCAGGGCGCCGACGTGCTGCTGATCGACACCGCCGGGCGGCTGCACAACAAGGCCGATCTGATGGCCGAGCTGCAGAAGATCGTGCGCGTGCTGCGCAAGATGGATGCGAAGGCGCCGCATGCGGTGCTGCTGGTGCTCGACGCCACGGTCGGGCAGAACGCCCACGCCCAGGCCGAGACCTTCCGCGACATGATCGGCGTCACCGGCATCGTCATGACCAAGCTCGACGGCACCGCCAAGGGCGGCGTCCTGGTCTCGCTCGCCGAGAAATACGGCATCCCCGTGCATTACATCGGCGTCGGCGAGAGCGCCGAGGACCTCCGCCCCTTCGAGGCGCAGTCCTTCGCCCGCGGCCTGGTCGGGCTCGAGGGGTAACGCGCCCCATCGGCGATGGCTCCTCCCAATTTGGGAGAGGCTTGCTCCCGCTGTGGGAGTGTCCTATATTCTAAGTCCACGCGACGGTCTGGCCTGTCGGCAGGCTGTCGCGAGTACGGCTAGTTAAGTTGATGGGACTGTTGACCTGGAGGAGAACGGGCGCGCCGGCCTAGCGACGCGAGTGCGAGCTCCAGGCGGGAAGAGGAGAGATGAGGTCGTGCGCGTATTCAACAGCAACACGCTCGTGCAGTACGGGCGGGAGCACGCCGGCGCAGAGAAGGCGTTTCGAGAACTGAACAGGACGCTTCGCGGATCAATCTGGAAGAGCTTCCAAGACATAGCCAAGGCCTATCCCGGCGCTCGCGCCATAAAGGGAGACCGGATCGTCTTCAACGTGAAGGGAAATGCATATCGGGTCGTTGCGGCGATGGACTACAGCCGCCAAGCCATCTTCATCAAGTTTGCGGGCACCCATGCGGAATACGACAAGATTGATGCGGAGACAGTGAGTCGGTATTGAGGAGATAATGGGAAGTCAGTCGGACATGATTGCGCCAATTCGGGACGAGATGTCCCACAAGGCTGCGCTCGGCGAGATTGATCGGCTCTGGGGGGCGGCAGCTGGGACGCCCCAAGGAGACCGCCTGGACGTATTGATGACGCTTGTCGATGCTTATGAAAGGCTCCGGTGGCCTGACGACGATGTTCATCCGATCGACGCGATAAAGGCGCGTATGGAGAATTCGGACCGAACGAGAAAGGACTTCGAGAAGATCGTCGGCTCGTCTGGGCGAGCCTCCGAGATTCTGAATCGGCGTCGGCACCTGACTTTGACGATGATCTGGAAACTGGTGCGGCAGTGGGGAATTCCAGCGGACCTCCTGGTGAAACCCTACGCCTTAGCCCGCCCCATGCGCGGTCCTAGGCGTCCGCGGCCGCGAAAGAAAATCTCGAGAGCGATTGTTCCGAAGAGGCGCGCCGCGGCACACTATAAAGATTGATCCTTCGGCACTGACGCGAGGAAAGGCCGCAGGGCTTTTTCCAATCTGATCATCGCGTCAATCATCGCGTCCTGGATCGCGGGCCACTGTTCCTCGGGCTCGCGGTATCCGCCTATCTCAATGACGTGTGCGACGCGGCAATGCCGAATTCCGTCCTGCTGATACCAGACAAGTGAGCTTCCAAAGGCTTCCTCGATCTCGGATTGGTGCGACTTGAGATGGCCCAGAATCTCCTTGTTTTCTTGCTCGGATGCCCTGTTGAGATATAGAGCAACTTCGGCTTCATGTTGAGTAATCGAATACCGATAGCCGAGGCCGGCTTTTCCTGCGCCCGCCCAGATATAGGAGTATTCGCTTGGTGATATGGCCTCGAAAAGCCTAGATTTCTGCCTTGCTCTCGTTAGCAGAGCTTGCCAAAACCGATGCCGAATCGCATACCGGTCGGCCAAGTCCTTTTTCGTATCCCCAACTTCTCGTGTCTCTTCACTCGGACCTGTGATGAGCGTCACCAGCGGCGCAGGCTCGCTTGTCCCTATACGGATCGCTTCGACTTTCAAGAGATAGAAGCTCGCTAACCTAGATTCATTGAGCCAAGTTATCGCTTTGATATGCTCGGGCCGCGGGTCGGAAACAATCCAGATTCCGATCTTCGCGCCAAGCGAAGCGACGTAGGTTATTACCTTTCCGAGATGGTCGTGATTGCTCTTCTCAAGCTGATTTTCGATTACAACGGCATTCCCGCCGTCATCTTCGGCAACCAGATCGACATTGAAATCTCCGGCCGCATGCTCTCTTTTGGCATCTTGCAGCGTAATACCGATGACATCCGACAGGACATCAGTATTCTCGACGAGCCACGTCGTGAAATCCCGCGCCTCATTTTTCCACACCTCTCGAAGAGGCAGGCGTTCTATTTTACCGATCACAACCGCGAAGGTCCGCTGTTAGGGTGCACAGAGCGAGCAGCCCTTGCTATCGGGCCACCGAAGTGATCGCGCTTGAGCAAATGCTGTAGCGCGGTCTGGAAAAGGGCCGTGCCAAGTATCATTCCGACCCGAATGAGAGGATTGAGTACCGCGGCCGTTGTTGCAGTGACTGCATTCGGCTGCGTGCACCCGGACACGTTTGTGCGTCCAATTCTCGTAGACCCAATATGCCATAGCGGTGCCTACGCTGCTCAGCGTTCAGGCGAATATTCGCATAATTCTCTTACTCAGCACCAGCCCTCATTAGGTCCGCGAGAGCGCCCGACGTCCTCGAAGCCACAGACTTCGCCCGCAGCTGGGTGGGATTGGAGAACTAGCAAGGGTCGCCTCTTCGCGCTTCCCTCGACGGCAGACTCGATAGGTCCTCATCCTGCGCCTCAAATATCCGGCGCGTCGGGGCGGGCGCTCGCTCGACCGGCACCAGCCGATCGATTTCGCCGCGCTGTAGAGTATGGGCCTACATAAACTTGCGCCGTGTGAATGCTGCTACGTCTCCGCTCGACAACTCGAACCATTCACCGTTCTTCCGCTTTGCCTCAAATCGCTTGTGCCAGTATCCCTCAATGCCGGCAGGATCGTCGGTACGGATTGCGTGAACCGTTTTTGTTTTCTCTGGTAGCTGAATGGCCAATTCGCGTTCACGCCGCCCGACGGCGTTGCTATGGCCAACTTTATAATACCGCCCCGACCGGATGAGGTAGACGAAGCCGAATTGTGCATCAGCTTCTTTACTTCGATGCACTGGAGGCGTGCCCTTCACCATCCCGTCACAAAGCGTGACTACGTCCTCGTAACCGCTTCGCAGCGCACAGTACTCAAGCAGCTTCGCAGCAAGCTTCTGTTTCGATCCGAGGCGCGCGAACGTGCCGTGACTTGGAAAGGTTTCGTCACTGCGTTCCTTCATCAGGAGCTCAGCATTGACGGGAAAACGCCCAAGCTCGCGCATCAAGCCAATGTACCGTTCAAGGAGCATTTCTTCGGGATAGCGAACTTGGAGCCGGTTCGGCTCATATCCGGCTTCCCTGATAGCATCGCCCCATCGTACCCAATACCTGCCGATCCAGTCGGCCTGCTTGATGCCCGTTTCATGGAAGAATCGCTCTCGACCGAGTGCCATGCCCCCGTTAGCTGCTGCCGTTCGCTTGATCTCCGCAATAATGTGCGCCTTATCCATTTGCCGCTCGTCGCCTCTCTCGGCCTACGGTAATCGTACGCTTGCCTTATCACGGCCGCAACCACACTATCGGCGTCAGCCGGTCAATACTCGCCCTCGAAGAGTTTCGAGAGTTCAAATGCCGCATTTCGAAATCAGTTGGGCTGAAATCGTGACGCTTCGCCGCGATAGCAACGATGTTCCTGCTGACGAAATTGACGCTGCGGAATTGGCTATTGCACACCTGCGGTCATTGTTTGGCGACTGCGTGCTGAAGTTGCCGACGCGTATTGTCGACGTGCTCTTTAACCGAGCGCCATGGACGTACGAGTGGCTAGTCTGGTTCTCGTCCTCCCTGCAACGCCTTGAGAAGATTCCAAGCTACGGCTGTTTGCGCAAACGATTGCTGCGCCCAGACGATTTCGAAGAAGCCCTTTCTGTTCTTAGGATTGCCGAGCGCTTCCAGGAAGCTGGTTTGTTGTGTACCTTCGATCCGGCCATCGAAGTGGAAGGAAACCGCAAGGTCCCCGACCTTGGGATCCGCGACGCAGAGGCCGGACTTGCATTCTATTGCGAAGTATCGAGCCTATTTCGCTCAGACGACGATGGAAAGGCGACCGCAGCCTTCGACCGAATTAATGGGCTGTTTCGTTCTTACCCGCGCGACCCGATGATTTACGCTGGTCGTTTCTTGCGCCAGCCGTCTTCGAGGCGACTTGACGAACTGGTGGTCACCATCGAAGCGGCCAAGAAGGCTGCTATTCGTGAGGACCGCCTAGGCGAAGTGATCGTGCCCGGCCTGCTCGAACTAGCCTTTGCCCCCGAGACAGGAAAAGAAGGCCTCGAGAGATGGTGCCATGAGCACGGAATCGACGCCTTGTCATTCGCGGGCCCGCCAGCGGCCGTTGATCACATAAAGCGATTAGAATTCAAACTTCAGAGGAAAACCCAACAGCTCCCATCTGGGATGCCGAATGTACTGGTCGTTCCAGCTCAACAGCTATTCTTCAATGTTCAGAATCCGGCAGATTTGCTCCCACATGTAGAAGAAATTCTCCATGAGCATCCCAAAGTGGGGCTGCTGGTCCTCACCACTGAAAGCATTGCCTCGGTCACTCCCCGTGTAGCTTTGATAGGAGCGCATCTTGTCATTTGGAGCGGACGCGGGGGACATGACCAGCGATACCTGATGGTCCACAATCCCTATTGCATATCAACGTTCCCCCGGCCGACGGCGGAAAAAGTGAGATCAGCGTTCTCTTTCTGAGAGCGCTTGCAGGTCGGGCTGTGGATTCATGCGTGTCGACGGCGAGGCATTGGCCGGGTCGTCCTTCCGGCCTGCTGGCGGGCCGCGAGAGGCGAAGCGGACATCATGCGCCAGTGGTCCGCGCATGGTTCGGACATGGCGCGCTGCCTCATCCGCAGCTGTAGCACTCGCGCGCCCGACCTGTAGCACTTGGCAGCGGATGTATAGGTTTCACGTGATACACGCCGAGCGCCGAGCGCGGTTTTCCGCGGATTTTTCGTGGCGCGACGCGCCGTTCCCCTTCTTCCGAACATGGCGAAACCTGTAGCACTTCCGTCCCGGCTAGCCGCCCCTTGCCGATCGGGACTATGCTCCCTCGTCCAACGACCCAGGGGAGGAACCACCATGCGACGCAAGATCGCTTATGCCGCCGCCGCCGCGCTGTTCTTCGGTGCCGCCGCCGCCGTGGCCACCACCGAGTTGCCGAAGCTGCGCGGCGACCGCTTCAAGCCGCTGACCGCCGAGGAGATGACGCCCGAGCAGAAGGCGATGGCGGATGCCGTGCTGGCGGGGCCGCGCGCCTCGCTCAACGGCCCCTTCAACGTCATGCTGCGCAGCCCTGATCTCGGCGACCGGCTGCAGAAGGTCGGCGAGTATGTCCGCTTCAAGACCTCGATCCCGCCGCGCCTCAACGAGCTGGCGATCCTGGTGACGGCGCGGGCCTGGACGGCGCAGTACGAGTGGTACGCGCATTACCAATACGCGATGAAGGCGGGCGTGCCGCCGGCCGTCGCCGAGGACATCGCCGCCGGCAAGCGGCCGACCAAGATGGAGGGCGACGAGGCGATCGTCTACAACTTCACCCGCGAGCTCATCGACACCAAGCAGGTGAGCGACGCCACCTTCAGCGCGGTGAAGGACAAGTTCGGCGAGCGCGGCGTGGTCGATCTCATCGGCCTCATCGGCTATTACCACACCGTGTCGATGCTGCTGAACGTCGACCGCTATCCCCTGCCCGAGGGTGTGAAGCCGCCGCTCCAGGCGCTGAACCGGTAGCCCGACCGGGCACGGCGCCGGGTGCAACGGCGCGCGCCCGGCACTGTGCGCGACCTGCCGATCACATGCGCGTGATGCCGAGCGGCGCCGGCCGCGCGTTAGCGATCCTTAAACCGTCGCCGACAAAGGATCGTCGCGACATCGCGCATCTGCTCGATGCCGCCATTTGTCGTGCCTTGCCCTGGAAGGACATCATCATGACTCGCAAGATTGCCTGTGTCGCCGTGATCCTGCTGGCGGGGATTGCCGCCGCGATGGCGGCAGACGCGCCGCAATTCAAGCTGCGCGGCGACCGCTTCAACCCGCTGACCTGGGAGGAAATGAGCCAGGAGCAGAGGGCGCTGGTCGAGCACATTGTCTCCGGACCGCGCGGCTCGCTCAACGGACCGTTCAATGTCATGCTGCGCAGCCCCGAACTCGGGGACCGGCTGCAGAACGTCGGTGAATACGTGATCTTCAAGAACTCGCTCTCGGACCGGCTGAAGGAGCTGGCGATCCTGGTCACGGCGCGCGCTTGGACCGCGCAGTATGTCTGGTATGCGCATCATTCCCTGGCGATGAAAGCTGGCCTGCCCCCGGCCATCGCCGAGGCGATCGCCGCAGGCAAGCGGCCGGTCAAAATGGAGAGCGACGACGAGATCGTCTACAAGTTCACGCGCGAGCTGATCAACACGAAGCGGGTGAGCGACGCGACGTTCGCCGCGGCGAAGGCGAGATTCGGCGAGCGCGGCGTCGTCGATCTCATCGGCACCATCGGCTATTACCAGACCGTGGCCATGCTGGTGGACGTCGATCGCTATCCCCTGCCCGATGGCGCCACGCTGCCCTTGCGGGCGCTCAAGCGCTAGCCCCATCCAGCACGCGCGCCGGGTGCAGCGCCTCGCGCCCGGTGCCATGCTCGATCTGCTGGCGGCAGCTCGTGCCGGCGGCGACCAGGATCGCGTCGGCCGGTGCGGCGCGCATCCGGGGCAGCACGCCGAGCTCGCCGATGCGGAGCGACATGTCGTAATGCTCGGCCTCGTAGCCGAAGGCGCCGGCCATGCCGCAGCAGGTGCTGTCGAAGGTGTCGACCGCGAGCCCCGGCACCAGCTTGAGCGCGGCGACGCTGTCGCCGACGGTGTTGAACGCCTTCTGGTGGCAATGCCCGTGCAGCACGGCCTTGCGCGCGTCCGGCTTGAGCGCGAGGGTGAAGCGGCCGGCGGCGCTCTCCGCCGCGACGAACTCCTCGAAGAGCCGCGCCTGCCTGGCCAGCGCCGCGGCCTCGGCGCCCGGCAGCAGGGCGGCGAGCTCGTCGCGCAAGGTGAGCAGGCAGGAGGGCTCGAGCCCGACAATCGGCACGCCGCGCGCGACATAGGGCTTGAGCGCCGCGAGCAGCCGGCGCGCCTCGAGCTTCGCCTCCTCGACGAGGCCGGCGGCGAGGAAGGTGCGGCCGCAGCATAAGGGCCGCTCGCCCGAGGGCGTCGCCGCGCGCACGGCATAGCCGGCGCGGCGCAGCACGCGCTCGGCGGCGCGCGCATTCTCGGGCTCGAACCAGCGATTGAAGGTGTCGACCAGCAGCACGACCTCGCGCCCGTCCGCCGCCGGCGCCGCGGGCGGCGGATCGCGGTAGGGCTCGCCGTGCCAGCGCGGCAGCGCGCGCCGCGCGCTCAACCCCATCAGCATCTCGCTGAGCCAGGCCAGCCCAGGCACGCGGTCGCGCAGATTGAGCAGCGGCGCCAGGCGCGACGCCGCCGGGGCGTAGCGCGGCAGGTAGGCGACAAGGCGCTCCCGCAGGGAGAGGCCGTGCCGCTTGTGGCGCTGATGCAGGAACTCGATCTTCATGCGCGCCATGTCGACGCCGGTCGGGCATTCGCGCTTGCAGCCCTTGCAGGAGATGCACAGCTCCATCGTCTCGCGCATGGCGTCGGCGGCAAGCGCGTCGGGGCCGAGCTGGCCGCTGAGGGCGAGGCGCAGCGTGTTGGCGCGGCCGCGCGTCAGGTGCTGCTCGTCGGCGGTGGCGCGATAGGAGGGGCACATCACGCCGGGATCGGATTTGCGGCACGCGCCGTTGTTGTTGCACATCTCGACCGCGCCGGCGAAGCCGCCCCAGTCGGACCAATCGAGCGCCGTGTCGAGCGGCAGCGCGCGGTAGCCTGGCTTGAAGCGGAAGAGCGAGCGGTCGTCCATCTTGGACGGCCGCACGATCTTGCCGGGATTCATCAGCCCTTGCGGGTCGAAGCGGTCCTTCACTTCCGCGAAGGCGCGCACCAGGCGCGCGCCGAACATCGGCTCGTGGAATTCCGAGCGCACGAGCCCGTCGCCATGCTCGCCGGAATGCGAGCCCTTGTATTCGCGCACCATGGCGAAGGCCTCCTCGGCGATCGCGCGCATCTTCTTGACGTCGATCTCCTGCTTGAGGTTGAGCACGGGCCGCACATGGAGGCAGCCGACCGAGGCATGCGCGTACCAGGTGCCGTAGGTGCCGTGCTTCTCGAAGACGGCAGTCAGCCGCGCCGTGTAGTCGGCGAGATCGTCGAGCGACACGGCGCAGTCCTCGATGAAGGAGATCGGCTTACCGTCGCCCTTCATCGACATCATGATGTTGAGGCCTTCCTTGCGCACGTTCCACACCGCCTGCTGGAAGGCGGGATCGGTGGCCTCGACCACGGCGCCGGGCAAGCCCAGATCGCCCATCAGCTCGATCAGCTGCCGCAGGCGCCGCCGGTTGTCGTCGGAATCCTCGCCGGCGAATTCGACGAGCAGCAGCGCCGCCGGCTCGCCCTGGACGAAGCGGTCGACGGTGGCGCGGAACATGGGAATGTCGCGCGACAGGTCGATCATGGTGCGGTCGACCAGCTCGACCGCGGTCGGGCCCAGCGCCACGATGCGCCTGGTCGACGCCATCGCCTGGTAGAAAGTCGGGAAATGGCAGATGCCGAGCACGCGGTGCGGCGGGATCGGCTGCAGCTCGAGCTCGATGGCATTGAAGAAGGCGAGCGTGCCCTCCGAGCCGACCAGCAGATGCGCCATGTTGTGGCCGGCATCATCGATCATGTCGATGTTGTAGCCGCCGACCCGGCGCAGCAGCTTGGGGAAGCGCTGGGCGATCTCGGACGATTCGCGCCGGTGCAGCGCGCGCATGTCGCGCACGAGGTCGCGATAGCGTTCGGGCGCGACGCCGTCGTCGAAATTGCCGGGCACCTCGCCCATGCGCGCCGCCGTGCCGTCGGCCAGGAGCGCGTCGACAGCGCGCACGTTGTGCACCATGTTGCCGTAGCGCAAGCTGCGCGCGCCGCAGCTGTTGTTGGCGGTCATGCCGCCGATGGTGGCGCGATCGCCGGTCGAGACGTCGACCGGGAAGAACAGGCCGTTCGGCTTCAGCGCCTTGTTGAGGCGGTCGAGCACCACGCCCGGCTGGACCAGCGCGCGGCGCCGCTCGACATCGACGGCGAGGACGCCGTCCATGTGCTTGCTGCAATCGATGACGAGGGCGCGGCCGACGGTCTGGCCGCATTGCGAGGTGCCGCCGCCGCGCGGCAGGACCGGCACGCCCTCCTCGCGGGCGATGGCGAGCGCCGCCGCGACGTCCTCCTTGTCGCGCGGCACGACCACGCCCAGAGGCTCGATCTGGTAGATCGACGCATCGGTGCTGTAGCGGCCGCGGCTGAACGCGTCGAACAGCACCTCGCCGCGCAAATTCTGCCGCAGCCGCGCCGCGAGCGCCGCGGCGCCCGGCTCGACCGAGCTTCCCCGCGCCAACTGTGCCATCAGTCGCCTCCTCGCTGCTCGGCCGAGTATCGCGCGGCGACCGCGGGGAATGCTAGGCGGCGCTGGCGATGCGCACCCCGGCGCGCTCGACCAGCATCACCTTGTTGAGCAGCTTCACCAGCGCGTAGACCGATTCGATCGCCGGCGCCGGCGTTTCGGTGATCCTCGCCATCTCCAGGATCGAGCCGATCAGCGCCTCGGTCTCGAGCGAGCGCCCGGCCTCGACGTCCTGCAGCATCGAGGTCTTGTGCGCGCCGACGCTTTCGGCGCCCTCGATGCGCTTCTCGATCGACACGCGGAAGGTGACGCCGAGCTTCTTTGCAATCGTCTCAGCCTCACCCATCATCTTCGCGGCGAGATGCCGCGTCTCCGGGAACTGGCAGATATCGACCAGCGTCGCATGGGTGAGCGCGCTGATCGGGTTGAAGGAGAGATTGCCCCACGCCTTGAGCCAGATCTCCGAGCGGATGTCCTTGAGGACGCGCGATTTGAGGCCCGCCTTCACGAGCACGTCGTGGATCAGCTTGGCGCGCTCGCTCACCTTGCCGTCGAGCTCACCGATCGGGAAGCGGTCGCCCTCGACATGGTGGATGATTCCGGGCGCCGTCACCGCGGCGGCGGGATAGACGACGCAGCCGATGAGCCGGCTCGGCTCGATCTTGGCGGTGAGCACGCCCGTCGGGTCGAGGCTCTCGAGCTTGCGGTTGTCGTACTTGCCGCCGAGCTTCTGGAAGTACCACCACGGCAGCCCGTTCTGCACCGTCATCACCACCGTGTCGGGGCCGAGCAGATGGTCGATGTTCTTCGCCACCTGGTCGAGGTAGTGCGCCTTGACCGCGAGGATGACGAGATCCTGCTTGCCGGCATCGGCCACCTTCTCGACCCCCTTCACCTTGGCGGTCTCCACTTTGCCGTCATGCCATTCGAGCGTGAGGCCGTTCTTCTGGATGGCCGCTAGGTGGGGCCCGAGATCGATCACGGTCACCTCGTTGCCGCCGAGCGCGAGCTTCGCCGCCATCAGCCCGCCGATGGCGCCGGCGCCGACCACGCCGATGCGGATCGGCTTGGGCGGGGCGCCGAAGAGATAAGGGCTGGGTAGCACTTGGTTGAACGCGTTGCTCAGCGTGCCGACGCCATCGATGACGATGTCGATGTCGTTCTCCGCATTGTGCATCGGGCCGGCGCCGAGCGAGGTGCCGCAGGCGATGACGTCGCCGGGCATCAGCGTCATGTCGCGCGACAGCGCCGCCACCAGCTTGTAGGGCGGGAAGAACATGTCGGCGACCGGATAGTTCTGCACTTCCTTGCCGTTGAGCACGGTCCGGACGCGCAAGGTCATCGGGTCGAGGCCGGTGGCGATGGTCGGGCCGAGGACGCCGAAGGTGTCGAAGCTCTTGGCGCGCACCCACTGATCGAAGGTCGGGTTCTTCTTGAGCAAATCGACGGCGGTGACGTCGTTCACGCAGGTGTAGCCGAAGATGTAGTCCTTGGCCTCCGCTTCGCTCACCATCGAGCACTTCTTGCCGATGACGATGCCGAGTTCGCCCTCGTAGACGATGCGGCCGTCATAGGATTTCGGCCGCACGATCGGCGCGCCGTGCGGGTGATAGGCGTTGGCCGCCTTGAGGAAATAGAGCGGCTCGTCGGGCACCTGGAAATTGTTCTTGGCGGCGAGCTGGTGGAAGTTGTTCCACAGGCAGATCATCTTGCTCGGATCGCAGGGCGTGCGCAGGCGCACATCGGCGAGCTTCACGGTCTCGCCCGTCGGCCGGTTGTCGCCGAGCATGTCGCCCGTGTGGACGGTGATGACGCCGCCCTCGAGGGTGCCGAAACCGGGTTTTCCTGCGCGCTCGAACCTCAGCCAATGAGCCATGATTCCTCCTCCCTCCTTTATCGGCCGGAGGCTCCCCTCCCGCCTTGAGTCTTGCGCCGCTGCGCCCGTGTCGCCGCGGTTTACGCGACCGAGCGCTGCGGCCCCGCGGTTATGCCGGACCGGCCCGCGGCTTCGGCAAGATAGTCGATCGCCGCCTGCGCGCCACCCTTGTGATGCGGCGCGCCGATGAGGCCCAGCCCCATCTCGACCCCAGCCAGCGTGCCCATCAGCATCAGGTCGTTGAAGCTGCCGAGATGGCCGATGCGGAAGACCTTGCCGGCGAGCTTGGTCAAGCCGGCGCCCAGCGACATGTCGAATTTATCGAGCACGATCTTGCGGAGCGCGTCGGCGTTGCCGCCCGGCGGCATCATCACCGCGGTCAGCGCGCTCGAATACTCGGCCGGATCGAGGCAGAGGATCTCGAGCCCCCAGCCCCGCACGGCGCGGCGCGTCGCCTCGGCATGGCGGTCGTGGCGGGCGAAGACGTTGTCGAGCCCCTCCTCGAGCAGCATCTCGATCGCCTCGTTGAGGCCGTAGAGCAGGTTGGTCGCGGGCGTGTAGGGGAAGAAGCCAGTCTGGTTCGCTGCCAGCATCGCGCTCCAATCCCAATAGCTCCGCGGCAGCCGCGCCGTCTTGTGCGCAGCGAGCGCCTTGTCGCTGATGGCATTGAACGACAATCCCGGCGGCAGCATCAGCCCCTTCTGCGAGCCGGCGACGGTCACGTCGACGCCCCACTCGTCATGGCGGTAGTCGATGGAAGCGAGCGACGAGATCGTGTCCACCATGAAGAGCGCCGGATGCCGCGTACGGTCGATCGCCTTGCGGATGTCGCCGATGCGGCTGGTCACGCCGGTCGAGGTCTCGTTGTGAACGGCCATCACGGCCTTGATCTGATGACCGCGATCCTGCGCGAGCATCGCCTCCACCGCCAGCGGGTCGACGCCATGGCGCCAGTCGCCCGGCACGAACTCGACCGCGAGCCCGAGCCTGCCGGCCATCTCGCGCCACAAGGTCGCGAAGTGGCCGGTCTCGAACATGAGGACACGATCGCCGGGCGACAGCGTGTTGACCAGCGCCGCTTCCCAGGCGCCGGTGCCCGAGGCCGGGTAGATCACCACCGGGCCCTTGGTCTTGAAGATCAGCTTTATGTCCGCCAGCACTTTGCGACCGAGCGCGCCGAATTCCGGTCCGCGATGATCGATGGTCGGATTGTCTATCGCGCGCAGGACGCGGTCGGGGACGTTGGTCGGGCCGGGAATCTGCAAGAAGTGCCGCCCACTCGGGCCGTGCGTGAGCTTCAGCATCGACCGCCTCCTGTATGGCCGCATTGCCTTGTTTTGCATTTTGCATGCAATATGGCCGCGACAATGTCAAGAAGAACCATCGGAGAACATTTCGCGAGGGCTCCGCTATCATGTTGATTAAAACTGATTTAGGCGCAATCCACAAACTATACGTGTGACAAGGCCGGCGTTGCTGAGTATCGTATCTTAAATGCAAAAAGGCCAGACATGACAGCATTGGGTGCCTTCGCGATCAATCGGACCAACCTCCACGCGGAGGTGACGACACGTCTGCGCGACCTCATCGTCGAAGGGCTGATCCCGCCGGGCGCTCGCCTCAACGAGCGTGTCCTGTGCGAGCAGCTGCAAGTCTCGCGCACGCCGCTGCGCGAGGCCCTCAAGGTGCTCGCCGCCGAGGGGCTGGCCGAGCTGCTGCCCAACCGCGGCGCCGTGGTGACGCCGATCAGCATCGCCGAGATTGACCACGTGTTCGAGGTGCTTGGTCCGCTCGAAGGGCTGTCGGGCGAGCTGGCCTGCGCGCGCATCTCGAACGGGCAGTTCGCGGAAATCCGTGCGCTGCATTTCGAGATGCTGCTGCATTACAACCGCGCCGACCGCGCCGAGTATTTCCGCTGCAACCAGGCGATCCACCACGGCATCAGCCGGGCGGCGGGCAACCCTGTGCTGCAGGCGAGCTATGGCGCACTCAATGCGCGCGTGCGTCGCGCGCGGTACTTCGCCAATCTCACCCAGGAGCGCTGGGACAAGGCGATCGCCGAGCACGGACAAATCCTCGAGGCGCTTGAGCGCCGCGACGGCGCGCGGCTGCGCCGAATTCTCGAGGTCCACCTCAAGAACAAGCGCGACGTGGTGATTATGGCGATCGAAGCGCGCATGCGCGCGAATGACAACGAGGGCGCCGCCTTGGCCTTCGCACCTCACCACTGACGGGACCATACGGGAGCGTGCCGTCCTGCTGCAGAAGAACGCATGTCGGCGCCGGCAGCGCGTCAGCAGCACGCCCGCCGTTCGCGCGTGCCGTATCGCCGCAGTGGTGGCGATCCGGCGATCGGTTATGTTTCGGGGAAGCGCCGCTCAAGCGGTGACGGATCTTGGCAACTGGCGTGGGGAAGGAAATGCGTAAATCGGGTTATTGGGCGACGAGCACGGTGCTGTTCCTGCTCTGCCTCATGTACATGATCACCTATATCGACCGGGTGAACATCTCGACCGCCGCGCTCGTCTTCAAGGGGGAGCTCGGCCTCAGCAACACCGATTACGGCGCGATCTTCGCCGCCTTCGGCTGGAGCTATGCCTGCTTCCAGATCGTCGGCGGCTGGATCGGCGATCGCTTCGGACCGCGTCTCACGCTCGGTATCTGCGGCTTCATCTGGGCGCTTTCCACCATCTTCACCGGCCTCGCCAACGGCTTCTGGGGCCTGATCATCGCGCGCGTGGCGCTGGGCGTCGGCGAAGGCGCCACCTTTCCGACGGCAACGCGCGCCATGTCGAGCTGGACACGCGCCGGCTGGCGCGGCTTCGCCCAGGGCGTCACGCATTCCTTCGCCCGCGCCGGCAACGCCATCACGCCGCCGATCGTCGCTTCGCTTATCTTTTATTTCTCCACCTGGCGCGCCGCTTTCGTGATCCTCGGTGTCATGAGCTTTGTCTGGGTCATCGTCTGGGTGTGGTATTTCCGCGACAAGCCCGGTGAGCATAGCGGCGTCAGCGAGCAGGAGCTCGCGACCTTGCCACCCTATCGCGGCGGAGTGCAGGAAACCGGTGTGCCGTGGCGGCGGCTGGTACCGCGCATGATGCCCACCACCATCGTCTATTTCTGCTACGGCTGGACTCTCTGGCTCTATCTGAGCTGGATCCCGCTCTATCTGCAGCACGCGCACAACCTCAACCTCAAGAGCTCGGCGCTGTTCGCCTCGGCGGTGCTGTTCTCGGGCGTCGTCGGCGACACCATGGGCGGCGTGGTCAGCGACTGGGTGTTCAAGCTCACCGGCGATCTCGCGGTGGCGCGGCGCAACGTCATCGTCGGCAGCCTGCTGGGCTCGCTCATCTGCCTGTCGCCGATCTTCTTCGTGCAGGATATCGGCGTCCTCGCGCTCTGCCTCGGCGCGGCGTTCTTCTGCCTCGAGCTGACCATCGGCCCGATCTGGTCGGTGCCGATGGATATCGCGCCCAAGCATTCGGGCACGGCGAGCGGCATCATGAACACCGGCTCGGCGATCGCCGCCATCGCCTCGCCCTGGCTGTTCGGCATCATCATCGATGCGACCGGCAACTGGAACCTGCCCTTTGCCGGCTCGATCGTGCTGCTGCTCGTCGGCGCGGTCCTGGCGTTCTGGATGCGGCCGGAGCAATCGATCGAGGAGAAGCCGCCGGCGGCCTCGGCGCCCGCCGCCCGCGCCGCCTAACGTGCCGTTCGGCCGCGCCGCGGACAGCGGCGCGGCCGCAACGCCAGCCTTGCGAAGGGACGGGCTTCCGGGCACATTCGCCCGTTCCCGCGAGGAGAGGCGTATGACGGCGAAAAGCGGCAGGCATTTTCTGCAGATTCCCGGGCCAAGCAACGTGCCCGACCGCATCCTGCGCGCGATCGACCAGCCGGTGATCGACCATCGCGGCCCCGATTTCGCCGCCCTCGCCATCGCCGTCATCGCCGGAATGCAGCGGATCTTCCGCACGTCGGGCGCGATCGCAATCTTCCCCTCCTCCGGCACCGGCGCCTGGGAAGCCGCGCTGGTGAACACGCTCTCGCCCGGCGACCGTGTGCTCGCCTTCGAGACCGGCCAGTTCGCCACGTTGTGGCGCGTGCTGGCTGAGCGCCTTGGCCTCGTCGTGGAGTTCATCCCCGGCGATTGGCGCCATGCGGTCGACGCAGGAGAAGCCGAGGCGCGCCTCACCGCGGACAAGGCGCATGCCATCAAGGCGGTGATGCTGGTGCACACGGAGACCTCGACCGGCGTCACCAGCGACGTCGTCGCGATGCGCCGCGCGCTCGACCGCGCCAAGCATCCCGCGCTGCTGCTGGTCGATACCATCTCGTCCCTCGCCGTCACCGATTTCCGCCAGGACGAGTGGGGCGTCGACGTCACCATCGCCGGCGCGCAGAAGGGGCTCATGCTGCCGCCGGGGCTCGGCTTCAACGCCATCTCCGCCAAGGCGCTCAACGCCAGCAAACGCGCCAAGCTGCCGCGCGCCTATTGGGAGTGGCAGCCGATGATCGCTGCCGGCGAGAGCGGTTTCTTTCCTTTCACGCCGGCCACCAACCTGCTGCTCGGGCTCAGGGAGGCGATCGCCATGCTCGAGGAGGAGGGGCTCGACAACGTCTTCGCCCGGCACGACCGCCTCGCCGAGGCGACGCGCCGCGCCGCCGCCGCCTGGGGCGTCGAGATTCTCTGCGCCGATCCGCGCGCGCGGTCGAGCACGCTCACCGCGCTGCTGCTGCCGCCGGGGTACAATGCCGACGCTTTTCGCCGCACCGTGCTGGAGCGCTTCGACATGTCCCTGGGCGCGGGCCTCGGCAAGGTCGCCGGCAAGGTCTTCCGCATCGGTCACCTCGGCTGGTTCAACGAGCTCACGCTGATGGGCACGCTGGCCGGTGTCGAGATGGGGTTCGCCCTGGCGGGCGTGCCGCATCGGAGCGGCGGCGTCGATGCGGCCATGGGCTACCTCGCCGGAAATGTCGGCGCTGAGCCGGCGCGCCTGGCGAGGGCCGCCAAGCAATGACCGGGCAGGCCGGCGCGCTGGCTGAGCTGCTGCTTGCCGCGCGCCGCACCGGCCGGCCGATCGAGACACTGCCCGCCGCCCTCGTGCCGGCAACGCCCGCCGCCGCCTACGCCGTCCAGGACGCGGTCGCGTCCGCGCTCGGCGCCATCGCGGGGTGGAAGGTCGGCGCGCCGAGTCCCACGGCGGAGCCCAATTGCGCGCCCCTCTTCGCCGCGCTGGTGGCGGCGAGCCCGGCGCGCTGGCCGGCATCCCGCTTTCGCCTGCGCGGCATCGAGGGCGAGCTGGCCTTCCGCTTTGGCAGGCCGCTGCCGCCCCGCGCCGTACCCTACGGCGAGGACGAGGTGTGGGCGGCCGTCGACACGCTGCATCCCGCCATCGAGCTGGTCGACTCGCGCTTCGCCGATTTCCGCGCCACGGACAAGCTCGCCCTCCTCGCCGACAACCAGAGCAACGGCGCCTTCTGCCATGGCGTCGCGCTGCGCGACTGGCGCGCCGTCGACTTCCTGCGCCAGCCGGCAGCGCTGGCGATCGACGGCAAGGAGGTGGCGAGCGCCGTCGGCGGCAACGCCGCCGGCCATCCGCGCCGCCTCCTCGCCTGGCTCGCCAACCACTGCGTCCGCCGCGGCCGCGGCATCGCCGCCGGCGACATCGTCACCACCGGAACCCATACGGGACTGGTCTTCGCCGCGCCGGGCGCCGCGATCACGGTGCGCTTCGCCGGCCTGGGCGAGGCGAGCCTGACGCTCGCCGCCTGACCCCCGCGCGGGCGCACCCTTAACGGCGGGGTCGGCGGCGACTAGAATGAGCGCGTGCGGCTTGCCCGCCGGCGCCGTCCTGCCGATACTGCCGGGACCGGTGGCGGGCCGGTCGAATTTTAGGACGGGTCGAATCAGCGCGTGAAACGCCAGACCGTAGCCATCGTCGACGATCGGATCACCAACCTGAAGATCCTCGAGCGCCTGGCCGCTTCGCTCGACGATCGGGTCGAGGTCAAGACGTTCGACCACCCGGCCCGCGCGCTCGAGTATGCCGGGCCCGAGCCGCCCGACCTCGTCATCACCGATTTCAAGATGCCCGATCTCGACGGCGCCGAGTTCATCCGGCGCTTCCGCGCGCTGCCGTCCTGCACCGACGTGCCGGTGATGGTCATTACCGCCTATGAGGACCGCGACCTGCGCTACCAGGCGCTCGAGGCCGGCGCGACCGACTTCCTGCTGAGCCCCGTCGACCATCACGAGTTCCGCGTACGCTCGCGCAACCTGCTGACGCTGCGCCGGCAGCAGCTGCTGCTCAAGGAGCGCGCATCTTCGCTCGAGGAGCAGATCCTGGTCGAGGAGCAGCGCCATCGCGACGCGCTGCGTCACAGCCACGAGTTGCTGATGCGGGTCATCGACGCCGTGCCGGTGCTGGTCAGCGCCACCGACCATGAGGGGCGCTATGTCTTCGTCAATGACTTCTACGCCCGTCGCATCGGCCGCCCCGTCGCATCGATCGTCGGCCTGACGCCGGTGGCGGTGCAGGAGAACCCGGAGACGCGCTCAGCCCAGGAGCGCGACCGCCGCATCGTCGCCGGCCTCGACCCGCCTGGCTCCTTCGAGGAGGCGATCGTCCCGCCCGGCGGCGAGCCGCGCGTCCTCCTCACCACCAAGGCGCTGTTGCGCGACCAGGACGGGCGCCCGTCCCTGGTGGTCACCGCCTCGCTCGACATCACCGACCGCAAGGAGGCCGAGAACGCCCTCCTTGCCGCCAAGGAAGAGGCCGAGCTGGCGAGCCGCAGCAAGACCGAGTTCCTGGCCAATATGAGCCACGAGCTGCGCACGCCCCTGAACGCCATCATCGGCTTCTCCCAGGTCATGGCCGACGAGGTCCTGGGTCCGCTCGGCAGCGCCCGCTATTCCGGCTATGCCCGCGACATCGGCGCCAGCGCCCAGCACCTGCTCGGCATCATCAGCGACATCCTCGACGTCTCGAAGCTCGAAGCCGGCAAGGTCGAGCTCGACGAGGACGAGGTCGAGATCGGCCAGATGGCGCGCGACATCTTGCATCTCGTGGCGGAGCGGGCGCGATCGCTCGATGTCGCCGTCGATCTCGAACTCGCCCCGGACCTGCCCCGGGTCAGGGCGGACGCGCTCAAGCTCAAGCAGGTGCTGCTCAACCTCATCACCAACGCCATCAAGTTCAGCCATTCTGGCGGCCGCGTGCTGGTGCGCGGCGGGGTCGTCGAGGACGGCATGCATCTCGAGGTCGTCGACCGCGGCATCGGCATGGACCCGGCCGAGGTTGAGACCGCCGTGACCCGTTTCGGCCAGGTGGCCAGCACCTGGAACCGCAAGCATCCCGGCACCGGCCTCGGCCTGCCGCTGGCCATCGGCCTGGTCGAGCTGCATGGCGGCCGGCTGCACATCGCCAGCGAGAAGGGCGTCGGCACCGCCGTGACCATCTGCCTGCCGATGAGCCGGCTCATCGCGCAGGACACCGCCGTCACCGCGTGAGGCGAAGCCTGCCGGCGGCACGATCGCGCATTCAATATGTCGTGTTCGTCGACCTGTTAACATCTAGTTATAGATTTTTTTGCTAACCATAGGCACTATCGCGCCGAGGGCCGCCACGGTGGGCGCCGCGATGGCGTAGCGCTGGCCGGATCGGCTGGGTCGCGTGGCCAGGGGGAGGGCCGGGCACAGCTTCGCATGATGGGACGGCACGAGGCGAGGAACACCGCCGGCAGCAGCGTGGCAACGCGCAAAGCGCGCATCCTCGTCTGGGCCCTGGCGCTCTATTCCGCCGCGGTGCCGCTCACCCTCTCGATCATCGTCGCCACCGCGCCGAGCGCGCCTTTGCCGCCCCTCCTGCCGACGCTGTGGCTGGCCATGGTGATCCTCGGACCGGGCGCGGCGGCGATCGTTTGCGCGCTGCGCGGCGGCGCCGGCCGGGTCGCCCGCGAGCTCGCCGAGCAGAACGAGCAGGAGCCGCAGCAGGTCATCATCCGCCTGTTCTTCACCGGCTTCGTGCTTGCCTATCTCGTCGCCCTCGCCATCGCCGGCATCGACAGCGCACGCTTGATGCCGCTGCTTGCCGTCAATGTCGCCGGCGTCCTCTATTCCTGGCTCATCTTCATCGATCTCGCGATTCGCCCGCAGCCCTCGCCGCTGCGCCGCGCCGCGGCGATGGTGAGCGACATCGCCTTCATCTCCATCTTCCTGCATATCGGCGAGGCGCTGACCGCACCGTGGTTCCCCGTCTATCTCTGGGATGTGCTCGGCTTCGGCTTCCGCTTCGGCCAGCGCTCCCTCGTCGCCACCGTGCTGCTGAGCCTCGCCGGCTTCGCCGTCGTCTGCGCTGCGACCCCCTATTGGCAGGAACGGCCGGGCATGGCGGGCGGCGTCGTGCTCGCGCTGATCCTGCTGCCGGCTTATGCCGCCACGCTCATCGGCCGCCTCACCCTCGCCAAGGCGCAAGCCGAGGAGGCGAATGCCGCCAAGAGCCGTTTCCTGGCGATCATGAGCCACGAGCTGCGCACGCCGCTCAACAGCATGATCGGCATGGGCTCGCTGTTCGGCCGCACCAACCTCGACGCCGAGCAGCGCGACATGCTCGCGACCATCCAGCTCTCGGCGCGCACGCTTCTCGGCCTCATCAACGATGTCCTCGATTTCTCCAAGATCGAGGCGGGCAAGCTGCAGCCCGAACTCGAGAGCTTCGTGCTGCACGAGGTGGTCGGCAGCGCCGTCGCCATGTTGCGCCCGCAGGCGGAGGCCAAGGGCCTTGCGCTCGCGCTGCGCATCGATCCGCGCCTGCCGCGCACCTATCGCGGCCTGCCGCTGCAGCTGCGCCAGATCCTCATCAACCTCGTCGCCAACGCTATCAAATTCACCACCCAGGGCCGGGTCGAGGTGCGGGCGCGGCTGCTCGAGCGCGACGGCGAGACCGTGCGCCTCACCCTCGCGGTGCGCGACGACGGCGTCGGCATCGCGCCCGAGGCGCGCGACAAGATCTTCCAGGTCTTCACCCAGGCGGACAGCACGGTGACGCGCCGCTATGGCGGCACCGGCTTGGGCCTTGCCATCGCCAAGCAGCTGACCCAGCTGATGGGCGGCACGATCGACGTCGAGAGCGAGCTCGGCAAGGGCAGCACCTTCACCGTGACGCTGCCGCTGCGTGACGATCCCGGCACCAGCCGGCCGCCCGATCTCGCCGGGCGCGAGGCGCTGATCGTCAGCGCCGACGCCGATCTTGCCGCCACGCTGCAGATGCGGCTACGTGGCTGGCGCGGCGAGCCACAATGGCTGAGCGACGCCGAAGCGGCGCTGAAGCGCCTCGGTGAGATGACCGCGGCGACGCCGCGACCGCTGCTGCTCCTCGACGGGCGCGCCGACCCCCTCGCCGCCCTGAGCCTCACCCACCGCCTTGCGGTCGCCTCGCCGCACCCACCGCTCGCGCTGTTCATCGCCGCGCCGGGCGGCGCCGAATCGATCGCCGGGCTCGCCGCCGCCCATCTCGCCGCGGTGGTCGAGGCGCCGGTCGGCGACGCCGCCCTCGCCAGCGCGCTGCTGGCGGCGCTGGCCAGCGACACCAAGGCGATGGCCGAGCTGGTCGAGCCGCTGCCGCACGAAGCGCCGGCGCCGGCGGCGGGCCCGACGCTGCCGGCGCCCGCCCGCCCGCTCAAGATCCTGGTCGCCGAGGACAACAACGCCAATCGCAAGATCCTGCGGCGCATCCTCGAGATCACCGGCCATCAGGTCGCCGTCGCCAATGACGGCGAGGCGGCCTTGTCGATGCTCGACCGCGACCGTTTCGATCTCGCGCTCATGGACATCAACATGCCGGAGATGAGCGGCTACGAAGTGACCAAGCTCTACCGCATGGAGCATCTCGGCGAGGCACGCCTGCCGATCATCGCCCTCACCGCCGACTCGACCAGCGAGACCGAGCGACAGTGCCGCGAGGCCGGCATGGACGCCGTGCTGACCAAGCCCGTCGAGGCGGCGCAGCTGCTCGCGGCGATCGACGGCACCTATGCCCGCGTCGCCATGCCCGGCAACGCCGCGCTGGCCTCGCCCGTGGTCACGCCGATCTCGGCGCATCCGCGCTACTTCTCCGATGTCGGCGCCGTCGTCGACGAGGCGACCATCGAGGCGCTGCGCATGCTCGGCGACGGCAGCGATTTCCTCGGCGACGTCATCGACACCTTCTGCAGTGACGGGCGCCGGCTGCTCGAGCATCTGCGCCAGGCGGTCGACGAAGGCGATCTGCGCGGCTTCAAGGAGCTGATCCACTCGCTGCGCAGCGGCGCCGCCAATGTCGGTGCGGCGCGGCTATGCCAAGCGCTAACCACCCTGCGCGAAATCACGGGCAAGGATTTGCGCCAACACGGCGCCAGCTACATCGAGAAGCTGCAGAGCGAATTCGCCAAGCTCGAGACGGCGCTCGACCGCATGGCCAAGGAAAGCCGGCGCGGCGCCTAGGTCGCGGCGCCGCCGCTCACCACGGGCCGCCCCTGCCGGCTGCGCCGGCGGTCCTGCGCCATGGCCAGGCGGGTCATCTTGCGCAGATCCGCTTCGTTGAGCTTCAGCGCGGCGTCGATCCACAGATCGGCGATGCGCAGCATTTCCTCGAGGCTCACCGGGTTGGTGACCCAACGGGCCTGGCGCAAGGCGGTATGCGCGCGATGCCGGCGGCCATGGCGGCCGGTATAGGCGTAGACCGCATCGGTACCCTCGCCATCGGCGGCGAGCACGTCGACCACGCCAAGCTGGTAAAGGTGCTCGGCGGTGTAGATCTCGCCGCTGAGGATCATGCGCTCGGCCAGGCCCGGCGCGACGCGGCGCGACAGGAAAGTATAGGCGCCCATGCCCGGGAACAGGTTGAAGAGGATCTCCGGCAAGCCGAAGCGCGCGCTGCGCTCGGCGACGATCACGTTGCTCGACAGCGCCGCCTCGAAGCCGCCGCCGAGCGCCTCGCCCTGCACCAGGGCGACGGTGATGATGGGGAGACCATAAAGCGTGGCGTTGGTGTAGCCGACCTCGCAGCACGCCTGGGCGTAGCGGGCCAGCGCGGTGCGGTCGCCGCGCCGGATCAGCTCGGCGAACAGCTCGAGATCGCCGCCCAGGTTCCACACCCCCGGGGCGCGCGAGCCGAGCACGAGGTAGCGGATCGGCCCCTCCTCCGGCGCCTCCTCGCCCAACGTGCGGACAAGGCGTTGGATGCGCTGCGCTTCCTCGAGCACCGTCGAGGAGAAGCAGGGGCGCCCGGTGAAGTCGAAATAGCACCAGAGGATTTTCTGGTCGGCATCGTATTGGAGATCGAACTCGCTAAGCCGCTGCGCCGCGATGGCGGTTGCCGCCCGGCCGGGCGTGGCCGGAACGAAGGGCCGCGGCGGCAGCTCGACCACCGATTCCGTGGTCGCCATCATCGCGCCGCCGAGCGGGCGTCCTGCTCCTGTCGAGAGGTCCAACAGCTGCGTCTTCATCGTACCCTCCCACGGCCTCTTCAGCCAGTCCGGCGACAGCGACGCACCAGGAATAAGTGTTTACGGATTTTAACGGTGACGGAATTTCTGCCGACGAGCAAGCCCTGTTTTCGCTCGTCGGCTAAGATTCCGCCTGCGAAACATTCTACTGTCGCTGGCGAAAAGGCCGGAGCCTGTCGAGCTTGCGCCGGTCGATGGCGGAGCATCCCCGCGGCGCGGGAGCGCTGCGTGTTTCCCGTGGCATGCACCACCTTTGGTTGCGGACAAATCCGCGACGGGGCGGCTGGGCGAGTGCTACAGGTGGCGACAGGTCGCGCGGCGCGGCGGCGCGGCGACAGCCCCGGCGGGAAGCGGCGGCTTCGCGGAGATCCGCGGAAACCGCGGGCACTTGTCACACGTGAAACCTATACATGCGCGTCCGACCGGACCATTCGGCCCGGGGATTCGCTACAGCAGCGGATGATGCCGCGGACCATCGCCGGACCCCGAACGAACCACCGGCGCGGCAGTCCTGCGACCGGGCGCGAGCCTTCTAGCTCGCGTATCGGGCGACGAAGGCCTCGACCGCCGCCTGGTAGGCTTTCTCCTTGAGCAGAGCGACCTGCTTCTGGTCGCTCTGGGCGCGGATCAAGGCGGCGCTCAGCGCGCTGTCGATATAGGCGTCCGGCGCGAACATCGACCAATGCCCGCTGCGCACGTCGATCAGCGCCACTTTGAGGCGGATGCGCATGAGCTGCGTCTCGTCGGGAATGACGGCGCCGACCAGCGGGACCCACGACACCATTTTCGTCGGCTCGTGCTCGACCGTGCTTTCCAGCACGCCCCAATAGCAGAAGATCACCTCGGCGCCGCTCTTCGCCGCCGCCAGCCTGAGCGCCCGCGCGTAATTGGTGATGCGCTCGTCGGTCAGCTTCGGCGACACGCCGGCGCTGGCATAGGAGGACGGCTCGTGGCGCACCAAGGGCACGCCGGTGAACGGCACGACCGAGAAATAGCGCTCGAGCGCCGCGACCATCTGGCTGTCGGGCATCAGCGCGCCCGATTGTATCGCCATCATCGCGCCGCCCTTGCGCAGGCCGATCCTGTGATGGCCGTCGAGCTGCCGGGCGATCTCCTCGTCGCTCGCCGGCTGGCTCACATCGATGCCGAGCAGGTCGAATTCGGTGATCTCGCCCTGGTAGAAAGGATTTCCTCTGCCGCCGTAGCCGTCGCCGCCATAGCCCGAATCCGAGATCGATCGCGTCTCGCAGCCGCACAGCAGGAACACGACCGCCAGCAAGGCGGCCAGGCCGAGTCGCCGCACCATCGCGTTTCTCATGTCGTCCTCCCTCGACGCCTTCCCGAGACGCCGCTTCTACCCTGGGTTGGCGGCGTCATTCAGGCGCGATGCGGGCGCCGCCGTGGCACGGCGGTGGTCTTTCTGCGGCAATGGGGCAGGCGGGCGCAGCCCTCACCCTTGTGTGTCTTGGATGTGGCAGAAGGAGTGTCGAGCTGGTGGGGCATGCCCCACCAGCTCGACGGCCGTCCGACCGATCACCCTCTGATGCTCTTCGTGTGGCAGCGAACCATCGCCTGGGAGCCAGGTCAGCGGCCGTCCCGTCATTCACCCGAACAGTTGCCTGGGCTCGCGCCCGAACATGCAAGGCAGGGACACACGGATTATGGCACTCCACCGCGCTTTTGTCGGCATCGACGTATCGAAGGAATGGCTCGATCTCTGGCTTGCGCCGCTGAAGCGGTTCGAGCGCGCCGGCAATGACGGCGCCGGCTGGGCCGCGGTGATCGGCCTGTTGAAGTCTCTCGGCATCGAAGCGGGCGTCGTGGTCGCTTTCGAGGCGACCGGCGGCTATGAGCAAGGCCTGCGGCGGGCCTTGCTCGAGGCGGGCTTCGACGTAAGGCGGCTCAATCCGCTGCGCGTTCGGCTCTATGCCAAGAGCCTCGGTCGCAACGCCAAGAACGACCGGATCGATGCGCGTGTCATCGCGCGCTATGCCGAGGCCGCAGACACCACGCCCGACATTCTCGATCCGGCCCGCGAGCGCCTGGCCGAACTGGTGTCCCACCGGCGCCGTCTGGTCGATGAGCGCGTCGCCGTCGGCAATCAGACCAGCACGCTCCACTGCGTCCTCCTCCAGGCCCAGAACCGCAAGCGCCTGGCGCTGATCGAGCGCCAGATCGACGAAACCGACGCCCTCATCCTCGAGGCGGTCGGCCAAGTCCCGAGCCTCGTTGCCAAGGTCGGGCTGCTCAAGACCCTGAAGGGCGTCAAGGACGTCACGGCAATTGCCCTCGTCGCCCTGCTGCCCGAACTCGGCCGGATCACGCGCCGCGCCATCGCCGCACTCGTCGGCCTTGCCCCCTTCGATCACGACAGCGGCAAATTCAAGGGAACCCGATCCATCGCCGGCGGGCGCGCCGCGGTGCGAACCGCTCTCTACATGGCAGCCCGCGCCGCCGCCCGCAGCAAGTCCCCACTCGGCGACTTCTACCAGCGCCTCATCGCCGCCGGAAAATCGCCGAAGGTCGCCACGGTTGCCCTCATGCGCAAAATGCTCGTCACCCTCAACGCCATGATCCGCGATAACGAGGCGTGGAAACATGCCAAGCCATGCTAAGACACAGTTGCTCCCACGCCTCCGGCGTGGGTCCCTCCCTCTCCCGCGACTCTCCCGCGAGGGG
>Ga0209488_10000641_pt1 | contig 29612 bp, 28 predicted proteins | sample Rivendell_Oct201_8_FD_188349 | JGI IMG/M metagenome (GOLD analysis project Ga0209488, IMG submission 188349) | Vadose zone soil microbial communities from the Eel River Critical Zone Observatory, Northern California, USA -... | ecosystem: Environmental > Terrestrial > Soil > Vadose zone >...
AGCTGGTGCTGCCGGCAGGGGAGGCGCTCCGGCCTGGCCTGCCGGAGCCGCCTGGCCGAAGACCAGCATCGTAAGTCCGGAAACCATTGCTGCTACCACCAGCAAGGTTATAGACAAAGTTCCAGATCGCCGGCTGCGCACGTCGAACCTCCTCGTGATCTCGAATCTACTTATTGTTGCCCTGGTTGGCCCTGGCTCGAGCCCGCCTGCAGACTCAGACCGGTGGCAGCGAACTTGACGGCTCTGGCGTTCATCTTGTTGGTGCCGTTCTTTGCCCGGCTTCCATCAACAATGAGTTCATCGCCAATCTTGAGCTTCTCACGGTTCCAGCCACTGCCCTGAAGCAGGTGCGGAGGTCCCATTTCAAAGCCCCAGTTGGTCTTCACGCCCTTGTCGTCCTTCACATCCATATAGATCCAGACGTGAGGATTGGTCCACTCGATCTTCGTGACATAGCCACGCAGTGTGACGGGTTTGGCGGAATCGAATTCCGCCGAAAATGAATGGTGCGCAACCACGGGAGCGACTTCAGCGAGAAGTGCACCAAACGCGAGAAATGAGAGTGCGACTGTCCTTAACTTCATTAGCGGCTTCCTCCTGCAGGAAAGATTAATTTGAACATAGTCTTTATGGTCTTCTCGGATAGATGTCAATAGTTCTTTAGGGACGGTTGTCCTGGCAGAAATTTATGGGTAACTCCTCGCTCGGGAACCACTTCAAAGTCCAGGAACTAGTCCACGATTTAGTATACGCACCGGGATCGTCGATGGTTACTTCGTATTTCAGAGTGTTGGCGTCGGTTCGCGTATAGCGCTCAACAAGGTGCAGCTGATCGGTGTGCGGCAGGCCTCCGTTGGAAAACCAGAATCTCTCCAGAAAACCCTTAGTATCGACCACGAGGGTATCGCCTTCCCACTTGCCTACCGCGCGTCCGTAATATAGGGGGTTGTCCGCATCCCCACGCGTTTGGCCCTTTTGATCGCGCCCATCCAGATAAATGATGCGGTAATTCCGGTCGACGCTGCCAATCAGCACAAATATGCGTTTATGTTCACGGTCCTCCGCAAACTGTGCTCCGTAGCGCATCTGGAACTGGCGTGGTCCACCGGGCGGAATGCAATATTGGTAGGCCGGATCATCCTTCAGAAAGTTCTTCTGGCGATAGACGTACAGGTCGCGCGCCCAGGGTTGAAATGGCGCCACTTTGTCTGCATCGGCGATATTGGCCAGCAGTCCCCATTCATCGGTCTTTACGTTGACGCCCGTCTGCATCAGCGACGTCTGGCTGGGAGCAGCCCAGTATCCGGTTTCCGTCGGAGTTGCCGGACCCAGCTTGGGCTGCCTATCGGGCCAGCGAGGAGTCGCACCGGCAGCAGCAGCGTATTTCGGTTGTTGGATTCCCGTCGGAACATCGAACATCTTCTTCCCAGTGCTGGAAAGTGTGAAGGAAGTCGACCACACCTGCCGGGATCCGTCACGCGCCGGATTGCCGGTAACCGAGACAGCGTCGCCGGGTTTCAACGAATCCTTGGAATAGCCGCCCTTCTGCAATTCAACGATGCTTTCGAGTTCAACTGCCCAGTTGGAAACTTTGTTTGCGGAAGAATCAGCAACGTTGATGAAGACGTGGACCTGCGGATTCGACCAGTCATACTTCGTAACGACACCTTTCATCGTTACCGTCTTGCTCGTGTCGAACTTTGCCGCAAGTTCCTGGTGAGCCATTAGCGGAGCCACAATCAACAGCGCTACCGCCGCGATACTGGCCAGAACGAAGAAACCATACCTCATCGCAATTCCTCCTGAGCCGGGAATCATATAACGGAAACCCTTGGTTGCAGCAACCCCGAAAATGACAATTGAACATTGAAAGACTACTTCGTGCGAATCAGCGAGTAGCGTGGGTCCGCTGCCAGGCACGGCGATTCCGGCAGGCCCAGTTCCTTGCGTACGATGTTGGTTCCCTGCACCAGCGACGCCATTTTGTAGAACGCGTGCCGCCGGCTCATTCCTTCTCGTCCCATGCCGCAGTCCGATGACAGCATCAGCCGTTCGGCCGGAATCGATTTCAGCGACAGCCGGATCAGATCGGCCACCTGCGCGGGCGACTCCACCTGCAGCGTGTGATGATCGATCACGCCGATTCCAATCTTCATCGTCGTGATCTGCTTGCCGATCGCTTCCAGATCCATCGCGCCCGAACTCGAGGTCTCAAACGTGATTGCGTCCGCATCGACCTGATTGAGAATATCCAGCGCCGGCTTGTACGACTGCACCTTGGCAAACATCCGCTGCTGCGACGGGTTGCCCCAACAGGTGTGGCACCACACCTCGGTTTTTGCCCGCAGCCCGCGCACCGTGTTGTTGAACACCTTCAGCATGAATTCCGGATTGATCACGCTGTCGACGATGCCGCGCGCCGCCAGCAAATGAATCTGCGGCTCTTCCATCTGGATCACCGGACAACCGGCGTCGGCTAAATCGTGCAGCTCCTCGTTGAAGGCATCGCTGATGGCCATGATGCGCGAGGGAATATCCTTGTAGTGCTCGTCCTGCACCGCAAACGCCACCAGTTCCGGCGTCACCGTGCCGAACTTCACCGGTTTGGTCGTCAGCCGCTGTGCCGCCTTCCAGATTTCCGTATACTGCATCTCGCCGCGTCCCACCGGCCCGACCAGCTTCGGCATCACCCGCGCTTCCAGGTAGTCGTGCAGAATGTGCCCGCGCGGGAACCCCAGCCCGCCGGCCCCGATGGCCGCCAGTTTCGGATGCGTCGTGTCGAAGCCGGTCATGTGGTGCGGTGGATAGCTGGTCCAGCTCTGTCCACCGATGTCCTGATCGAACCGGCAATCGCCGTCGGTGACAATGTCCAGGCCCGCCACTTCCTGCTCGGTCAGATACACCGACAGCGCGTCGACGTATTGCTCGCGGAACCGCGTCGTCACCATCGCGTCCAGGAACGAGCGCATCCCCATGTTTTCCGTGTACCAGCTCGGACGCGGCAACGACCCGATGACCGTGGTCGGCAGCATCTTCCCCGCAGTCGCTTTCAACATTCGTCGTTCTCCTTGAGTCTTAAAATAATGACTTACGATACGTTCTCGGATTTACCCGTCGCCGCCGAACGCACAATCGCTTCGGTAACCGCGGCGCCGTGAATCATCTCCTCGATCGGGATCGGGAATTTTGCTCCGCCGCCGGCCGCTTCGGCAAAGGCTTCCAGCGTGACGCGCGTGACATCCAATGATTCCGCCTGCCAGACCTCGGCCGGACCTTTCGTGGGTTGAAACTTGCAGGTTCCAAACAACCGGGTGCGCCGCTCCTCCGACGAGGCTCCGGCCACGTGCGTCATGCCTTCGAGTCTAACGAAGCCTTTCGAGCCGAACACCTGGAAGCTGAACCCCGGACCGGTGGCGGTCATGGTTCCCAGATAACCGGAGGAGCCTTCTTTCATGCGGAACAGAATCGACGTCGTGTCGTCGCTGTCGACGGCGACGACGCGGCGGAAGCTCTGGCAGTAGACGTGATCGATCGGGCCGCAGAGATCGATCATGCCGTCGATGGCATGCACGCCCATCGGCGTCAGGCCACCGCAGGGGGTTTCGTCGCGATGCGCGCGCCACTGTGTGGGTTGCAGCATAAGGGCATTGGGAAACGTCATCGTCGCTTCCACGTGCAGCACCGTGCCCAGCGCTCCGGAGCGGATGCGCTCGCGGAGTTTGGTCATCTCCGGATGGAAGCGCCGGTTGTAGCCCAGGCCGAGCGTGACTCCCGCCTTCTGCGTGGCGGCGGCCGCGGCTTCCGCTTCCGGTTTGGTGAGTGAAAACGGCTTTTCGCAGAACACGTGCTTGCCGGCCTTTGCGGCGGCGATGACCTGACGGCTGTGCAGGGAGTGCGGCGTGGCCAGAACGACCGCGTCGATTTTCGGATCTTTCAATAACGTGTCGAGATCATCGGCCAGATGGAGGTTCTGGGTTTCGGCAAAGGCTTTCACCTCCGGCGTCACCGTCCGGGTGGCGCCGGCGACGAATCGAATCGATGCGCTCGATTGCTGCACCGATTCCACCAGGGTCTTGCCCCACCAGCCGAGCCCGACTATGGCTGCGTTCATCATGGATTTCACTTTCGCGCGAAGCGCCTCCGAATAATTGTAGGCGCGGTCTATGACCGCGCAATATCCATCCAACAGGATTGATGCTCAATCAAGAGCGTGTGCGGTCATTTCTTGATTGCTGCGCCCTGTCGGGCTTGCATTCGCTCTGCTCATCGACCGCACCTACAGTCCGTATGGATGCGCTTCGCGCGACTTCCTGCCTACCGCGGGACCGGCTTGCCGTACACTTCGATCGTCGCCACATCGGACCAGCCGCCGGCGCCATGGCCGCTTCCCGGCGTCAGGTCAGCAAAGCCGATCTCGTCGACCTTGCTCAGATCCGGATTCGCCACCCAGGTTCCGGTGGTCACCACGCGCGCGATATCCAGCGTCAGCCAACGCATTCCGGAAAACGAAAACTCATTGGTGAGCCAGTCGACGTTGTTGCCGTCGGCATGTTCGCCGATCAGCCAGGTGCCGCTGGCCAGTTTCACGATCGGGCGAATCTCGTGGTAGCCGGACATCTTCGAGAGCCACTTCATGCGCGCCAGTCCCGTGATGTCGACGAAATTGGTCTTGTCCCGCAGGGCCACCGCGCATGCGGTCGTACAGGTGCCGGTCCACATATGCGGCGGGTTGTTTTCTGTCGCCACATTGCCGGCGATCAGCACATCGTGGTTCTGCCCGTAAAACTTGATCTCCAGGTTCGCATTCGCCACCGATTCCTGCGCCGCCGGGTGCTCGGTGTTGCCGGCATCCTGTTTCCACTCTTCCTTGAAGAACAGCGGAATCCGCGCCGTGCCACCACCGCGTCCGGCCGCCGCGCCGCCTCCGGCACCAGCTCCGCGTCCGCCACCCTGGCCGCCGGCGCCGGCTCCACCACCGCGTCCACCACCGCCGCCGGCTCCTGCGCCTGCGGGTTGTTGCGCCAGTGCGCTGCACACCACCAATAAACACATCACTCCGATTGCCAACACCATCCATTGTCGTCGTTGCATAGTCCCTCCAGATTCCAGTTGTTGTTGTCCGTTACGCTAACGCTCTTTTACCGTTCAATTTCTACCGCTCGCTTTTCCCACTCGGCCATGAATCGAAATGCATTTTCAGCAGGAGGCTGAGGCGAGAAGGTTTCGATCCATCGCACGGGTCCGTTGCTCTTGTTCTTAAACGAATGCACGCAGCCGACGCCGGTCCACAACACATCGCCCGGCCTGGCGACATAAGGTTCGCCGTCGAGTATGCCTTCGATTTCGCCGTCGAGGATGAAGTAGCTTTCCTCAAAAGTATGATCGTGAGGACCAATGCCCACGCCGGGCTGATACTCTATGAATGCCATGCGATGATGGCTCGCGCCGAATTTGCTGTCGATCAGCCAGTTTAGAAACACGCCTTCCAATCCGGGCATCACATCGCGCCGTTCCGACATCGGCGGGATCTGGCCCATATCAAAATGTCCGAGCAGGCTGCCGTTTCGATTTCCCGGATCGAAGGGTTTGCCTTCGGTGGGAATCTTCCCGCCCTTCAGAAACCAGGTGTCTTTCACATCATCATTGGTTTTTGGTTGAGGCGCCGCCATCTGCAGCCAACGCAGCGACTCCGAACCCGCGTTCCGCCACGCGTGAATCGTCCCGACTTTGATCGCGCCGTAATCGCCGGGCCCAAGCAGGTGGGTGTTTTCACCGATCATGACTACGGCTCGTCCGCTCAGAATATAGAAACCTTCTTCGTAGCTGTGAACGTGCGCTGAAACCGTCCCATTCGCCGCAAGCTGGTTCACGGCCAATTCGGTGTGCACGGAGCCGCTGCGTTGATCGATCAGCGGCGCTACCGTGTAGCCTTCACTGTGATTGTGAAATTTGGGAATCGGAGACAAACGCTTCTCATCAAATTTTCCAATGAAATGCATACATCCACTCCCGGCTAGTTGTTCCTGACGATGCTTTCCCACTTCGGGCACATGCGCTGTTCGTATGGCACATCCATGCCCGTGTAGTTGGTCTTGTCGACGACCTTGAGCGAAACCATGAATTCCTTCGGCGCAGGGAGATTCCGCAGATGCCGCACCGCCGCCATGGTGCCGAGGCATCCGTGCATGAAACCGTCGCAGTCTCCGGTAGCCAGCAGCTTACCCTCTTTAATGGAGTCGATGGCTTCCTTTGTGCCGTTCACGCCGACGACCAGCGCTTTTCGTTTCGCACCGTCGAGGGCTTCAATGGCTCCCAGCGCCATCGAGTCGTTTGCCGCCAGTATGCCGTCGATCTGCGGATAAGACTGCAGCAGATTCTCCGTCACCTGCAGCGCTTTCACACGCTGGAAGTTTGCCGGCTGCGATGCCAGCAGCTTCACGTTTGGAAATTCCGCCAGCGCCTTCTTGTATCCCGAGACTCGATTGGCACTGTTCTGCGAGCCGCCCTGGCCTTCGAGAATGATGACATTGCCGTGGCCATTGAGCTTTTGCAGAAGATACCTTGCAGTGTTCACCGAAAGATTCACCTCGTCGCATCCCATGAAGGTGATGGTTTGTCCGCCGAGAACCTTGTCCGTAATATTCACCACGGGAATGTTTGCGGCATTGAGTTTTTCCACTCCTGCGACCATGGCTTTCGAATCCACCGGAATAAACACGACAGCGCCGGGGCGTTTGATGATCGCATCTTCAATTTCGTTCATCTGCTCGGGAATACTGTCCTGCACCGTCGGGATGTACTGAATCACGGTGGCGTCCATTTGCTTTGCGGCATTCGCCGCGCCAAGCCTCACGGTTTGGAAGAAAGGATTGGTCTGGTTTTTCGTGAAGACCGCAATGGATTCACCTCCGGTCTTACCCGGCTTGTCGTCCGCGGATTTCCCACATGCTCCCAGAATCGTCACAAGGACGGCTGCGATGGCCGTCTTACCGATGTTCATAAGTGTTTCCGCAACGGGAGACCATATCACGCTCGAGCTTCATTTCGTTTCCTGGCTGCCGTATCGACTGCGGCCGCCAGCAGCAGGATGACTCCTGTAATTAAAGGTTGCCAGTTTCCGCTGATCGCCCGAAGATTCATGCCATTCAACACCAGGGTGAGAATTACTGCACCGATCCACGCGCCCGAAAGGCTGCCGACTCCTCCGAACAGCGAAGTCCCGCCGATCAGCACGGCGGCAATCGCCGGAAGCAGCAGCGGGTCGCCAATTCCAGCCTCCGCCGAATTCAGCCGCGCCAGGTAGACAACGCCCGCGAGGCCTGCCATTGCGCCACTGAGCGTATATACCAGGATGAGCCGCGAGCGCACCGGAATGCCCGACAGCCGGGCCACCTCGGCGTTCGCACCAATCGCATATATTTCGTGACCGACCGTAGTGTAGCGTGTGAAAACGCCTCCCACAATCAGGCACGCCGCCATCAGGAGGACCGGGATGGGAATTCCCAGCGCGTACCCGCTTCCGATGGCGCGAAATTCCGCAGGGAATCCGTAGATGGTGTTTCCCGCCATTGCCCAATAGTTGATGCCATAGACCATCCAGAGCATTCCATAGGTCGCGATGAAAGGCGGCAGCCTCAGCAGCGTGATCATCAGTCCATTCACGACTCCAATCGTGATGCCGCAAGCCAGTCCGGCAGCGATGCCAAGCGGTATCGAACCGGTGGACTTGATCGCGAAGCCCACCAGGCATGCGCTTAGGCCCAGGTTCGCGCCGATGGATAGATCCAGTCCTGCGGTAAGAATCACCAGTGTGAGTCCCGACGCGAGCAGAAAGATCAGGCTCGCCTGGCGCAAGACATTCAGCAAATTGGTGACGGTGAGAAACGCCGGGCTCGATATCGCCAGCACGATTCCAAGCAACATGAGGCCGGCGATCCGCGCCTTCATGAGTTCCCTCGGAGCGAGTCCATCAACAGCGCAACGATTACAAGCAGTCCGATGCTGGCGATTTGCAGTGAAGAGGGAACAGCCATCACATTCAAACCATTCTTGAGCACGCCGACGGTCAGCACTCCGAGAACACTACCCGGCAGCCAGCCGTCTCCGCGTTCGAGTTTGGTTCCGCCAATGATCACTGCAACCACGGCATCAAATTCCATGCCGATGGCGGCGGTCGGGTGTCCGCCACTCATGCGTCCCGTCAGAAGAAATGCGCCCATCCCGGCCATCAATCCGCCAAGCAGGTAAATAAACACGTGGTATCGATTCGCGGGCACTCCGGCCAGTATCAGCGCTTCGCGGTTGCCTCCCAGCGCGAACACATACGTTCCCGCTCGCGTGTGATAGAGAAAATAGTGAAACGCGGCGTATGCCAAAACCGCAACGACGATCGAAAATGGAATTCCCAGCCAGCGGTTCGAATACACCGCGGGCAATGCCGAACCAATTCCGACAACGCTCTGACCGTCGGTGAGTACCAGCGCAATGCCTTCGGCGACGCCCAGCATTCCCAATGTTGCGACAAACGGCGGCATTTCCAGGGCGACCACCAGCAGGCCGTTCGCAATTCCAAATATCGTTCCGACTCCAAGCGCCATTGCGAAAGCCGCGGGCAACGATGTGCCCTTCACCAGAAGCATCGCAAGCACGACGCCGGACAAGCCCATCACGGCTCCCATCGACAGATCGAGTCCTTCGGTCATGATGATCAGCGTCATCGGCAATGCGAGCAGCAGAAGGATGGACGACTGCGTTCCGACGTTCAAAAGGTTCGGCGCCGACGCGAACCGCGTTCCGAAAACGGTGAAGAACACGACCAGTACCGCAAGGAGGTATGCGATGCCCGGAATGCGAAGCGGCGGTCGAGGGTTACCCATGATGCATCGCCAGTTTAAGAATGTTCTCTTCGGTCAGCTCGTTTCGCTGCAGCTCGCCGGCAATGGTTTTGTCCCTCATCACATAGGCGCGGTCGCACACGGACACGATTTCCGGAAGTTCCGAACTGATCATCAGCACCGCCGCGCCCTGCGCCACAATGCCATCGAGCAGGGCAAAGATTTCCGATTTGGCTCCGACGTCGATGCCGCGCGTCGGTTCATCGAAAATGAAGAAGCGTGAACCGGCATTCAGCCACTTTCCGATGACCACCTTCTGCTGATTGCCGCCGCTGAGGAATCTCGTCAGGCGCCGCGCTGACGGCGTTGCGATGCTCAGGCGCGCAATCAATCTGGTGACAAGCTGAGTTGCCCTGCCAAACGAATACCACCGATTTGGGAAAACCACGCGCAATCCTGCAACGAGCAGGTTGTCGTGAACCGAACGAATCAATGCCAGTCCTTCGGTTTTTCTGTTTTCCGGAACCAGGCCCACTCCCAGCCGCACGGAATCGGCGGGGGCTCCTTTCAACGGTTTGCCATTCAGCAGCACTTCTCCGCGAGACACATGGTCTGCTCCAAAAATCGCGCGCACCAGTTCGGTGCGACCTGAACCGACCAGGCCGGCAAGGCCAACAATTTCTCCGGCACGGATGTTGATGCTGGCTTCATGGATGCCATTCGTTGCGGAAAGATTGCGGGTTTCAAGAATGGACTCTCCTGGCCTCTCGCAAAAACGGCGGCCATAACTGTTGTCGACTTCGCGGCCGATCATGAGTCGCACCAGCTCGCCCGCACTGGTCTGGCTGGGGATGAGCGATGCGGCCACGCGGCCGTCGCGCAACACCGTGATGCGATCGCCGATTTCGAAAACCTCGCGAAGGCGGTGCGAGATATAGATGATCGCGATGCCGTCCTGTTTGAGTTTCCGGATGCGAGCGAACAGCTTTGCGATTTCCGGTTCGGAAAGTGCAGCCGTCGGTTCGTCCATCACCAGGATGCGGGTGTTCTGGGAGAGCGCCTTGGCGATCTCGACGACTTGTTGTTGTGCCACGCCAAGCTGGTCCACGCGCGCATGCGTGTCGAGCGGGGTTCCCAGCAGTTCGAGCAGCTTTGCGGCTTCGGCATGCATACGCCGCCTGTCGCGAATTTCACGCCCCAGGAAAATGTTCTGAGCAACGTTGAGGCAGGGCACCAGGGAGAATTCCTGAAAGATCACCGCAATGCCGAGCCGACGCGCATCGGCGACAGAGTGGATTCGGACGGGACTCCCATCGACCAGGAAGTCTCCCTGATCGGGATGATGCGCGCCGCAGAGCACTTTGATCAGCGTCGATTTTCCCGCACCGTTTTGTCCCACCAGCATGTGCACTTCGCCGGCATGCACCGCCAGTGAAACGTCGTCCAACGCACGCGCACCCGGGAATGCCTTCGAGACTCCACGTATCTCGATCAATGGCGCGGCGTTTGGCTTCATGAGCGCGGGATTGTATCAAAAGGAAGAAATCGACCCGTGCGAGACCGTTGGATGGGAAGAGCAATATTCCCCTCCTGAGTCAGGAGGGGTGGCGCGAAGCGCCGGGGTGGTTCCGAAGCCGCCAGAGTTCGGTATGAGAACCACCCCTCGCGGGATCGCGGGACGATCCCGCTGCCCTCCTGACTCAGGAGGGCAATACCCGCCCTTCCAGTTATTGACAGTTCCAAAGAAATCTTCGTCTAGACAAATCTCGAGCGCTGATGTGTCTTGTACACGAAGGCGGAAGTTGACGGATGTCACGTGAGTAACCGAATCGGCTGGGATGAGGCAATGAGGCTGTACCAACAACACAGCCGGGGTCTGCTCGCCCATGCCTGCTCGATCGTCAACTCCTTCGCGTCGGCAGAGGATGCCCTGCATCAGGTGTTCGAGCGCTTGCTGCGGGGCGATATCGAAATTACGGATTCGCCGGTTTCTTATCTGTACCGAGCCGTTCGAAACGCATCGCTGAACCAGATTCGAAGCCATTCAAGGGAAGTCGACCTGGCCGGCATGGAAGATCGATGGCTCGACAGCCCCGCCGGGATGGAACAAACCGGCCTTGAACTGCAGTCCGCGATGCACGGACTGCCGGAGGGACAGCGCGAAGTCATTCTCCTTCATATCTGGGGACAGATGAGTTTTGAAGAGTGCGCCGCAGCGCTCGGCATTTCTCCCAACACGGCGGCGTCGCGGTACCGATACGGGCTTTCGAAATTGCGGGAACAGTTTCAAACCACAGCGAGGAGCAGGTATGGATCGGCAAAATGACGAATTCGAAGCGTTCCTGAAGCAATTCCAATTGCGAACTCCGGGCCCACTGCCAAAAGAAGGCACGGCTCAGAGTCCGCGGCCTCGACGCCGGCCACTTCAGTGGATCCTCGCGGCCGCTGCCGTTGTCGCTGTTGTCTTGCTGTCGAGCGCGCTGGTGCGAATGTTCGAGGGAACACGCGGTCCGTATGCCAAGGTCGAGGTGGCGGGTACGAACTCGCTTTACAAAACCGGGCAAACGATTCCGGTTGGTGAGGTCGTGCGATCCAACGATGCGGAGGGAGTTGTGCTGGCGCTTGAGGATGGTTCGCACATTGAAATGCGATCCCAATCCGCACTTGCGCTGGAATCTGCTGCGGATGGCATTCGAGTACGACTCAATAACGGCAGCATTATTGTCAGCGCTGCAAAACAACAAACCGGACATCTCTATGTTCAGACCAAAAACGTTTTGGTGTCTGTTGTCGGTACGGTGTTTTTTGTGAATGCGGAATCGACGGGTACTAGCGTCGCTGTCGTCGAAGGTGAGGTCCATGTACAGGACGGCGCGTCGCTGAAGAAACTCCATCCCGGCGAACAAACCGCATCGGATACCTCGGTTCCATTGCGGCCCGTGCGCGAAGCGATTTCATGGAGCCGCAACGCGTTGGCCTATGCGGCTCTGCTGCCACCTCCGCCATCTGTCGCTGCACAAATCCAGACTGGTCCGGGTCTCGTTCCATTTTCCCAGGATCCCGCGTCGCTCATCCGGGATGGTGAAAAGCTCGCGGCTGCGGGCCGATACCACGAAGCTGCGGATCTGTTTCAGAAGGCACTTTCACTAAACAGGCTCAGCTCCATTGCTTCATTCCGTCTGGGGGAAGTGCGTTATCAATTGGGCGACTTCAACAATGCGTTGCAATCGTTTCGTGATTCTCTCATCGGAGACTTGGACCCAAAATGGATCGAGGTCTGGGCGCACATCAACATCGGCAAGATCTACGATATTCGCGAACAACGCGACCGCGCGATTCCGGAATACCAGAGAGCCATCAGTACCGGCGACGACTTTCATATGGCGCAGGGTGTGGCAAAAGGGTTTCTCGCCGCACCGTTCCGTCAGGCGCAGGGCGTTCCCAGCCCCAGTCCGCCGGAGCCACAACCCAACGCCAACCCTGATAGTCCCGGCAAGAAGATTTTCTATCGTGCGTGCACGACTTGTCACAGCGCAGAACCCGCAGCGAAAACGAATTTTTCGACCAAAGCGGAATACGCTGCCCTCGTGAATCGCGAAATTAATAAAGGAACGGAGATTTCCACTGCCGAGGTTCCCGTGCTGGTGGATTACCTCTGGGAAAACTTCGGCAAGGTACCCAGGGATATCCCCGTTCAGAGGGATGCCCCGATTCAGCGAAAGTAGCGCTCCTGTTCGAGCATTCGTCGGAACTTTCTGTCACCTTGCCGGAATGACCGACAAAGTCACCGTTTCCCTGGAAGACTCCACCAGGTGAATCCGCTTGCCGAGCGACTCGAACTGCTGGAGCACCGCAGGATCAAAATAGGAATAAGGCTCGAGATCCTCCCAGGCGAAGAGCTTGTAGTCGGCGGGAGTGATTCCTTGAATGGTGAAATGTCCAGCGCCATCACAGGCGACTGTTTTATAGAGGTCGTGATGGTCTCGTGATTGATCCGGAACCAGAACGGCCTGGGTCCCAGGCACCGGATTAAGGCTCGCATCGACAATCGTGCCTGCAACCTGAGCTGCATTTCGACTGATTAGGATTGTCATTGCGGGTGGCGGCACCGTGCCGATAACGAGGGGCTCCTGAAGAATGTCCTTCACGCCGATCAGCGCCGACTTCACATAGGTATTTGGCGGCAATCCCGTGACGCGTACCCGGTATTCGCCGGAACTGACGTTTTCGATCGTGAATGTGCCGTTCGCTGCAATCTTCAACGATGACCCTACGCGCGACTGGGGGAGCAGTGTGGACACTAGATTCACCCGAAGATTCTCGTACCCGGGCATATCGGAGGCGCTGGCCAGCCCTTCGCCATCGATTCTTCCGGATACGGTCATACCACTCCGAATTGGAACTTCCAGATTGTCCACGTCACTGGCGACATCAATGCGGACCCGAGTGAAGCTCGACAGCGTCGTTGAAGGATTGGCAGCGAGCATGGCCGCAACCAGCGCATAGGATCCGGCAGGCACGTTGCTTACTTCAAATGCACCGGTGGTTCGATCAAAGCTGGTCGACGGCAAATCGGCTGCCCCCGGTTCCAATGGATTCAGGGAAACGGATCCATCGCGCCCGATCGCAGTGCCTGTATTCGCATCGATCAGATGGCCACGAATATGAAATCTCGGAAGGCGCGGCATCTGAAGGTTGATCCCGTGAAGCTCACTGCCCGTTTGAACCTCTATCGCAACCGCCTGGGAAGAATCCGTCGTATTGGCGTAATAAGACTTTGTATACCCCTGGTCGACAACTTCATTACGGCTTCGAAGCGCATCGATTTCAATCTGCATTGAAACCGTTCCTGCAACGGCGCCGGAGGACGGGCTGCGAAATGCCATCTCAAGCGAGGAGCGCGAAGCGTCGGCCGCCACGTAGTATCTTCCCGGAGTGATCCAATACAACCGGTACTCGCCCTGGTCATTGGTCGTTCGGCTATCGACGAGTCGAAACATGCGTCGGCCGTCCGAATCGTACGCCGGCCGCAGAAGTTGAACCGTCATTCCCTGAAGGGGTTTCCCGTTGATGTCGATGACTTGTCCCGTGACCGTTCCCGTGGGGATGAGCTTGAGATCGATATTCCGAAGAGTCTGTCCGGCAGAAAGAACAAGCAACGTTCCGGAATGGAATGCCGATTTCTGTCCATACTCCTGACGCACGAATCCGTCATGCGCGGCGAACAACTGATACGAGCCTGGCCGAATGTTGCGAATCGCAAACTTTCCCGAGCCGTCTGTCTTGACGGAAGTGATCACCGTCGCAGTAGAAGTTCCCGGAATAATGGCAGTTCCACTGGGGACACTGGATTGAACAAGCAAGACTTCCGCATCAACCAGCGGCTGATTCGCTCCAAAGACCACACCTTCAATTGTGGCGTCGGTCTGCTGCGCGGCCCACAGCATCAAAGGCAGACCGAGAGCCAGGAAGACGGTTGTTATTGCTCGACGGGACATAGTTTGGATGAGCATAAACAAGCGAAAAGCCGCGGACAAGTTTTTCAGAGAGACTGGAATGATACAAGCCAGACTTATCGGACACCGACCGGATTAGCCTGACGTGTACCGCGCTATAGCCTGATTTAACCTTTCCACGATACGTTCCGCTACGGTTTCCGCAGTCATGGTTGTGATATCCAGTTCCAGCACATCGTGTCCCTGCGGTCGGAGTACCTGGGATTGGCTCGCCCTCTTGAACGCGGCGACCGGATCGATTTCCTTGAACTGCTCGGCACGTCCGGGAAACACCACTCGTCGGGCCAGCTCTTCCGGCGAGAGTGTCAGGCGAACCGGCAGGAAGACTGCGTTTCGGTCGCGGGCAAGTCGCACGACATCCTGAAACCATTCGGCATCCTCGGCATCATCGTCCAGAAGCGTATTCGTCAGAACGAACGTGCGTCCCGGCTTTGCAAGGTCGCGGATCGTATCGAACGCAGCAGACCGCACGCGCTTGACGTTTTTCCAGACGGCGTCCGGCAGCTTTGACTTCCCGTCCGCATCGATCAACGAGAAAATAACATTGTTGATCAAATGATTGTGGGCCACGATGCAATCCATCCGAGCTTGAATCGCCCTGGCAATCGTCAGCTTTCCGCAGCCCGAGTATCCAAAGAGATAAATAATCGTTCCATTGATTGGGGGCATTCTATTCGCGCAATGCGAACGCAAAGAGCGAGTGGCCTGCGGCGATGGCGATGTATTGCTTGCCGTCGGCCTGATAGGTCATCGGGCCGGCGACGATCGGGCCACCAAGAGTGGCCTTCCAAAGGAGCGCGCCGTTACGAGCGTCGAGTGCCTGGAAGTAGCCTTCCCGTCCACCGGCGAAAAGAAGGTCGGTTGCGGTAGTGAGAATGCCGCTGTCGGTGGTGTCGGTCATCGGGAACTTCCACTTCTTTTCTCCGGTGCGCGGATCGATGGCAATCACGGCGCCGTGTCCTGCTGCCTCCGTCCACACATTGATCGGCGGCCGTCGGCTGGCTCCGGGCACATTCTGTCCGCCGGGAATCGGACTGGCAGGCCTGCCTCCGACGAACCTCCGTCCCTCTTCGAACGTCTGCGCCTCTTTCACGAAAACACTCGCATAGTCTTCCCACGCCGAAACGTAAAAGAGCCCAGTGCGCGGACTGTATGAAGGCGAATACCAATTCGTCCCACCCTGCACGCCGGGAAAAGTGGGCGCGCCTTCGGGTTGCGGTGTTTGAATCGGACGCCCTTTCGCATCGAGGCCGCTGGCCCAGTTCACTTTGACAAAGGGATGGCCCGCAAGAAACTGCCCGTTCGTCCGATCGAGAACGTAAAAGAACCCGTTGCGGTTGGCCAACATCATCAGCTTGCGCGGTGCGCCGTTCCATGCCGCGTCGACGAGCACGGGAATCTGGACGGAGTCGTAGTCGTATGGATCGTTGGGTGTGAATTGAAAATACCACTTGAGCTTGCCGGTATCGGCATCGAGGGCGAGGACCGAATCCGAATAAAGATTGTCGCCGGGCCGCTGGGCGGGGTTCCAGTCCGGACCGGGATTGCCGGTTCCCCAATAGGTGAGGTTCAGATCGGGATCGTAAGAACCGGTGAGCCACACCGGACCGCCACCGTGTTCCCACGCATTGCCTTGCCAGCTTTCATGGCCGGGCTCGCCGGGCCCAGGAACGGTGTAGGTGCGCCACATCTCGCGACCGCTGTGCACGTCAAAGGCGGCAACGAATCCTCGAATGCCGAACTCGCCGCCCGCAACACCGACAATGACCTTATCCTTGATCACGAGCGGCGCGAGTGTCATCGCATAGCCGGCGCTGGCATTGGCAACCTTGATGTTCCAGAGGGGCCGGCCTCCTTTCGCATCGAGGGCAACAAGATGCGCATCGAGCGTGGCCAGGAACAACGTGTCGCCGAGGATCGCCAGACCGTGATTCACAGAGCCGCAGCAAGGCCTCGCATCGGTTGATACCAGATGACGGTATATCCAGAACACCCGCCCGGTCTTCGCATCGAGCGCCACGACGTCGCTCGGTGCCTGAGTGATGTACATGATTCCATCAACGACCAGGGGCGTGGTCTCGAACTTCTCCAGCGACTCGGCCTGGAAAATCCATTTCTGTTCGAGGGTTTTCACGTTGGTGGGAGTGACCTGTCGGAGCAGGCTGTATCGCTGGCTTGCATAGCTACCGGAATACGTCAGCCAGTTTTGCGGTTGGTCCGAGGCATGGAGCAGATGCTCGCTGGTAATCTGCGCGTACAGAATCGGAAACAGCGGACACAACAACAGCATGGCGAGTAGCAGGTGCCGCTTCACAAACTTCATATCCGCTACCTCGAACCTTTCAGTGTACGAAGGTATGTCACCACGTCGTCGAGTTCTGCGGGGCTGAGAGTGTTCTTGAATGACGGCATGGTCGAAGTCTTCAGGACCGTGTACTCGCGCAGGTCGGCTTTCACAAGGGACTGCAGACGCTGTTCACTATCGATAATCTGAACCGAGTAGGTGTCTTCGTTGAGTCGGCGGCCGGTGATGATCTTGCCGCCGCGCGTCACCGCGCGTATGGAGCGATTGATGGGGAGCATGGAACTCGACGAATCAACCATGGCGCGTTCGATGGCATCGGGAGAGCGCACGGCGCCGACGTCGCTTAAGTCCGGCGCCACTCGCGATCCCTTCCCGTTGACGCGATGACAGCCCATGCAGCCGGCCTTGCCTTCAAACAATGTCTGGCCGCGGACCGCATCTCCTTTGGCAGGACGTGTATCAAAATCTCGCATGGACCGGATGTATGCGACGAGCGCCGCAAGGTCGGCGGTTCCGAACTTGCCCGGCGGCATGGCAGTGCCGGGAATGCCTGTCTGGAAGAGGCGGTTCAATTCCGCATCCGTGGATACGCGCCGGAACTGACCTCCACGCAAATTGACGCCGGAAACCGAATCGCCGTTGGCGCCGTGGCAGGTAATGCAGTTCGTGTTGTAAAGGCTGTAGCCTGCCTCCACATCGGCCTGCGTGTATTGGCCTGCGCGACCCTGCGCGCGATTGGTTGCCAATGCGGCCACGAAAAGGAGGGCGGCGATCCAGACAATTTGTAAGCGCATCGCGATTTTGCGGCTGACTCTAACAGTGCCGATTTGCGTGTGTCAACTCGTGGCAGCGCATCCTTACTGTAGGCGCGGTCACCGATCACATCAGTCACTTCTGAAAATCAGAGACCTGTTGTCGTGCGTCCCTCTCCCTCAGGGAGAGGGTGCCGCGAAGCGGCGGGTGAGGGAATCAATTTGCGCGAAAACTGATTCCCTCATCCGGCCCTTCGGGCCACCTTCTCCCTCAGGGAGAAGGACGCGCCCGAAATCTCTCCCCAATTTGGACAGCAGTGGTCACAGACAGCGCCAACTTTGAGGCGAATCGTCTCACTGCTTATTCCACACGGTGACGTTATTGATCTTCTGGCCTTGAGCGTTCGTACCGGAGACAGTTTCCACTCGCGACTTTCCGTCTTTCGCGTATACGGCCTTGATGACGGTCGTGACTTTGCCGGCTTTCTTGTTGGTGATCTCGAGATTGTTGTCATCGATTCTCTTAACGGAAACAGCGTCGCGGCTTGCATCGCCCGTAACCGGATAGTCCTTGCCGTCAAACTTCGCGGTCCATTCGAAGTGGATTTTTTGACCGTCGGCCTCGACGCGGTCGGAGACCACTTTCATTCCGCCGCTCACCGCATCAATAACCGCCGTCTGACTTTTGGGAGTCGGTCCGGGGGTGTACGTGGATTTCGCCGCATCTAATTTCCAGGTTCCGACAAAGACCGCTTTGGCGGGAGTTTGAGCAATCGTCACGGTGGAAACCATGGCGACCAGCAAGAGAGCAGCAAGAACAGAAATGCGTTTCATAGTGATCTCCTTCAAAGATGTCCTACTTGCCCACGAGATGTGGAGTGTCCTTTTCATTTTCACAAATGTTTTCGATTAACTCGCTATCGGGCATCAATTCGAAGCGTGCATTCACCGTCCATGGCCTCGTATAGGCCTTGGGGTCGTCGATTGTAATCTGGATATCAAGATGTCCGAAATCGCGGCGCGTGAATTTCTCGGTGACATGCATCGCTTCGGTGTGGGGATGCCCGGGATCATCAAGCCAGGATTGATCATTGAAGCCCGTCGTGTCGGCAACGAAAGTATCGCCTTCCCATTTTCCAATCGAGTAACCAAACCATGTCGGAGTCATTGTTTTGGGAAAGCCGCGGCCGTCGGTAAAAACCTGGCGATAGTGATTGAATTCTTCGAAGAGAACAAAGACCACGCCGGGATTCTGAACGATCTTGAATGGTCCGTTTCGCACCATCATCGCGTCCGGCACGCCGTGAGGCAGGCAATGCCCGGTGGGCCTGTCCTTGGCAAGATTGTCCTGTCGTTCCTTATAGAGCGCGGCTGCCCACGGTTGGAAGGGAGCTCCACCCGGCTCGTTGGCGGCGAGATTTCCCAGAAACCTGCCATCGGCAGTGCGCCAGATTCCAGACAAGTCCGGCTTCCCATCGCTGGTTTTGGGCGTTGGCGCGGTGAGATTCGGTTTCCCGTCGGCGGTACGTGGAGTTCCTAGTAGTGGAAGATTTATCCACTGTGCGGACGCAGGGCCACACATCAGGACCAACGTCACCACGCATAACAACGACAATCCGGCGCGGTGCAGAGTCACACGCGTCATTGTCCTCGGGCTCCAACGATCGGCGGTTTGGGGTAAACGCCCATCCCGTGAAACGCGTTGGAGTATGGGCTCTGATAACGAATCCCGTTCCCATTCTTGTCCACCCACCCCACGGATTGTTGAAACAAGCCCGGCTCGGGATAGCCTTTCGGCACCGTGCCCTCCACGATGTAAAGCTTGTGCTCATGCATGGCGACGTAAGCGAAGGTGCGAGACTGATCGGCATTGCTGGTCAGTTGCAGCATGTGACCTTCGACGAGGTCCTGCCACTCGTAAGTGAAACTGGTCACCTTCACGTCTCGCTGAAGGAGCTTGAACGTCGCATACACCACTGCTCCTCGCTCATCCTGTTTCCAATAACCCGGACCGATGTTGGCGGCGGCGTTTTCACGGCATTGTTCGTTGCCGGGAGGACACGTTTTGGAACGCGCGATTCCCAGTTGTTCGAGGCCGCTGTAATCGACAACGGTCAGCAAGTAGTGCTCCCGCCCTCTGTCCGCGCTGTACACGCGAGCCGGAAGCGTATATTCCATTTGCGACTTCCAGGTGGTCTCCGTCACCTTCGGCGGGCCGGGGAAATTGATCTTAAAGCCGTCTTTTGTGTTCACGTACTCGGACCATTCCTGCGCGGCAGCTCGCGTGGACATGGACAGGATCAACGCGAAAACGAATACGGTCGTGCGCATGACTTGTTCCTTCCTGTTCTTAAAAGTCCGGAGGGGGAGGCGCGCTGTTGCCATCCCAATCCTTGACGGTTCCATCCTTTGCCTTCAGAAATCCAAGAAGACAGCCGTTCGATCCATCTCGGAGATGATGGCAACGCGCTTTGATGGTGTCGCCCACGTTGATGGTAGTGGCCGTCACTCCGACTCTTTCCAGTCCTGTCCGCCCGGTTGCTTCCAGAGCCCAGACTTCCGGCTCGCCCTTGGCGTTCTTCACTTCGAGATAGACCCACGAATGAGGAACGACTAAGTGCACTTCCTTGACCACACCCTGGATGTCCATGAAAGTGTCGGCATAATTACCGTGAGAATGGTGCGCCCACGCCGACAATGCAAACGCGACGATGCCCATCGCCGCCAAACTGACACTTGGTTTGAAACGCATGCTGACCCTCCTGCAGGAAGACAAAAAAGTTAATAACTAGCGCGTGGGAACCACCGGAGCCAGCGTGGCGCCCGGAGAATCAATCCGGCCCTGAGTTTGCGACTGCGCGGCCCGACCGACGGGGGGAGGTGCCGGGTAGTTGTTGGAGTAAAAGGACTGATAGCGCAAACCGATTCCGTTCGCGTCGAGCCACCCCAATGACTGTTGAAACAATCCGGGCTCGGGATAGCCGGCCGGCACAGTTCCCTCGATGATGTAGAGCTTGTTTTCGTGCATGAAGACTCCGGCGAAAGTTCGGGACTTGTCGGCGTTGTTCGTCAGTTGCAGCTGATTTCCTTCGACGAGGTCGACATGACCCCACACAAGGGACGTCACCTTGGCGTCCCGTTGCATCAATTGCCAGGACTCATAGACAAGCGCCCCGCGAAGATCACTCTTCCAATGACCGGTGCCGCCGGCGCCTCCTCCAAGACAGGTTTCGGCGCCAGCCGGGCACGACTTGGCCTTCTCGGTGAGTATTTTTTCGATCGGATTGTAATCGACCACCGTTACCGAATATCGGTTCTGCCCTTGAGTAACGCTGTAAACGCGCGTGGGCAATTCCGCTCCATGTTGCGATTGGTGGGTCGTCTGCGTCACCTTGGGTTGAACCGGGAAGAGGCAGGTGAAGCGATCTTCCCGGCTGGCAAATTCAATCCATTCCTGGGCAAACAGAGATGACGATACGTACAGCAGCAAAACTATCGCGAAGATCGGTGTGCGTCGCATGACATTTTTCCTCCGATACTCTAAGGCTGACATCGAATTGCTCCACTGCCCTCGGGGCCACCCTTGTCGCGGTAGACCTTGTGGCAGTTCGCACATGCGTCGTTCAGTTTTTCAGCGATGTCGGTGAAGGCTGCGTAGTTCCTCGCTTTGGATTCCCGATACGCAAGCTTTCCGACGTCCTGAAGCGCGGCGACGTACTGCTTCCAATCCGCGCGATCCACGGGAACGGGTTTGCCGTTCTGACAGCGGCGTCCCGGCGTCAGGAAGAGAGGCGCCGTCTCCATAATGGCAACGGACGCTTGATCGACAGCCAGCCATCCCGGATAGACGGTGGATCCCCATTCGACATAATCCAGCGTGGAACCCGGCTGCTTCTTCGGTTCCTTTCCGGGATCTTTTTCCTGAAGGTTGAACAGGATGTTCGAATTCGGGAACGCGATGGCTCTCATCAACTCGGCCAGACTTCCTTCCGGCGCTGAAAGAGAGTTAGCCGCCGGCTTCTGCGCCGTGGGGAACGAAATCTGTGCCAGCATCGCGTCGCTGAGTTCGGCCTGGCCGGCGGGGAACTTTCCGATTTGCAGAATGTATGCCGTCAGTTCGGTGGATTGCTGACGAGAAAGAGTTCCAGGCAGGTTGAAGGGCATCGTCTTCTGAATCTTGTCGACGAGAGTCGTCAGCGACCGCGCGCTCCAATTCGAAAGAAAACTAGTGCCGGTCAGCGGCGAGCCGATCGTTCCTTCCATCGCATTGCCGTGACATTCCGCACACTGGGTCTTGTAGAGTTGCTGTCCGCGCGTTGCCTGGGCGGCGGAGTACACGCCATCGGATATGACTCGCAACTGCTGGGCGTGCCCAACCCACAGAACGGCTCCACCGAGTACCTGGGCACACAACGTTGCGATAAGTACGCGGCGAATCGATGGCCGGCGCAAAAGAAATACGCGCATAGATCAACCTCCCAGGCTTCAACACGGGTTCGGCGATACTCGCGAAAAACGGCGTCAGGAAATATTGCGCAGATCTTAGACGAAACCATCCGTGCGCACAACATTGTGTTTCCTCAGGCAGTGGGTCAGTTTGAAATTAGGGCGAACAAACTGCCCTCCTAGGATTAGGAGGGCAGCGGGATCGCGAAGCGGATCCCGCGAGGGGTGGTAGCTACGGCCAAGGGAAACTTTCCGAATTTTTCGATCTGGGCTACCACCCTGGCGCCCATCACGAGATGGGCCACCCGAAATCTCTTGATTGCTTCGCCCTCGGGCTCGCGCTCGCAGCCGCTCGCGTCCCATGAACCTGAATTTCAAACGGAGACACCACCCTATCTCCGGGAAGTGTGACTTCCGGCCGGATCACGGTATGATGCGGTGCAATTACCCTTGAGGAGCAAGCCTCATGAGAATACTTTTGGGGATCAGCCTGGCCGCTTTTCTGATGCAGGCACAGGCGCCGGTGCCTGCACCGATACAGCGTCCGGCATCGCTTTCCGGACGCGTCATTCAATCCGGCACGAAAAACCCAGTCGCAGATGCCGCTGTGGAATTGGTCCGGATTACACCGCCGCCAGCTCAGCCAGGGCAGCGCACGCCGACTCCCCCAAGAATTTCTGTGCGGACCGGCGATGACGGCGGCTTCGTGCTGAGGAACATTTCGCCTGGCGATTACCGCCTGTATGCCACGAGCGACAATAGTTTCGTTCCGGTGGAATATGGACAGAAGACAGCGACAGGCCTGGGAATTCCACTGACCCTGGGGCCGGATCAGAATCTCGCCGGAGTAACTCTGACCATGACCGCGACCGCATCGGTCAGTGGACGGGTCACCGACGGATTTGGAGAACCATCCGTATTCACAAGCATGCTTGCGTTTCGCATCGTGTACAACGCCGCCGGCGCTCGAAAGATTGAAATCGTTCAGAGTGTTCTGACCGACGATCACGGCGAATATCGTCTTTACTGGCTGGCGCCCGGCAAATACTACGTCAGCGCCATGCCGATTGAGGGGAGATCCTATGGATTGCCGCTCAGTTTTGCGAGCCGTTTCGGCGGAGCGACATACTGGGCCACCCCGATGCTCGGCTATCGCGCGATGGAGACCGGAGAACTCGTTGAGGAAACCTGGAGACCGATTTATTTCCCGGGCACAACGGATATTCGCGCCGCGAAGGCGATCGTGCTGCACGATGGTGAAAATGTTGCCGCGAATTTCGATATTGCGGCCAGCCCCGTACGAACTCTGCAAGTACGAGGCACGGTGTTGGACGCCAACGGAAGGCCACTACCCAACGCTAGGCTGACGCTCGCGCCCTCAAAGCCCGAAGGTCACAGTGTGGTGTTGCCTGCAGCATCGTCCGATGATCAGGGGAGGTTTGCCATCCACGGCGTCGTCGCGGGCGACTACTCTCTTTTTGTTGAAGGTACTGCGTCTTCCGGTGGAAACGTGATGGCGATTCCGCTGGGCGTCGTGCTTCCGCGGGGCGTCGGGCCTCCCGGTTCCGGCGATTTCCTCACGGCGATGATTCCGTTAAGCGTGGGCATCAAGGACCTGATCGATCTTAGCCTCACTGCAGTGCCCGTCGTCGATATCGCCTGGCATGCCGAGTTTCAAACCAGAGCGGGAGGAACAGCGGCCACTCTTCTGGTTTCACCGGTTCGTGATCCCGATCTGGCTGGAGCACCGTCGTCGTATCAGGAGCTAAGGAAGACAGCGCAGGGAGGAACTCTCACCGGCGTCAGCGCTGGCGACTTCAGAATCAGCGTTGGACAACTCCCGAGGAATACGTACGTCAAATCGGTGCGTTCGGGATTAACCGATGTTCTGAGCGATGGATTGCACGTCAGTGGGTCGGCTCCGCCGGAACTTGAAATTGTGATCCGCGACAACGCGGGAACCATCGATGGCAAGGTTTTCGACGATAAGCGCCAGACGGCATCGGGAGCGATGGTTGCCATGCTTCCCGATCTCGATCTCCGTCAGCACCGCATCGATTTGTTCAAGACCGCAACCAGCAATGCAGATGGGAAGTTTCATTTCGACGGAATCACGCCGGGAAATTACCGGATCTTCGCGTGGGAGGACATTCAGCCGGGCGATTGGTTCGATGCCGAGCTCATGCGTACTTTCGAGAACCGTGGAGTGCCGGTCCATATTGACGAAGGGGACACCAAGAGCATTGAGGCCGTAATCATTCCGGCGGAGGCGAAGAACTGATGAGACGAATTACCCTTCTTCTCTTTTTTTTGACTCTTCGTGCCGCCGCACAACAACCGTCGACGGTCCAAGGTATTGTCGTCGATGCATTAACCAACAACCCCATCGCTCGCGCCTCAATTGAGTTGCGAGACCTTGGAGGCGATGCGAACCCGGTGACTCGACCCGGAGGTGTGGATCCGATAACGGCGGGATATCCCGGTCTTACCTCGGAAAACGGACAGTTTGTTCTGCGAAACATTCCGCCGGGCCGCTATTCCCTCGTTGCGTCCCATACCGGCTACGTTCACGGAGAGTATGGTCAACACGGTCCCAATGGAAAAGCGCTGGTGCTGACGGTTCCTTCCGGTCAATCGATCAGCGGAATTCGATTGGTCATGATGCCCAATGCTGCGATCGCGGGCCACGCGTACGACAGCAAGGGAGCGCCTCTCGCGTACGTGCAGATGCAGGCAAGGCGCGTGACCTATCCGGATGGGCAGTTCACCATGACCATGACCAGTTCCACGGTTACGGATGATCTCGGCGCCTACCGTCTGTACGGATTGCCGCCGGGGCAGTACGTTTTGAGCGCGGAAACATATACGAACTCTGTGGGCATTACTCCGGTGACCGTGAGTCAGACTCCTCCCGTCCCCGGAGTCGTGATGTCCGCCAGCGCACACGGCCCCATGTTGACGGATACCGATCCTGCGAACCAAAACCGCCGAAAGTTTGATATCGGACTGATCGTCTTCTATCCCAGTGCAATCGATCCTGTCGATGCGAAGCTCATGGACGTTCGGGCCGGAGAAGACGTTAAGGGAATTAACGTAACGTTGGACTCCGTTCGCTCCGTCGTAGTAGGTGGGACCGGCACGATTACACGTGGCCCATCGAACGCAGACTCTACCGTTGATGTCCTATTTATCATGAACGCCACGCAGTCCGTTCGCAATCGAATGGCATTTCCCGGCGGCGGTGGCCGTGGAAATCCGACTCCGTTACCCGGGGCTTTCAGTTTCGCATTCCCGCCGGGAGGCTATCTCGCCGTTGCGATGGTGCATGCGACAGGAAATGAACTGTCGTCCGGAGCATACCAATACTTCAATGTGGGTCTGACTCCCGCCAACATCAATCTTGCGCTGGCCCCGACCCAAAAAATTTCGGGACACGTTTCCATTGAAGGCCGCTCGCCGGGGAGTGAACCGGACATTTCGAAACTGCGAATCAATTTCAGAAGGATTCCGATAATTCCATCCGCGAACCAGCAGTCGACCGCCGCAGTCAAAAACGATGGATCGTTTTCCAGTGGCGGCGTTCTCGATGGGGACTACGCTTTTTCCATCACGGGATTTCCGGACAGTTTGCGCAATGCGTATGTGAAATCGGTGAGAGGAGCGAATGTGGAAATCGTTGGAGACAGTGTGCGGCTTGCGGCACAACCTTCCGGCTCAATGGACGTGAATATTGTCTTGGGTGTGAATGGAGGGCAGATTTCGGGCGCCGCTGTCAGTAACAGCAGTGAATCCCTGTCGAATGTGACGGTGCTCCTCGTTCCTGATGTCGTGGATCGGCGCGATCTCTATCGATCGACTGTCACCGATGCGGTCGGAAAATACAGTTTTGACCAGCTTCCTCCCGGCGATTACAGGCTCTTCTCCTGGGAAGATGTCGAGCCGGATGTCTGGTTCAACCCGGCCTTCATGAGTTCACTTCGGGATCTCGGCAAGACAGTGCGAATTGTGGAGGGCACTCGCAGCGAAATCAACGTCACTGCCATTCCGATGCGCTGAGACTTCCCCGCCGGTAGTGGCTCAGTTTGAGAATCAATAAGCGTATTCCCCTCCTGAGTCGTGAGCGGCTGCGAGCGCAAGCCCGATAGGGCGGAGCAATCAAGAGATTTCGGGTGGCGCGAAGCGCCGGGGTGGTTCCAAAGCGCGAACCTTCAAGATGGTCGCTACCGGAACCACCCCTCGCGGGATCCGCTTCGCGATCCCGCTGCCCTCCTGACTCAGGAGGGCATTAGCGCGATTTCAAACTGAGACATGGCGATAAGCGGTTCCCATGACAGAATAGTGGGCTTGGCCCGGCGGCTTCGCTGGGTCATCAGAAGGAAAGAAAATGAAGCTGAAGAAAGAAGCCTACGAGGATATCCCCGGCACCTGGGTGTTCGATGCCCAGCGCGCGCGCAAGGGATATCGTGTGAACGAGTTCCTGTATTCGCTGATGAAAGCGGAGAATCGCAGGGAGTTTCTCGCCAACGAGCGCGAATACACGACGAAATTTGCGATGTCCGCGGAGCAGCAGGAGGCGGTGCTCAAGCGCAACTGGAATAAGCTGCTGGAACTCGGCGCGGTCTCGTATGCACTCGCCAAGCTCGCCTTCACCGACGGCAAATCCTATCAGTTCATGGCATCGCAAATGACCGGCATGGACGAGAAGGATTATGTGGCCATGATGTTGGCAGGTGGCCGCTCGCCGGACGGCTGGCGCTCCAAATCCGAGCGGAAGGGGAAACGCTGATGGCGAAAATTGTTGCTGGAGTCGGAACTTCCCATACACCCGCTATTGGTGCCGCGGTCGACCTGGGCAAAGTAAACGAGCCTTACTGGGAGCCGTTGTTCAAGGGCTATGAGCCGGCCAAAAAATGGATCGCCAAAACGAAGCCCGATGTCGTGATCATGGTCTACAACGATCATGTCAACGCCTTCGACTTCAAAATTATTCCGACCTTCGGCCTCGGCTGTGCGGACGAATTCAAGATTGCCGATGAAGGCTGGGGCGCACGGCCCGTGCCGGTCGTCAAGGGTTACCCGGAGCTTGCGTCGCACCTGGTTCAGTCGCTCGTGCTCGACGAGTTCGACATCACCATCGTGAATGAGATGCAGGTCGATCATGGGCTCACGACACCGATGTCGCTTCTGTTTGGACAGCCGCAGGAATGGCCATGCCGTGTCATTCCGCTTGCTGTGAACGTAATTCAGTATCCGGCCCCGACTGGCCATCGCTGCTACATGCTCGGCAAAGCGATCAAGAAGGCGGTCGAATCCTGGGATGAAAAATTGAAGGTTGTCATCTTCGGTACCGGCGGAATGTCGCATCAAATCCAGGGACCGCGAGCCGGCCTCGTCAACAAGAAGTTCGACAAGGCATTCCTCGATGGACTTTCAAAAAATCCCGAGCGTCTCTCGCGCATTCCGCCGCTGGAATACCTGCGTGATGCAGGCGCCGAAGCGATCGAGCTGGTGATGTGGCTGATCATGCGCGGCGCGCTGGGCAAAAAGGTGAAAGAAGTCTACCGGTTCTATCATGTGCCCGCGTCCTCAACTGCCGTCGGACACATCATTCTGGAAAGTCGCAGATAGCTTTTTCCGGTGACCGTCAAGAGAGCCTGTGTGCCTCGGTTCACTAATGGATCTGGCCCGAAATAGCTGCTTCAAATTCTTTTCCGACTTTGTCTATTCTGGGTGTTGCCGTTCGACTCACTGGTGAAAGTCCAACAACCAAGGAGACCCATATGACAAAACTCTCAACGCATCTGTGGTTTGACAAGGAAGCCAGGGAGGCCGCCAAATTCTACACTTCCGTATTCGGGTCCTCGAACGGAAGCGCAAGCAAGGTAAAGGACACGACAACGCTTACGGACACCCCTTCGGGTTCGGTAGATGTGGTAACCATTGAACTCGCAGGGCAGGAATTCTCACTGCTCAGCGCCGGGCCGTTATTCAAATTCAATCCATCCGTGTCATTTCTCGTCGCCTGCAAAACAAAGGACGAGGTGGATTCCTATTGGGAAAAGCTCTCAAAGGGAGGATCGGCACTCATGGCGCTTGGAGCCTATCCATTTAGTGAAAGGTACGGCTGGACGCAGGACAAGTACGGCCTGTCTTGGCAGGTGATGTTCGCCGGCGGCCGCCCCATTCATCAGAAAATTACACCGATGCTGATGTTTGTCGGCGAGGTATCGGGAAAGGCGGAAGAGGCCATTCGCTTTTACGCCTCGGTATTTCACGACTCAAAGATTGGCGATTTCATGCGCCACGGCCGAGGCGAAGGTCCCGACAAAGAGGGAACCGTGAAGTTTGGGCCATTCACCCTGGACGGTCATGAGTTCGCGGCCATGGACAGCGCCCACCCACACAAGTTCAAGTTTAATGAGGCCATTTCATTCATGGTCCATTGCGATACCCAGAAGGAAATCGACTACTACTGGGAAAAGCTTTCTGCAGTTCGAGCGGCAGAACAATGCGGCTGGCTGAAGGATCGGTATGGGCTCTCATGGCAGATCGTTCCCACGATCATGCAGTCGATGTTCAAAGAGAAGAACCAGAAGAAGCTCGCGAAAGTGACCGAGGCATTTCTGAAAATGAAAAAGTTCGATATTGAAGCTTTGCGGCAGGCTTACGAGAAATAATCCGCAGCGCGCTGCGTTACAGGTGGAGAGCGGCGAACTGCCGATCAAATCCGGACATCAGTTCGGAAAACGTGGCCACAGGGCTGGCGCAGAAGATTGCCGGGGTATGTTTTCGCACGCTGCGGTGGAGTTGAGCGCTACGCTGCAACCATCGTTCGCGTCGCGGGCTCCAGGTCAGTCCGAACTCGCGCTTGAGCCGGTCGGGCATCAGGCCGATTCCGACAACGCTTCCGGCATACAGAGCCCGTCCGGCAAGCGTTGGCGCGAAAAGCGCATGGGCAATGTCGCGCGCACTGTTGCTGACCCGGATGACGTCGCCATCCAGCATGTCCTTCATATAGGTCTGAAAGTCGCTGTACGTTTGCGGAACAATGCTGTCCGGTACGCCAAACAGTTTCGACAGGAGAAGGCTGTCGCGGTAGAACTCCTCCTGCTCCGTCATGGAGAGTGGCTTGACGAAGAGTTCGTAAGCGAGAATTGTGGAATCCGTGATGGTCGCCAAAACCCATAACTTCAGCTCGGCGTCATTAGCGTCGTAAGGTGTTCCAGCGGGAAACACGCCCGCTGTCTCGCTCAATACTCCGTGGACCTTCAGGTGTTTGCGATCGATGGACCGGATGGCGCGATGCGCGAGGTCTTTGCTGCAAAAAGTGATCGCCGCCGCTGCCATCGCGGTGCGGTACAACCGGCCGAATCGTGCTTCGCGATATCGGCTGTGATTTGCGACTCCGGCAGCAACCAGCGGATGCGCGATCTGCATCAGCACCGCGCGTGGACCCGCCAACGCGCAGGCCATTTCGCGATTCACCAGCCAGAATACTGAAGTGGGTTGAAACAAAGCCGGCTTCATCTCTTCAATGATACCGATAACTGAAGGGCGTATCCCAGATTCTCTTTTATTGACAAAAACGCACCGCAGTCCGTAGGGACGCCCCTGAGTCAGGGCAATAACTTACCTGACTCATTCGAGTATCCCTCTCCCCCAGGGAGAGGGTGCCGCGAAGCGGCGGGTGAGGGAATCAATATCGCGCCAATATTGATTCCCTCATCCGGCCCTTCGGGCCACCTTCTCCCTGAGGGAG
>Ga0209488_10000642_pt1 | contig 29586 bp, 26 predicted proteins | sample Rivendell_Oct201_8_FD_188349 | JGI IMG/M metagenome (GOLD analysis project Ga0209488, IMG submission 188349) | Vadose zone soil microbial communities from the Eel River Critical Zone Observatory, Northern California, USA -... | ecosystem: Environmental > Terrestrial > Soil > Vadose zone >...
GTGAGCGGTCCTGGCGGTCCCTCGGACGTGCTGTAGCCTTTCCATCCGCCGAGGCGGGCAATGGTCCAGGCGGCCCAGGCGAGCGATCTCGGCGGATGGGGATTTTTCTGACGTTCGGTGCGCCCCTGCAGTTCGGCTTGCAGGTCAGCGATGACGTTGACCTCGTCGGTGGAGAAGAGGTCTTCGGCGGGCCGCGGGTCTTTGCCGTCGCGGGCGCGGACGAGTTGCATGACACGCGTAGCAGCCTGTGTTGCCATGATCGCCAACTTCATCAGGGCTTCTGCGGTTTCGATCTGACTGGCTTCCAGATCGAAGCCCTGGCTCTTGAGGGTCCAGAACAATTGCTCGATATGCCAGCGTTGACGATACCAATCGATGATCTCGAGCGCCTTCGCCAGATCGGGAACGGCATGGGTGGTGAGCAGGCGCCAGTGGATCGGCTCCTCGCCGGGCGGCACGGTGGTGGTTTCGCGCACGTCGACCACGCGCAAGGTGATCCGGGCGGGGGCATGGGCTTTTCTGATGTGGTGTGGGCGCTTGAGAGTGACGGTGCCGAAGCGCAGTTCAAGCTTGGCGATGCGGCCTTGGCGTTTGCCCGGACAGGGCCGCACCGCAAATTGGATACGGCCGGCGACCGGCAAGCGGTTGGTATAGGCAAACAGACAACCGCCCTCGGCGATTTTGCGATCCTGTGCAGCGCGCGACAGCAGGTCAAAGTTGGGTCCGGGCAGCCTCGCGAAAGCCTCGTAGATATCGCTTTCACGGTCGCCGATGACGGTGACCCGCGCGGCCAATTGCAAGGCCTGTTTGGCGCGTTCGGCGCCGCGCAACCAACGATGCGATTCCTTGTCCTCAATCGGTCGATTGCGGCGCGGTATCTCGACACATTCAAGACGTGTCCAAACTTCGGCCCCGACCAATCCCAGACAGCGCTTCCCGCTCGCCTCGATCGCCAGCATCGGATGCAGGAACAGCCCCCGATCGCTGCCGTTGCCCACGGTGCCGAGCCCGCGGGTGCGGCCGGCATGGTGTTCATAGTTCAGCTCCGTGGTGTCCTGGATCGCCAGAACATGCAAACCGGCGACTTGGCTGGCCAGCCGCCGTCCGCAATCTTCCACCAGGTCAGCGGTCGTTACCGACGGGTTTCTCAGCCAGCGGCCGAACTTCACCTCTTCGGCGCGCCCACGCGCCAGCGCGTGCAGTCGAACGGTCGGATTCTCGACCATCCGCTGCAACAGCAATGCCCCCTTTTTTCAGCCGCTCGTCTCCAAAGCAGCCGACACCGAAATCAAACTCCATCGCCGACCTCCAAAGTTATGGTCGGCACGCATAGAGTCACACGGCAGCGCGCCCGCGCAATCCAGAAAGCCTCGGTGAGTCAACATGTCGCGACTTGTGTGCATAGATGAGCCTCCGCGGGAGAGGGCAGCGCCGCGCGCTCAACATGCGCCGTTGGGTGAGGGGGCGGGCCTTCCCCCTCACCCGATCCGTGTTTGATCTCACCCGATCCGTGTTTGATGAACCGCCGAGCTGCCCTCTCCCGCGGAGGGGAGAGGGCGCAATAACAGCCGCAGCATGGCACGCCACTGCTGCTCGCTGCACGGCCCGCGCTTCTGACGCAGTAGGACCAGGAATCAATAAGTTGCCAGTGCACCTTTGATTCCGAAGTTCGCAAACGGATGTGTCGCAATGGGGTGCAAAATTCGGAATCGGTGCACTAATCCTCGCAGTAGATATCCAGGAACGTGAGCGTGCCTCGGTCGCGCTGTTCGATGCCTTGCGTGAGCGCCTCTAGCGCCTGCTTGAAGCTCGCCTGCTCGGCCTCGAGCACGCCGATGTCTTCTTGGCTCCACAGATAGCAGCAGCCAAATTTCTCGCCTTTGCCAAGATAAATGAGCAGACGGCTGCTTACGTCCGCAGGCTCCGCCACTGGCACGAGGTCGCGCAGCGACACGCCATACTCGGCGTGGAAGCGCTTTCCAGTCGGACCGCTGGCGGCACGCGACGCATAGTTGAAGAAGTTCTCGCGCTGCTCGATCAGGGCGGAGGGGGCGAAGAAGCGCAGCTCGCGCGAATCGTCAACGAGCCGGACCAACAGCTCGGTGCGGCCGCGACTCGCGAGGAAGTCACGATAGTCGGCCGGGAGTGCGACGCCGAGCGTCAATTCGAGCTGGCGCAACTCGGTCTCGCTCGCCGGTGCCTTCTGGGTGCTCCAGCGCCAGGCTTTGTCTGATTTGCTCTTCTGCTTGCGCCGCCGCAGGTAGTCCGCGTAGGCGGGGTGCGCGGTGACGGCGTCGTAGCCGCCGAACTCTCCATGGCGATAGGCCTGGTCGAAGGCTTCCTCCCGATGCTCGGGGAAATGCTCGCACAGGATCCAGGCGACGCGGCCGCCGCGATATTGGTTGGCCGAGATGTCGCAGGCTCGCCGCGCGGCCGCGAGGCCGGACTGCGTGTCCTCGCGCGCGAGATGCAGCTCGCAGAGCAGGTCGTTGAGATAGCCCTCGAGATAGTATGGTGGCAGCGACCACGTGTAGATGGGTGCGCCCGCGAGCTTGTGGGCCGATAAAATGTTGAGTGCCTGCTCGGCCTGGTCGAGCAGGCGAGCGGTGCGGAGGGATCGCGCGGCTGCGGCGTGGTAGGTCGCGATCCAGAGATAGAGCGGCTCCTCAGCCGCCCGGGTGCCATCGAGCGCCTTGATCAGGCGCGCCTGGGCCTCGCGATCCTCGGCGAAGAGCACGAGCAACAGCTCGTCGAGCGCGCGCTGCCAGTCGGGCTTGGCGGCTGGATCGGGAAGAAGATTGCGCAGCGTGTAGTCGGTGTGTGCCGTCTCCACATAGCCGTCGTGACGCAACTCCCGGGCGGCGGCGCGGAATGCCCGGTTGGCGTCGGCCATGCTCGGATATTCCTTGTGCATGAAGCTCTTGTCGGGGTCGGACAGGACGATCCCCATGACGATCGGCCGGTCGCCGCCGCCGCAGGGCGATTCCGGCATCAGCAGCAGCTCGCGGTCGTCGTTTCCAGGCAAGCGATGAAAGAATTTGGCAAGATACATGAGGCACGCGCTCCCCTTGGTGCCACGAGCGGGCCGTTTCTGGCCTCGCACCTGACAATCGCCCGCAACCCTGTGGTGCCGGGCGGCTCCCAACTCTTGGTCGCATGTCGGGATCGTCAGGTTCAGGCGATCGTCAGGTTCAGGCCCTGCAAGCGTCCCGGACGCATCCGCGCAGCCAGCGATGGGCTGGATCGGCATCCAGCCGCGGATGCCAGAGCATTGAAATCGTCATCTCCGGCATCGAGACCGGAAGCGGAAAGCTGTGCATTCCGGCGCGCAGGGTTCTGGTGTGCCGTTCGGGAACGGTGGCAATCAGATCAGAGGCCCGAGCCAGCCCCAGCGCGGTCGCAAAGCCACCGACGATCGTGGCGATCTGCCGTTGCAGCCCCAACAGCTCCAGGGCGTCGTCAATCGGCCCTTTATCCAGACCTCGCCTTGAGACCAGGATGTGCCTGCCGGCCGCATAGCGGGAGGGAGTGATCTTGCCCTGACCCAGGGGATGCCTCTTGCGCACGACGCCAACGAAACGATCCCGGAACAGCGCCTGTGCCCGCACCTCTGGGCCGGTCGTCTTCCCGACCACGCCGGTTTCCAGGTCGACGGCCCCCTCGCGAAGCGGCGTGCTCTCCTTGTCCGGCTTCTGCACGAAGCGCAGCCGCACACCGGGCGCATCTTTGCTGACACGAGCAATGAGATCCGGACCGAAGCTCTCCACGAAGCCTTCGCTGGTTCGGAGCGTGAACGTTCGGACGAGCAGTTTGAGGTCGAGCTTGTCGATGGGGCGCAGAACCGCTTGCCCGTCCTGCACGAGCAGGCTTACTCGTTCACGAAGCTCAAGCGCCCGGCGTGTGGGAACAAGGCCGCGCCCGGCTCGCACCAGCAGCGGATCGCCTGTCGTCTCCCGCAGTCGCGCCAACGCCCGGCTCATCGCCGACGGGCTCAGCCGCAGCCGCCTGGCCGCGCGCGCAACGCTGCCTTCCGCGAGCAGCACATCAAGCGTAACCAGCAGGTTGAGGTCGGGCGTCGGCATGGGTCGACGACAGCTTAGTCGATTGGGATATCGCGTCAAACGCACGAATATAGTGCAAATCGTGCATGTTCCGCCAGGTGAGGCTGGCGACTACTTTCCTGTCAGCTCCTACTTGCGAGCAGCCAGAGAAGGGAGCTCAATGTGCAGGCAGTGACGGAACGACGTGACGACGCAGTCGCCCCCACGGTCCGATGGGCGCTCGCCAGTCTTTCGCTCTCCATGCTGCTGTCGTCGCTCGGCACCAGCATCGCCAACGTTGCCTTGCCGACGCTGGCACAGGTGTTTGCCGCCTCGTTCCAGGATGTTCAGTGGGTCGTGCTTGCCTATCTCCTCGCCATCACGACCCTGATCGTGAGCGCCGGGCGGCTCGGCGACATGATCGGCCGTCGGCGGCTGCTGCTGGCCGGAGTTGCCCTGTTCACGGTCGCCTCGGCCCTGTGCGGTGCCGCGCCTACGCTCTGGCTGCTGGTCGCCGCCCGGGCGGCGCAGGGTCTCGGGGCCGCCGTCATGATGGCCCTCACCATGGCGTTCGTCGGCGAGACGGTTCCGAAGGAGAAGACCGGTCGCGCCATGGGGCTGCTCGGAACAATGTCCGCGATCGGCACCGCTCTCGGCCCATCGCTCGGCGGCATCCTGATCGCCGGACTGGGTTGGCGGGCCATCTTCTTCATCAACCTGCCGCTGGGCCTCCTGACTCTGTTTCTCACCTATCGCCATCTGCCCGTTGATCGAAGGATGCTGAAGGGTGACACGGCCAGCTTCGACACTGTGGGCACACTCCTGCTGGCTCTGACGCTCGCGGCCTACGCGCTGGCCATGACAGTTGGCCGCGGCAATTTCGGCCTGGTCAATATGGCTTTGCTGCTGGCCGCTCTGGTCGGTGTCGGCCTCTTGGTGCTCGCGCAGAGAAAAGTCGCATCGCCTTTGATCCGATTGACCATGTTCCGCGATCCGCTGCTGAGTGCGAGCCTTGCCACGAGCGTGCTCGTTGCGACCGTGATGATGGCAACGCTGGTGGTCGGGCCGTTCTATCTCTCTCGCGCGCTCGGGCTCGACGCGGCTGTTGTAGGACTTGTCGTGTCGGTCGGTCCGTTGGTCGTGGCGCTCACCGGCGTTCCGGCCGGTCGCATGACTGACAGATTCGGCGCACAACGCGTGACCGTCGTTGGGCTCGTCGGCATAGCGGCCGGTTCCGGCATTCTGACCATGATGCCGCCGACCTTCGGCATTCCTGGCTACGTCGGCCCGCTTGCCATCATCACGGCGGGCTACGCGCTGTTCCAGACGGCGAACAACACCGACGTGATGACGGACGTCCCCCGCGATCAGCGAGGGGTCATTTCCGGCATGCTCAACCTGTCGCGCAATCTCGGGCTCATCACCGGCGCATCCGCCATGGGTGCCGTGTTTGCGCTCGCCTCGGGCCCGGCCAACATCACAATGGCGCCTGCCGAAGCTGTAGCCAACGGTCTGCGGATCACGTTCGCGCTTGCGGCGGCGCTGATTGTCGTTGCAATTCTCGTTGCGATCGGAAGCCGTGCGTTTGCAGCACGCTCTTCGCTCAGGCGAGCTCCGCATCAGGGCGAAAATCGCTAATGCACCAGGCACATCCGTTCTTAAAGGTATTAAGCAACCGGGCAAATTCCGTTGGCACGATAGGAACCAACCCGGCCCGGATACGTTGCGTAGCAGGGACGGGAGGGCCTGTTATGACCGATAGGAAAGCGTACTACCGGCAACGTGCCGAGCATTGTCTTCGCATGGCTGAGACGGCGAGTTGCGTAGAGCACAGGGCATTTCTCATGGAGGCGGTTCGTGGCTGGCGGTCGCTGGCAGAACGGCAGGAGTCGGGGGACAGGAGCCAACGTCTGGGTTACGCCGAGGTGTCACCGGACGTGATCCGCACGCTGCGCGATTCCACCAAGGCGCCGAAGTGTGCACCGGCTACACGATCAAGCCTGACGGCTCGGATCTGCTGCGGCTGACCACCAGCCGGGCAAATGATGGTCACGCAGTCTGGACGGCGGACGGCCGCATCATGTGGAACAGCGGCATGTATGGCTTCCGCGACGAGGCGGGGCTCTACGACAACACGTTCCAGCAATACCGCCAGATATTCGTCATGAATGCAGACGGCACCGGCAAACGGATGCTGACCGACGGTCTCTGGGAAGACTCGATGCCGCTCTACATTCCGGCGAAGTTCCTCTGATCGCAGAATTCAGTCTGTCGCGAGCAAGCCGCAGAGCCGGGTTGGATCGAGGCGATCGAGGTCGTGCGCCATCGCGATGATCTCGGCGCAGCTCTTCGTTGAAATGCGGGTGAAGAGCTCGCGCGTGAAGCGCTCCTCCTGCTCCGCGTCGGTGAATGGCTTGGTCGGGCTTCCCTTCGGGGCCGCAACCAGCATAGAGAGCGCGCGGCCATCGTTGAGTGTGACGCTCACCCGTGCTGCGGTCGAGAGATCGTTGCTCGCCGCCTCGACCTCGTCGTCGAGCGCGACGGTGGTGCGCTCCTCGAGCCCATGCAACGCAGGATCGGACAGCCCGGCCTCGAAATCGACGACGGTCAGATCCGGGACATGGTCCGCGAGCGGCACCTTCGCGGCGACCGCGACGCTGAAGGGCAGCGACATCTGCGCGGCCTGCAGGTCGATCGGATGCTTGTTGGTGAGCCGGCCCTTGATGATGCGCGGGATGCCGAGCGCGATCGACGCGATATCGGCGGCACAGAAGCCGTGCTGGAGGCGCAGCGCCAGCATGCCGTCAATGCCGGCGGCGACGCGGGCAGCGGCGGCGTGCGATTTGGTGAGAACGTCCGTGAGATGAAAGCGCCGCCCGAGCCCGCTCTCGATCACGGCAGGGTTCCAGCCGTCGCCGTAGGCGCGGGCGAAGCCGCCGGCGCCCTCGAGAATGTCGGGCGGTCCGGAGAAGCCGCTCTGGGTGAGCAGCGCCGCCGCCACCCCGCATTGCGCCGAATGCGCCGCCTGGATGCGCTTGCCGGACGAGCCCGAGTAGTAGAACTGCGCGACGCCGGACGGATAGCTGCCCGCAAGCCCGATCGCCTCGGTGATCTTGCGCTCGGCGTCTTTGCCGCCAACGCCTTGACCGCGAAACAGCAGCCGGCTGGCCGCCGCCGCAGTGCCAAACACGTCGCAGGTGCCGGTGCTCTGGAAGCCGCGCCGGAAATGGCCGGGCTGCATCGACAGCCCGATGCGGATGATGGTCTCGTAGCCGGCGACGACGGCGGCCAGCATCTCGGATCCTGACGCGCCGACGTGCTCTGCGGTCGCGAGCGCCGCCGACCAGGCCGCGACCCCCGGATGAAGCATCGCGCCGACGTGAGTGTCATCGGCATCGTAGCTCGAGCCGAAGCTGACGTTGAGAAAGGTCGCGTGCTGCGGATTGAGCGCCTCTGTCGAGAACAGCGCGTGGGAGGAGCCGGCGCGACCGACGGTCGCGACATAATTGCGTGCCCAATCGCTCCACGGCAGGCGCGCGCCGAACGACGTGACGCGCAGAAAGTCGAGCAGCAGGAAGCCGAGCTTGCGGCGTACGTCGTCGGGCAGCGATCGGGGATCGAGCGTTGCGGTGAACTCGGCGAGCGCCCGGGTCGCGCCGCGATTGGATGTGACAGTCAATGCACACCTTTGAGAAGATCGCGCAGCTTGCCATATTTGGCGTGGTCGCCTTCCATTGCGGCTCGGAACACATCCGGCTTGCTCATCACAATGTCGGAGCCGTCGCGCAGTAGAATGTCCTTGACGGCCAGAGTGTCCATGGCGCGCGCCAGCGCGCCCCAGAGCCGGTCGATGAGCGGCGGCGGCGTGGCGGCCGGCGCCAGCAGCCCGATCCACGAGGCAGCTTCATAGCCCGGCACGCCGGCCTCCGCGACCGTCGGCGTATCCGGCATCACGCTCGAGCGCTCGCGGCTGCCGACCGCGAGCGCCCGCAGGCTGCCGCTGCGAATATGTGGGATGAGGCCGGCGAGGAATCCCCACATGGCGCCGACCTGGTTGGCAATGACCGCCGGAATGGCGGCGCCGGTACCTTGAAAGGGCACATGCACAATGTCGAGCCCGGTCATCTGCTTGAAGATTTCGCCCGCCAGGTGATTGGGGCCGCCGACGCCGGATGATGCATAGAACATCTGCCCGGGGCGGGCGCGCGCGAGCGCGATGTATTCCTCAAGCGTGTTGGCCGGCACCGAGGGATGCACAACCAGCACCACGGCGTTGCGGGTGAGCAGCGAGACCGGGGCGAAGTCCTTGAGTGGATCGTAGCTCATCGGCACGCCGATATGCGGCGCGATCACCAGCGATGACTCCGTCGTCATGAGGAGCGTGTGGCCATCGGGCTCGGCCTTGGCGACCGCGTCGGTGCCGATGCGGCCGGCCGCACCCGCGCGGTTCTCGACTATGAACGGTTGCCCGAGCGCCTGCTGCAGATGCGGCTGCACCAGCCGCGCAATCAGGTCGGCCCCGCCGCCGGGCGCGAACGGCACGACGATCCGGACTGGCCGCGCCTGGGCATGGGTGACCGTCGGGCACAGCGACGCGGCAAGGCCGGTCACGACGGTTCGGCGCGTCACGGTCATGAACCCTCCAGAATTCCTCTCATTTTGCACGCTCCGGCGGCCGATCGTCGAGCCTGTGCTTAAGACATTGTTAGCCAAGCTTCGCGGTCACCCGTGGTGGGGGTGGGTTCGAAGCATCCGATTCATCATATCTAAGAGCAGCGTGGTGCACTGCTTGGGTACATTCGGAGATCCCCCAGGATGGCCCGGGACCACGACCACGACCCGCTCTACGGCTTGATCGCCTCGATGAGCCAGGCTGCGCCGCAAGACGGCATGGTCAAGCGCTCTCTGCAGGCGATCCGGACCCATCTCGACATGGAGGTGGCCTACGTCTCGGAGTTCGTCGGCGACCAAATCGTCTTTCGAGAGGTCGACGCGCCCGGGCTCGAGGCGATGATCCAGCCGGGCGATAAGCGCTCGCTCGACGAGGTCTACTGCCGGCACATTCTCGAAGGCCGGCTGCCCGAGCTCATTCCGGACACAGCGGCCGAGCCCGTCGCGATGGCGATGCCGATCACGCGTGCGGTTCCGATCGGCAAGCATATGAGCGTCCCGATCCGGATGCAGGATGGCAGCGTCTACGGCATGTTCTGCTGCCTCGGCTTCAAGCCCGATCGATCGCTGCATGAACGCGACATGCAGATGATGAAAGTGTTCGCGGAGCTTGCGGCATTCGAGATCGGCCGCGAGATTGAAATCGCCAAGTTGGGAAAGGAAAAGGAAGACCGCATCAGGGCCGTGATCGAGAAGAACCAGATCGCGATGGTGTATCAGCCGATCTGGGACCTGAACGAGCAGCGCCCGGACGGCTTCGAATGTCTGGCGCGCTTCACCGGCGGACCGTCACGCTCTCCGGACAAGTGGTTCATGGAAGCGGCCGAGATCGGGCTTGGCACGCTCCTGGAGCTTGCCGCCATCAGGATTGCGCAATCCTCGCTTTCGGCATTTCCCGATCATGTCTATCTGGCGGTGAACGCGTCCCCCAAGACCATCCTGAGCGGCGAGCTTGCCAACACGCTTATCGGAATGCCGGCCGAGCGGATCGTGCTTGAGATCACCGAGCATGCGCATGTCGACGACTACGAAGGCCTGCTGCGCGCGCTCGAGCCGCTGCGCAGCCGCGGCGTGCGGCTTGCGGTCGACGATGCCGGCGCCGGCTTCTCCAGCCTGCAACATATCCTGCAGTTGCGGCCCGACGTGATCAAGCTCGACATGGCGCTGACGCGGCATATCCATCTTGATCCGGCGCGGCGGGCGCTCGCCTCGGCGCTGGTCGCGTTCGCGCGCAACACCAACAGCCGCATCGTGGCGGAAGGCGTCGAGACCGCATCCGAGCTCGAGGCGCTGCGCTCTATCGGGATCGAGAAGGCGCAGGGCTACTTCCTGGGCCGCCCGATGCCATTCGACGACGCCACCAAGCTCATCGCGCCGGCAAGGATCGCCGAGCGCGTCGCCTGACGCATGTCCGGCCAGCCCCGGGGCGGGGAAAGCCGCCTCTGGCCACCCGCAGGCATCGGGTAAATCACGCCATTTTGTCTAAAATTTCACAAAATTGTGCAACGCAATATTATATATTGCAATGCAATAATGACCCTGTCATAGGACTGCTCAAAGGGTTCAGGCTGGTCGTGCAGGAGCGCGATCTCAACAACGGGAATTCGACGATGAAAGCGATTACGCTTCTTGGAGTGGTCGGTCTGGTCGGTGTCGTCGCGCTGAGCGCGGCGGCCCAGGGCACCAGTGAGTCAGATCGTACGGTGAAAGAAGTCGAGTGCAACAAGCAGGCGGACGCGCAGGATTTTGGCATTCACGAGTACAAGCGCCACCGCTTTGTGATCCGTTGCATCGCGGATCTGCCGCAACTCGGTTCCTGACACAATCCTCGAGTTTGAGCCTTTCTTTTCGGCCCTGCTCGGTCTCCGAGCAGGGCCGTTTCGATCGCGCACGCTGACTTCCGCTCGTTTGAGGTGGGTGTTAGCGTTCCTCCCGATCCAGCCGTTGCGCCATGTCGGCCGACGCGGCTTGAAAATCATCGGGGAGGACGACCATGAGACGCGCGTGGCTGTTGTTGGCGGGACTGGCGGTGGTGCCGCTGTCCGTTTTGGCCCAGACCATGGATTTCGCCAAGGTCGAGATCCTCACCGAAAAGCTTGGTCCAAACGTCTACATGCTGTCGGGCTCGAGCGGGCTTGATCCCTCGCACGAGGACGCCGCTGGCGGCCGCATCGGCGTGCTCGCCGGCCCCGACGGCGTGCTGATGATCGATTCGCAATATGTGCAGCTCGCCGACAAGGTCCTGGCCGCGGTGCGGCGCATCGACAGCGGGCCCATTCGCTACCTGGTCAACACCCACGTCCATCGCGACCACACCGCCGGCAACGCGTTCTTCGCCAAGCAGGGCGCCGTGATCTTTGCGCGCGAGGAGCTGCGCGACAGCATGGTGAAGCTCTCGCAGGCGCCGAATGCGAGCAGCAATCCGGTCGCCAATCCGGCCGGCTTCCCGGTCATCACCTACGGGATGGGCGATCCGGTGAGGATCTACATGAACAACGAGGTCGTGCAGTTCATCCCGATCCGGGCAGCGCATACCGGCGGCGACACCAACATCAAGTTCGAGAAGGCGAACGTGCTGTTCATCGGCGATTTCTATCGCAACTACGGCTACCCCTTCATCGACCTCAACAACGGTGGGACGCTCAAGGGCATGCTGGAAGGGCTCGACGCCACCATGAGGTCGGCTGATGCCAACACCAAACTCATTCCCGGCCATGGCACCATCATCAAGCGCGACGATATCATCCCGTATCGCGATATGGTCGTCGCGGTCACCGACAAGGTGGGCGGGATGATCGCACAGGATAAGTCGCTGGAGGAGGTGCTGGCCGCCAAGGTGACCGCGCCCTACGACGCCAAGACGGCGGGCGGAACGGATACGAGCGCGGTGCGGTTCGTCACGGCCGTGTACCAGGAGCTCAAGAGCGGCCGCGGGCGATAATGACAATGCGCAGGACTCTCGACTCGTCATGGCCGGGCTTGTCCCGGCCATCCACGTCTTGCTGGCTGCGTAAAGGAAGAAAGACGTGGATGCCCGCAACAAGCGCGGGCATGACGTGGAGGGCGCGTCGATTCCAATACGAGCCGGTATAAGATCTTTTTCCGACTAGGTTAGCCGCATCATTCTCGCTTGGCGCCTGCAGAAGGCTGCGCCGCGATCAACTCGAGCAGCGCTTCCGCGAACGCAGCAGGTGCTTCCTGTGGCACGTCATGTCCAATCAGCGGGATGGTCCGATGCTGCACCGGGCCGCTAAAGAAACGCGCCTGGCTTGCAGGCGGGTTGGGCGACGCAACGCCGTCACCGCCTCCGGACAACACAATCGCGGGCGCGGCAATCGGAGGGAGCGCCGCCAGCCGCTGCTCGATCGCCTCCAGGTCCGGGGCACCGAGCGCGTAGCCATAGCGGTGACGATACGAATGAATGACGACGTCGACGAAATCCGGATTGTCGAACGACGCGGCGGTGCGCTCGTAAGTCGCGTTGTCAAATTTCCAATTCGGAGACCACAGCCGCCACAGCAGTTTGCAGAACTCGTGCCGGTTGGCCGCAAGGCCGGCACGGCCGCGCTCGGTGTGGAAATAGAATTGGTACCACGCCCGATGTTCCTGTTGCGGCGGTCGCGGCCTGGCCGCTGCTGCAATGTCCTGGATGGAATAGCCGTTGGCCAGGACGATGCCACGCACGCGCTCGGGCCACAGCGTTGCCACCACGCAGACGCCGCGCCCGCCCCAATCGAAACCGGCGAGCGCTGCGCTCGGGATATTGAGCGCGTCCATCAAATCCAGGAGATCGCGGCCCATCGCGGCCTGCTGGCCTGATCGCGGCGTATCCGCCGACAGGAATCGTGTTGGTCCGAAACCGCGCAGGTAAGGAACGATGGTCCGGCAGCCCGCCGCGACGAGGCGGGGCACGACCTCATCGAAGGCGCGTGGGTCATAGGGAAACCCATGCGCCAGAATGACGGGCGTGCCGGCTGCCGGCCCGCTGTCCTCGTAGGCGATCTCGATCGTGTTGCTGCGGACCAGCTTGAAAGGTGGCGCAGCGGCCTGCTGAGCTGGTTGTTGCGCGCGCGCCATGAATGGCCACCCTGCAGCGCCAAGTCCCGCGCTGCTAAGTCCCGCGATGAAGTCTCGCCGTCGCATGAGCGATCCTCGCTGCGCGAGCCTATCGCTTTCCTGGCGGCGTGGAAACCAGATGGACGATGTTTGATCCTGGTTTGAACTTGCGCAATCGGGAGCAGAAGGTCTGGCCAATCAACCCCGGAAACGTTATTCTCTCATCGATATTCGGAATTCCCGTTGAGATCGCACTTCAGTTGCAATTTGACATAAGGGAGGTCCGACGTGCGCGCCAGAAAACGAACAGCCGCGCTCTTGGCGGCAGGCGCATTGCTGACAGCGAGCGGCCCCATATGGGGGCACCATTCGTTTGCGATGTTTGACCAGGAGCATCCGATCGAGGTTGTCGGCACCGTGACCGAGTTCCGGTATTCGAGCCCGCACATCTACATTTTCCTCGACGTGAAGGGTGAGGATGGCGCCAACAAGCTCTGGCTTCTGGAAGGCGGCTCGCCCAGCCTGCTCCTGCGCGACGGATGGACCGGCTCGAGCATCAAGCCTGGTGATGAGCTGCGGATGACGATCGATCCGCTGCGCAGCGGGGCACCGGGCGGTGCCTGGCAGGCGACCCGCATCAAGTTCAAGGACGGGCGGCCGATCGTGGCGCCAAAGTAGGTGCGGGCGATGAGTGCCTCGCGGCACTCAAGGTCGTACCCGCCTGCCGCCTCATCGCAGGGAGGATTGTCATGCGTAACCGCATCCTGATCGTTGTCGCCGCACTGGCGGGGGCATTGCTGGTGTCATCAGCGCTCGCGCAGTGGCCGCCGGATCTCTCGAAGTATCCCGATTGGAATTATCAGTGGTACCGCGTCGGCCCGATCGGCCAGTACAATTCGAGCGCGCCACGCAACAATCAGGGCGCGCCGCTCACGCCGGAATATCAGAAGATATTCGAGGACAATCTCGAAGACGTGAAGCAGGGCGGCCAGGGCACCGATCCGACCTACACCTGCCTGCCGGACGGCATGCCGCGGCTGATGAACGTGATCTTTCCCATGGAGATCGTTGTCACACCCAAGATGACCTATTTCCTGGTCGAGTATCTGATGCAGCAGCGGCGCATCTACACGGATGGCCGCACCATGCCGGCGGATGCCGAGCCGTCATTCGGGGGGTATTCGATCGGGACGTGGCATGACACCGACGGCGACGGCAAATACGATGAGCTGCGGGTCGAGACGAGCAACTTCAAGGGCCCGCGGGTGTACGACCCGACCGGGCTGCCGTTGCACAAGGACAACAAGACTGTCGTGCGGGAACGCTTCTTCATCAGCAAGGAGAATCCGGATCACCTGCAAGATGAGATCACGACCATCGACAATGCGCTGACGAAGCCCTGGACCATCCTCAAGACCTACCGGCGCGAGCGCAATGCGATCTTTTCAGAGGGCTACTGCGCGGTCGACAATCCGCACGTGAAGATCGGCGGCGAGAACTACATGCTCGGTGCCGACGGATTGCTGATGCCGGCCAAGAAGGGGCAGAAGCCGCCGGACCTGCGCCACTTCAAGTGATGGCTCTGCAGCTGCAACGCGGCCGCTCGGCGGTTGCTTGAACCATTCTCCGCTCATTCCCGCGAAAGCGGGAATCCAGGGCCGAGAACTCGGCCAAAGGACTGGGTCCCGCTTCCGCGGGGACGAGCGGAATTTGAGGCGATTCAACCTCAGCCCATCTCGCTCTAAGAACCGCTGCCCGTCGCGGAGCCTCGCTTGGGGCGACGGATGGCTCTCACCTTGCCGCTGTTTCCGCCTCCGCAGAAGAACTGATCGCCGCCGTCAGATTCGAGCCCTGACAGGCCCACTCCGGGCGGCATTTCGAGCCGCTCCAGGACCTCTCCGGTTTGGGGATCAATTCGCCTCAGATCACTCTCGTCACCTTCCCAGGTACCGTGCCAAAGCTCGCCGTCGACCCAGGTGACTCCGGTGACGAAGCGATTGGACTCGATGGTGCGAAGGATCGCCCCGGTTTGGGGATCGATCTGGTGGATCTTCCGCTCCCGATACTCTCCCACCCAGAGTGTTCCTTCGGCCCACGCCAGCCCCGAGTCGCCGCCGCCCCCGGGCGCCGGGATCGTGGCGAGCACTCGGCCGGTCTTTGGATCGATTCTCTGAATGCGATCCTCGGCGAGCTGAAACAGATGCTGCCCGTCGAACGCCGTTCCTGCATGCCCGGCGACATCGATGGAGCGCACCATCGTCCCGTTCGCAGGATCGAAGGCATTCAGCCGGTCTCCGGACGCAAACCAGACGTGCTGACCGTCAAACGTAACACCATGCACCTGGTCGACACCCGGGAAGGGCCCATACTCACGGATGATTTCTGCTGCGGATGCTTTCATTCTTCTATCCTAGTCACTCGGCAGGGGACCGGGGAGTAACAAGATTGTCGGGAATCCCGGCACGGGCGGTGTCATCCAGCGACGCGCGGGCCCGCGACCGAACGACTGCACCTTGCCGGCTGCCGCAAGTGAATCGAGTGCCCGCTGCACGGTGCGCGGGCTGGCTCCGAGCGCAATCGCGAGCGCCGAGCTCGACCACGACTCGCCGTCGGCAAGGAAAGCGAGCACCGCCCCGTGTTGCTCTTCGACCGGTGGTGCCAGCACGACGACTTCGCGCGCGCCGCGGGGCGTCAGTGCAAAGCCTTCCTTCGTCGCGCTTACGTCCGCCAGCGTCTGGAGCTCCACGCGAAGCCGCCCGACCTCGACTCGCAACCGCGCCCGGTGCGATTCATCGGCGTGCTTCGCCCGGAAGGCGCGTGCGAGGAGCGTGCTTCGCGGCACATCTGCGGGCCAGGCTTCAGCCAGCGCACGCGCAAGCGCGAACAAGACCGGGCGCGTCGCAAGCGAGACCACCATGCTTGCGTGTCGCACGACATGGCGGCATGCATCCACGACGAGGGCCCCTGACGCCAGGAGCGCTTCGACCTCCTCAAGCACGAGCGGGCGTTCCTCGCCACGCGCGATCAGGCGCGCCGCGGTCGTGCTCATTACACGGGATGCGCTTTCCACCTCCGCCGTCAGCGCGGGGATGTTCGCCTCGCGCGCAGCGCGTTCGGCCCGCGTGAACGCAGCGCGCGCCGCCTTGGTCCGAAGGCGCCGAACCGCTACTCCCGCAACCACCAGCTCATGGGTGGATCTCCACGCGGGAGGGAGCGGAGTGGGGTCGAGCTCGGCGAGCGTGCGCTCGGCCTCATCGAGGCGGCCGATCAGGAGCAGGCGCCGGAGCTGGAGAGTCCGCGCATGCGCGGCATTGACGCGATCGCCGTGCGCCTCGAGCGTTGCCCGCGCCGCGTCGAGCGCCTTTGCAGGCCAGGTGAGGTCGCGCGAGACGAGGGCGATCTCGGCCTCGGCGACAACACACCTGGCGCGGGCCAACGCCTCTTTCGGGCCGAATGCACGCGCCGCACTTCGCAGGAGAGTCTTTGCCCGGACGAGATCGCCGAGCTGCGCCATTGCGATGCCTCGCAGCGCGAGCGCGGGCGCGTCGTCGCGCAGGGCGACCCGGTTCAGCGCGCCAAGGGGATCACCCCTGGCGAGCGCCCGCGCCGCGGCTGTGATCAGCGAGTCCATCGGAATCCCGCCACACTTGTAACTCCCGCCATCCGATCAACCGTTCCTAGTTTATCTCACGACACCGGACGAAAGGAGTTAAACGCCATGCCGACACACACGATCGGAAGACGTGAAGCGTGGCCTGCACCTGCCGCCCTCGGCGCAGCCGATTGGGTATGCCTCGCGGCGGCACCGACCTTCGCCATCATGGCGCTCACGACGGGCGTGCTAGGTGCTGGCCCCCATGATCTGCTCTGCGCGGCCGCGCAAGATGCGTCACCACTGAGTGGAATGGTTTGGATGTACCTGCTGATGAGCGTCTTCCACTCGGCGCCTTGGCTGAAGCTGATCGCCAGCCGGCGAAGCGGCGCCCACTGATCCGCCGCGCGCGGCAGTGTGATCCGCGAGTGCATTTGAATCCCGACACACTTGTCACTCTCATGGTTCGACGCCCGATCCTATTTGTCTCAGGAACGAACCACGGAAGAACAGCTGACGAAGGAGTAATGGACGATGACCACGCATACGACTGGGACACGCGACGAATGGCTGAAAGCGCGGCTCGATCTGCTCGAGGCGGAGAAGGAGCTTACTCGGCGCAGCGATGAGGTGGCGCAGCAGCGGCAGAGCCTGCCATGGGTTCGGATCGCTAAGGAGTACCGCTTTGAGACCGACAACGGGAACGCAACGCTCAAGGATCTGTTCCAGGGGCGCTCGCAGCTCCTGGTCTACCACTTCATGTTCGGGCCCGACTACGCGGCGGGCTGTCCGTCCTGCTCGATGATCGCGGATGGCTTCAACGGGTTCACTGTTCACCTGGCCAATCACGACGTGTTGCTGTGGGCAGTGTCGCGGGCGCCGCTCGCGAAGTTGCAGGACTACAAGCGGCGAATGGGCTGGACTTTTCCCTGGGCGTCCTCGCACGGCAGCGACTTCAATTCCGACTTCAATGTTTGGTTCTCCGAGGAGCAACAGCGCAAAGGCGCGATCGAATACAATTATCGGCGCGAGCCAGCGTTTAAGCCCCAGGAGGGTGGCGGCGCATCCCAGTTCGCGACCACGTGCGGAACCGACACGGCCACCTTTCTTCGCGATCGGCCGGGCATGAGCGCATTCGTGCTCGAGGATGGCGTCATCTACCACACCTATTCTACCTTTGCGCGCGGCGTGGACGGCATCTGGGGCATGTACCCTTGGCTCGACCGTGCCCCCAAGGGGCGCAACGAGTCGGGCATCTGGTGGCGTCGCCACGATGAGTACGATCAGCGGTGAGCCAAGTCGTGAGCCAAATCTGGTGAGCCAAAACTGGTGAGCCAAGTCTGGTGAGCCAAGTCGTGGATGGGCGCGTGCCCTCACGCGCCCATCAGCTTGCGCGCGATCTGCCCGCGAAATGCCGCGAGCTCCTCGGGCGTGCGCTTCGAGCGCGGGTTGGGAATCGGCAGCTCGGCCGTGACGCGGGTCGGGCTCGGCGACAGCAGGAACAGGCGATCGGCGAGCGCGATCGCCTCCTCGACATTGTGGGTGACCAGCAAGGTTGTCACAGGGCGCCGCGTCACCAGCTCGGCGAGCTCGTCGCGCAGCCGCGTCGCGAGGGCGTCGTCGAGCGAGACGAACGGCTCGTCGAGCAGCAACAGGTCGGGGTTGACCGCGAAGGCGCGCGCCAGCGCCACCCGCCGCGCCAGCCCGAGCGAGAGCTCGCCCGGATAGTGCTGGCGGTGCGCCGTAAGGCCGAGCGCGGTGAATAGTGTGGTCAGCTCGTCGTCGGTGACTTGGGGGGCGGCCAGCCGCACATTCTGCTCGAGCGTTCGCCAGGGCAGCAAGCGAGGCTCCTGGAACACCATCCCGAGCCGCCCGTGATCGGGCAGATGCACCTCGCCCTCATAGTCGGCATCGAGCCCGGCGATGATGCGCAGCAATGTGGTCTTGCCGCACCCCGACGGGCCGACCAGCGCGCCCACCTCGCCCTTGCCGAGCGAGAAGCTCAGCCCGTCGATGACGCGCAAAGTTCCGCCGGTGGCGGCGCTATAGGCCTTTTGCCTGATTGCGACCTCAAGCCGTGCGAGGACGCCAGCGGGTGACATGTCGTTCAAGCGGCTGCACCAGGAACGTTTCGATCACCAGCATCACGGCGACGAAGGCGAGAGCATAGGCGAGGATCCGGGTCACGTCGAACAGCTGGAACGCCGTCCCGATCTCGAAGCCAACCCCGTTGGGCCGCCCGAGCAGCTCGACGATGAGCACGATCTTCCACACCAGCGATAGCCCGGAGCGGGCCGCCGCCGCAAGGTAGGGGGCAAGCTGCGGCAGCACGACATGGCGAATTTGTGCCCACGCACTCATGCGGAAGACCTGGGCCATCTCGTCGAGCCCACGGTCGAGCGAGCGCGCGCCTTCGCGCACCGTAACCATCGCGATGGGCAGCTTGTTGAGCGCGACCGCCGCGATCGCGGCGGTTTCGGTCAGTCCTGCCCACACATAGGCCAGCACGATGATCACCAGCGCCGGCAGGTTGAGCAGGACCACCAGCCAGGGGTCGCCAATCGAGTCCGCGGCGCGGAAGCGGCCCATCAGGAGGCCGATGACAGAGCCGAGCGCCATGGCGAGCGTGAATGAAACCGCGACCCGCAGCAGCGTGATGCCGAGATTGAAGGCCAGGGCACCGGACTGCGCCTCGCTGACGACCAGGAGTGCGACCGATTGCGGGTCGGGCAACATGCGCGGTCCGGCCAGCTGCGCGCCGATGGACCAGGCCGCGAGCATCAGCGCGAGCGAGAGGAGCCGCAATGCCACGTCTTATCCTCCCGGCCGGTAGAAGGTGCCGCGATCGAGCTCGCGCCCCGGGCCCACGAGCTCGGGGCCGCCGACCTCGGCCAGCACGCCATAGAGCGCGCGCGCATCGGCTTCCTCCTCGGCGATCGAGCGCCGCACGATGCCTTCACCGTAGCGTTGGCGGTAGATCGCGAGCGCCTTTGGATCGCTCACCCCGATGCGAGGCGCGAGCCGCTGCCACTCGGATTCGGTCGAGGCCAGGACCTCCTTGGCTTGGCCCATGGCCTCGAGGAACCGATCGATGGTCGACTTGTTCTTGGCGGCCCAGGCGCCTTCGAAGGTGAAGCCGAGGATCGCGACGGCCGCCTTGGCGCCGAGCTGCTTCATCACCTCGTCGACCACGATTGCGCGCCTGAAGCCTTTGCCTTCGAGATCGGCGCAGAAGTTCCAGAATGTCAGCGTTGCGTCGTGCTCGCCCTGCACAGCCTTTTCCGAGAGGAGCGGCGGCGCGCCATACACGATGCTGGCCTGGCGGCGCAGATCGAGATTGGAGCGGCGCGCCAAGCCCTGCAGCAGCAGCCAGCTCTTGTCGAGCGGGCCGCCGGCGATCGCGATTTTCTTGCCACGCAGATCGGCCACGCCTTGGATCGTGGAATTCGCCGGCACCATGACGGCGCCGACCGTGCTGGACGATGGATAAAACACGAGATTGTCGCCCAGCGCGCGCTCGCGCGTCACCCATAGCCAGTCCGACAGCAAGAGGTCGGCTGAGCCGCCCTTGATGGCGATCTTGCCGGCCTCGGGCGAAGCGAGCTCGATCGCCTGAATCTCGAGATTGGCTTTGCGATCGAGGCCATGGGTCTTGAGGACGTCGAGCTCCCAACCCAGCGTGCCGGTGCGCTGCACCGCGACGCGGATGCGGTCAGCCGCGGAGGCGCCGGTGGTTGCCGCAAGGGTCATCGCGGCGGCGAGGAGGAAGCAGAGCGGTCGGGTTTGCATCAATGTGCCCCGTGTTGCGCTTGCGGTTGCTGACCTGCCGGCCCTGCCACCGTGGGCGGCGCTTCCGCCACGGCCTGTCCGGTCACGATGATCTGGCCGATCATGGAAGGATGCGGTGTGCAGATATAGGTGTAGCTGCCGGGACGGTTGAAGGTGACGGCGGCGGTTTCGCCCTTGGCGAGCAGGCCGGTATCGAAGCCGCCGCCATCCGATGATGTGGCGTTGTGCGGCTGCGCCCCGTTGTTGGTGAACTTCACTGTGGTGCCGGCCGTCACCGTGATGCGCAGCGGCGCATAAGTGTAGTCGTCGATCTTGATCTCGCTCGTGCGCGCAACCGGGCCGCTGAAACCGACGACATTCTCGGGCGGCCGCGGCGCCGCGAACGGCTTGAGGCGATCGCCGGGCGAGCCCTTGAGCGAGAACACCCAGATCATATCCCCATTGGCCGAAGTGGTCTGGATCGAGACCCCGCCGACCGCGATCGCGACATATTGCGTACCGTCGATCTCGTAGGTGATAGCGGGCGCGTCCGCACCGGCGCCGGTTTGCCATTGCCAGAGCAACTCGCCGTTCCTGGCGTCGTAGGCCTGGAACTGGCCGTCGGGCTCGCCATGGAACACGAGGTCGCCTGCGGTTGCGAGCGCGCCTGAGCCCTGTCCAATCGAATAAGGCGTGCGTTTCTGCCAGGCGATCCGGTTGGTGCGGGAGTCGATCGCGGTGAGCGTGCCGCCATATCTGGCGCCGATCGCTGGTCCGACCGTCTTGCCAAGCCCGCGCAGGATGCGGCTTTGCGGCCGGTCGGCGGCGGTGACATAGAAATAGCCGGTGCGCGGGCTATAGGCCATCGGCGCCCAGTTTGTCCCGCCATTGCCGCCCGGCGACATCAGGATCGGCTGGTCGTAGATCACGCCGAAGATGCATTTTGTCACCCACGGCTCGAGCGCCTGCGGGCATTGCGGCATCACGGCGTCGCCGCGCGGGATCGGCTGGGTGGGCGAGGAGGCGACGCGCTCATCGACCTCGACCGGCTTCTCGTCGATGCCGATCAACGGCTTTCCGTTGGTGCGGTCGAGAATGTAGATCCAGCCGGTCTTGCAGGCTTCGGCGATGCCTTTGCGTAGCTTGCCCTCGTAGACCTGATCGAACAGCACGACAGGCGACGGACAGTCGAAGTCCCACAAATCGTGATGCACCTGCTGGAAGTGCCAGGCGTATTTGCCTGCGAGCGTCACCGCCACGATCGAGGCCGAGAACAGGTTGTCGCCGGGGCGGTCGCGCCCCATGCCGCCGGCTTCCGGACCCGGATTGCCGGTCGAGAAATAGATGAGACCGAGATCGGGGTCGATGGCCGGAGTCTGCCAGACCGCAGCGCCGCCCACCTTCCAGGCGTTCGCCCGCTTGGGATCGGGATCGTCCGGCTCGGGCCAGGTATTGGAGCCAAGCTCGCCGGGCGCCGGCACCGTCCAGAACCGCCATTTCTCCTGGCCACTCTTGGCATCGAGCGCAAATACGAAGCCGCGCGCCGAGCGATCGCCACCTGAGATGCCGGAATAGAGGACGCCGTTGTGATAGAGCGGTGCCGCCGTGATGGTGTAGCCATCCTGCCAGCGCGCCACTTGCGTTTTCCAGGCCGGCTGGCCGGTCTTGGCGTCGAGCGCGAGGAAGCTGCCGTCGAGTTGGCCGAGGAACACCTTGCCCTCGGCCACCGCCACGCCACGGTTATCCCAGCCGCAACAGACTGTGTTGATGTTCTGCTCGATGCCGGAGCGGTGCTCCCAGATCAGCGCGCCGGTCCTGGCGTCGAGCGCGAAGACGTCATCGTTGCCCGTCGCGAAATACATGACGCCGTCTTTGACGATCGGCGTGCCTTCCAGCGAGTACTTGGCGCCGAGCCCGGAGCCCAGATGGACCACCCAGGCGCCCTTCAACATCTTGATGTTGTTGCGGTTGATCTGGGCGAGCGTCGAATAGCGGGTGTTGCCCCAGTCGCCTCCGATGGTCAGCCACTCCTTGGCCGCCGGCTTGCGCAGGTCGGGCGCGCGCTGGGCCAGCACCGCCGACGGTACGGCGATGGCGCAAGCCACGGCAGCCACCCAGACAAGGCGCATATGTGCTCCTCCCCGCGAGCCGTGGTTCTTGCCGGCTGGCCCCTTGAATGGCTCAACCAGCGGTTTCCACGTGATTGGTTCGGCAAACGATGCCACAGCTGGCGGGGATTGAAAACGTCGCGATGTCGCATGGCTCAAGTACGCCCGGACATTGATGCCTCATCACCAAGGCGCTAGGCTCTCGCCCCGATGGACCAGCCTAATTTTCTGGGCGACTACGACACGCTGCTGGAGCTCGTGCGCAATCGCGTCAGCGTGCGCAAGCTCAAGCCCGATCCGATTCCCGACGAGTACGTCGAAAAGATCCTCGAGATCGGCCGCTGGGCGATGTCAGGCGCCAACGGTCAGCCCTGGGAGTTCGTGGTCGTCAAGGACCCGAAGATCAAGGCGGAGCTGTTCCGCGTCTATGTCGAGGAGAATGTCGACTTCATCTACTGGATGGAGCAGCAGCGCGACCTCAAGCTGCGCCACCCGGCCTATCAGATGACGCAGGACGCCGCGGTCGAGAAGCAGCGCCGCGGGCAGGGCTGGTCGCAGGCGCCGGTGCTGATCGTGATCCTGGGCGATGGGCGACGCCAGTGGGCGACCGTGCAGGGCGCCCACACCTTCGGGCGCGGCCAGTCGCATCTCACCGACGGCCTCGCCAACACCGCCATGATGATGCATCTCGCGGCCGCAGCGCTTGGCCTCGGCAGCCAGCACAATACAATTCACATCGAGGAGCCGTTTAAGAAGGTGCTGGGCGTGCCGCCGCTGCTCACCTTCAACCTGATCATGCCGATCGGCTATCCCGATGTTCCAGCCAAGCCGGGCGTGCGTCGGCCGCTCGACGACATGGTGCATCGCGAGACCTACGACATGTCGAAATACATGAGTAACGAAGAAGCTTTGAGATATCTTTATTCTCTTCGTGAGAAGACAGTGCCGGTGTATCGCAATTCCTACATCGGCGGTGCGGATAAAGCCGAGTCGTGACGCGGGACCGCCGCTCGCAATTCTGGAGACCAGACAATGCGCACTCTCTCAAGACGAAGCGTTGTGTCGCGACGGAGCGTGGTGGCCGCCGCCCTGGCCGCGCCCCTGATCCTGTCGTCGCGTGCAGCCTTCGCGCTGGACAAGATCCGGTTTGGGAAATCAGTGCCCAACTCGTTTGCCTTCAGCACGGCCGAGATCGGGACCGATGCCAAGATCTGGCAGCAGGAGAATGTCGAGCTCGCGGTGTCGGCGTTCCGTGGCGATGCCCAGATGCAGCAGGCGCTCGCGGCCGGTGCGCTGGACGTCGCGGTGGGCTCCGGCCCAGGCCTCGGCTTCCGCGCCAAGGGCGTGCCGGCGATCGGCGTTGCCGCCATGTATGGTCCGCCCGCCAATCTGGCGCTCGCGGTGCTGGCGCGCTCATCGATTCGCACCGTTGCCGATCTCAAGGGCAAGAGCATCGGCGTCACGACGCTGGGCTCTCTGACTGATTGGCTCACGCGCAAGCTGGCGCAGCAGCAGGGCTGGGGGAACGACGGCATCAAGGTCGTGCCGCTCGGTGCGGTGCCGGCTCGCCTTGCCGCCATGGAGCGCGGCGAGCTTGACGGCATGGTGATTGAATCGGCAACCGGTTACGAGCTCGAGGAGCAGAACAAGGGCCGCAACATTCTCCTGTTCGGCGACATCGAAAAACACTTCTACACCCACGTCATCATGGCCACCGACGAGATGATCGAGAAGCGTCCGGAGCTGCTGCGCCGGTTCCTGCGCGGCTGGTTCAAGACCGTGGCCTTCATGAAGGCCAACAAGGACTTCACCGTGAAGTCGGGCGCCAAGGTGGTGCAGGTGCGCGAGAGCATCGCGGCGAAAGTTTACGATGCCCAGATGGCGAACTTCTCGACCGACGGCGCGTGGGATCCGGTGGCGATCGATGTCATCCGCAATTCTCTCAAGGAGCTCGGCATCCTCGACTTCATCCCGGAGGCGAAAGTCATTTACAACGACAAGTTCGTCCCGGTAAACCTGTGACGTGACCGCCGAGCAGCAGCAGGCCGAAGCATTAACCAACACCAACCGCGATGAAGCCGTCATCGCGGTCGACCATGTGTCGATGACCTTTTCGGGGCACGACGCTTCGCAGAGCGTGCACGCGCTCGACGACATCTCGCTTGATATCCGCAAGGGTGAGTTTGTGTGCCTGCTCGGCCCATCGGGCTGCGGCAAGAGCACGCTGCTCAGCATCATCGGCGGCCTGGCGCAGCCGACTGCGGGCTCGGTGGCGATTTCCGGCATGACGATCGACCGGCCGCGGCCGCGCGATGTCGCCTTCGTGTTCCAGGAAAGCACGCTGTTGCCGTGGTATACGGTGCTCGAGAACTTTCGCCTGGCGCTGAAGTTTCAGGGGCTCGCGGATGCGCGCTGGCGCGATCGCGCGATGCATGCGCTCTCCGTCGTCGGGATGGAGCAGTTCGCCAACCACTATCCCCGGCAGCTCTCCGGCGGCATGAAGCAGCGTATCAACCTCGCGCGCGGGCTTTGCGTCGAGACCGAGGTGCTGCTGCTCGATGAGCCGTTTGCCTCGCTCGACGAGCAGACCCGCATGGTGCTGGGCGAGGACCTCTCGATCCTGCTGGCGCGCACCGGCAAGACCATCGTGTTCGTGACGCATTCGCTGGCCGAGGCGGTGTTCCTGGCCGATCGCATCATTGTGATGACGGCGCGGCCTGGCCGCATCAAGGCCTCGATCAACGTGCCGCAGCCGCATCCGCGCTCGCCCGATTTCATGCTCACCAGCGAGTTTGGCGCGATCCGCAACGACCTCTATGCGCTGCTGCGCGACGAGATCAGGGCGACCGTCGCACGCATGCGCGAAGCGCGCGACGCGCGCGGGTGAGGCGATGCGTATCGTGTTGGTTGGTAGTCAAACGCGAATGCGGCGCCAAATGTGCGAAGGACAGCGCCACATCGCTCTGCCCACTGGAAGCGCTGCGCTCGCGTATCTGCTGCAGGAAAGCCCCACGGGTCGGGGTGCCATCTGATGCGCCACGACCGGCTCATCGTTCATTCGATCCAGCTCACGCTGTTTGCGAGCGTGTTCGGCGCCTGGTACATCGCCACGAATTCGGGCGTGCGCTCGCTGCTGTTGCCGCCGACTGACCTGGTCTGGCGCGAGATGCAGGTGCTGTGGTCGTCGGGCCGGTTGTGGTCTGCCGCGGTGGTGACGCTCAACGAGATCTGGCAGGCCTATTCGATCGCGGTCATCGCGGGAATTGGCGTCGGCTTCCTGGTGAGCCGCTCGCGCGCGCTGGTGCGCATCTTCGAGCCGGTGCTGACCGGCATGTTCGCGGTGCCGCTGACGCTGTTCTTCCCGTTGTTCGTAGTGTTCTTCGGCATCGGGCCGGAATCGAAAGTCGCCTACGCCGCCACGCAGTGCTTCTTTCCGATTGCGCTCAATACGATCGCGGGCTTTGCCAACGTCGATGAGCTTTACCTGCGGGCCTCGCGCGCCATGGGGGCCTCGAGCCTCTCGCAATTCCGCTACGTCTATCTGCCGGCGGCGCTGCCCGTGACGATCACCGGCCTGCGCATCGGCTTCTTTATTTGTATTGCGGCCGTGCTGGGCGGCGAGACGCTGGCGGCGCTTTCGGGCGTCGGCAAATCCATTGCGCTGTCGGCCGAGCTGATGGAGACCGCGCGGCTGTTCGCGTGGATCGCCTATGTGGTCACCCTGTCGGTGACGCTCAACCTGCTCGCGCTTGCCGCCGAGCGCCGCGGCGACGAGGAGTGACCTCAATGAGCGCCCGTCAGGTCATGCTGATCCGGCTCGCGCTGATCGTGCTTCTGTTCGCGCTCTGGGAACTTTATGCGCGCTTCGTCTCGACCTCGTCGCTGGTGGCGGGTCCGAGCGACGTTGCGCTCGCCTGGTGGCCCAAAGTTTTGGGCGAGCCGGGCGTGCGCATCGCGGTGCTGGTGACACTGGTTGAGCTCGTGGTGGCATTCACACTCTCAGTCGTGTTCGGCATGCTGATCGGCATTTTGGTCGGGCTCAGCAACATCGGGCGCCGCAGTGTCTATCCGGTGGTGCTGCTGCTTTACGGCATCCCGCAGGCGATCATGCTGCCGCTGTTCGTGCTGGTGTTCGGGATCGGACCGGCGGTGAAGATCGCCTTCGGGTTCAGTCACGGCATCTTCCCGGTGATCGTCAACACGCTCGCCGGCATGCGCAACGTTAACCGCCTCATGGTCACCGGCGCCACCGCCATGGGGGCAACGCGGGTGCAGCTGGTGCGCTACGTCATCTTTCCGCACATGGTGGCGACCGTGTTCGCGGGCCTGCGGCTTGCCATGACGCTGACCTTGCTTGGCGTCGTGCTGGCTGAGATCTTTGTCTCCCAGGGCGGCATCGGCTTCTATACGCTGGCCTATTCCGAGACGTTCAATCCGGCGGCCCTGATGGCGCTTGTCTTGACCCTCGCTCTCATGGCAATTGCGCTCAACGAGCTGGTGCGCCTCGTCGAGGCGCGCTTCTCGCGCTGGAAGGATTAACACTTAGGGCGGGGCATGAACGTTGTTGGCGTTGATATCGGGGGAACTTTCACCGACCTGGTGGGCTGCGTCGACGGCCGCATCGTCACCTCGAAGACCTCGACCGTGCCGGCCGATCCGACCCGCGGCGTCGCCGAGAGCTTGAGGCTCGCGGGTTGTGAGATGCCCACGCTCGATGAGCTTCTCCACGGCTCGACCATCGCGATCAACACGGTGCTGGAGAAGAAGGGCGCGCGCACCGCACTGATCACCACGCGCGGTTTCCGCGACACCTATGCGATCGGCCGCGGCAACCGGATCGAAGCCTTCAATCTCTTCTTTCATCGGCCCAAGCCGCTCATTTCGCGCGAATTGACCTTCGAGGTCACCGAGCGGGTGAACGCCAGCGGCGAGGTGCTCGTTGCGCTGGCCGAGGATGAGGTTGTGAGCCTCGCGAAGCTCCTCGCCGCCCACAAGATCGAGGCGGTGGCGGTGTGTCTCCTGCACGCCTACGCCAATCCGGCGCACGAGCGGCGCATCGGCGACGTTCTGCGCGCGGCGGATCCCGATCGCTTCGTCACGCTGTCGCACGAGATCGTGCGCGAATATCGCGAATACGAGCGCACCTCGACCACCGCCATCAATGCGTTCGTGGGCCCGCGCGTGCAGGGCTATCTGCGCCGGCTCGAAGGCTTCCTGCGCGGCGAAGCGTTCGAGGGAAAGATCAACATCATGCGCTCGAACGGCGGCGTGATGTCGATTGCGCTCGCGCAGGAGCAGCCGGTCTCGATGATGGAATCGGGGCCGGTCGCCGGCATGATCGGCGCCGGCCGCCTTGCCGACATGCTGGGGCTCGAGCGCGCCATCGGCTTCGACATGGGCGGCACCACCGCCAAGGCGAGCCTGATCACCAACGGCGCGCCTGCGATTGAAGAAGGCTATGTGATCGGCGGTGAAGCGTCTGGCCAGCCGATGCAGCTACCCGTCGTCGATATTGTCGAGGTTGGCGCCGGCGGCGGCTCGATCGCCTGGTGCGATGCTGTCGGCGGCATTCATGTCGGGCCGCAGAGCGCGGGCGCCGATCCGGGCCCGGCCGCTTACGGCAAGGGTTCGCTCGATCCGGTGGTGACCGACGCTGATCTCATTCTCGGGCGCATCAACGCCGAGCGTTTTCTCAACGGCGCCATGCGGCTTGATCGCGCCGCCGCTGAGCGTGCGATCGAAGTGAAACTTGCCGGCCCGCTGCGCCTCTCGGTGCCCGAAGCCGCGCTCGGCATTGTGCAGATCGCGGATGCTGCCATGTCGCTTGCGGTGCGCGCGGTGTCGATCAACAAGGGCGTCGATCCGCGTTCGACCGCGATGATCGCGTTCGGTGGCGCGGGCCCGCTGCACGCGGTCGCGATCGCGCGCGAGATTTTCATTCCGAAGGTGATCGTGCCGAAAGTGCCGGGCACCTTCTCGGCGCTCGGCATGCTGATGGCGCCGTGGCGGCAGGATTTCGTGCGCACGCTCTACGGGCTTCTCGGCGCGCTCGACGAGCAGGCCGTCATGCGCGTGTTCAGTGAGCTTGAAGCCGCCGGCCGGCAGCAGGCCGCGCGTGACGGCATTGCGGAGCGCGATGCCGTGTTCACCTTCCTCGCCGATCTGCGCTATGTCGGGCAGGAGCACACGATTGCAATTCCGGTCGCGGGCCCGACTCTGCTGTGCCGCGACATCGCACCGTTGCAGGCGATGTTCCACGCCGAGCATGATCAGCGCTACGGCCAGGCTGCGCTTGATGAGCGGCTCGAATGCGTGAACGTGCGGCTGGTTGTGACTGCCGGCAAGGCAGATACGCTGGCGGAGAATTGGCTGGCGCAGGCATGGCAGCGCGAGCCGCCGGTCGCGGAGGGAACCCGTGACGTCATCTTCACGGACGCGGCGCAACCCGTGCGCGCGTGTGTGATCTGGCGGCCCTCGCTTGCGGCTGGCGCGCGCATCGAAGGCCCAGCCGTGATCGAGGAGCCGAACGCCACGACGCTCATTCATCCCGGCGATGTCGCGACCGTGACGGAAGCGGGGCACCTCATCATCGAGGTCGCTCTCGATCAGGGGGGCCAAGCATGAGCCGCAACGAAGCTCATCCGATCACGGTCGAAGTGGTGCGCAACGCCATCGTGGCTTACGCCGACGAGATGGGGAACGCACTCTCCAAAGCTGCCTACAACATGATGATCTACGAGGTGCGCGATTACTGCTGCGGTCTGATCGACACGCAGGCGCGCATGATCTCGCAGAACCGCGGCGGCCTGCCGATCTTCCTTGCTGATCTTGGCGTCGCCGTTGCCGACGGCATCGCGCGCTACGGGCTCGACGGCTTCGCGCCTGGCGACGTGGTGGTGATGAACCAGGCCGAGGTCTGCGGCCAGCATCTCAACAACGTGGTGGTCTATTCGCCCTGCTTCCATAACGGCGAGGTGGTGGGCTTTGCGGCCAACCGCGCGCACTGGGTCGATATCGGCGGCATGCATCAGGGCTTCGGCTCGACCGCCGCCAATGACATCTATTGCGAAGGCCTGCAGATCCGCTCGCTCAAGATCTACGATGCCGGCAAGCGCAACGAGACGCTCTGGCAGATCATCCGCGACAACGTGCGCTATCCGGACGCAAGCCTCGGCGATCTGCGCGCGCAGATCGCGTCCTGCCAGCTCGGTGCGCGCCGCTATGGCGAGCTGATCGCGCGCTATGGCCGCGAGATGGTGGAAGCCTGCATCGCCAAGGTTTGGGATCAGGCGGAGCAGGCCGCCCGCCGGGTGGTCGAGAAAATGCCGGACGGCGTCTACGAGGCCGAAAG
>Ga0209488_10000643_pt1 | contig 29563 bp, 28 predicted proteins | sample Rivendell_Oct201_8_FD_188349 | JGI IMG/M metagenome (GOLD analysis project Ga0209488, IMG submission 188349) | Vadose zone soil microbial communities from the Eel River Critical Zone Observatory, Northern California, USA -... | ecosystem: Environmental > Terrestrial > Soil > Vadose zone >...
GGCGCTAGTTGGCGGCAAGCACCGCCTCGCCCCCCTGGCTTTCCAGACGGGCCGCCTCCTGCTGGCGCGCCCACATCGCGGCGTAGACACCCCCGCGGGCGAGCAGTTCGTGGTGGTTGCCGCGCTCGACGATATGGCCGGCTTCGAGCACCAGGATCTGGTCGGCATCGACCACCGTCGACAAGCGATGCGCGATCATCAGGACCGTGTGCCCGGCCGCCACCTCGGCGAGGCTCGCCTGGATCTCGCGCTCGGTCTTGGTGTCGAGCGCCGAGGTCGCCTCGTCGAAAATCAGGATCCGCGGCGCCTTCAGGATGACCCGGGCGATCGCGACGCGCTGCTTCTCGCCGCCGGATAGTTTGAGGCCGCGCTCGCCGACCATCGTCTGATAGCCGTCCGGCAAGGCCGCGACGAAATCGTGGATATGGGCGAGCCGGGCGGCCTCCTCGATCTCGGCACGGCTGGCGCCCGGCCGGCCGTAGGCGATGTTGTAGAAGATCGTGTCGTTGAACAGCACGGTGTCCTGCGGCACGACGCCGATCGCGCGGCGCAGGCTGTCCTGGGTGATCTCGCGGATGTCCTGGCCGTCGATCTCGATCGCGCCGGCGCTGACGTCATAGAAGCGGAACAGGAGCCGGGCGATCGTCGATTTGCCGGCGCCGCTCGGTCCGACGATCGCGACGCTGCCGCCAGGCGGCACGGCGAAATCGACGTCGCCGAGGATCTCGCGGCGTGGGTCATAACGGAAATCGACCTGACGGAACACGACCGCCCCGCGCGTCACCGCCAAGGCCGGCGCGCCCGGCCGGTCCTCGATCTCCGGCGGGATCTTTACCAGCGCCATCAGCTGCTCGAGGTCGGTCAGCGACTGCTTGATGTTGCGGTACACCATGCCGAGGAAGTTGAGCGGCGTGTAAAGCTGGATCAGGTAGGTGTTGACCAGCACGAAATCGCCGACGGTCATTGTCCCGGCCGCGACCCCGTCGGCGGCCAGCAGCATGATGCCTATGAGACCAGTGGCGATGATCGCGCCCTGGCCGACATTGAGCAGGGCCAAGGTCGTCTCGCTCTTGACCGCGGCACGCTCATAGGCGTGCAGCGCCCGGTCATAGCGTTGCGCCTCGTGCTCCTCGTTGGCGAAATACTTGACGGTCTCGTAATTCAGCAGGCTGTCGACCGATTTGGTGTTGGCCTCGCTGTTGCGCTCGTTCATCTCGCGGCGGAAGCGCACCCGCCAATCGGTGATGATGAAGGTAAAGGCGATGTAGCTGACGATCGTCCCCAGCGTGACCGCGGCAAAAGTCCAATTATAGAGCCGCCACAGGATCGCGCTGACGATGACGATCTCGAACAACGTCGGTATGACGTTGAACAGCATGAAGGACAGCAGGAACTCGATCCCGGCGATGCCGCGCTCGACGGCGCGCGCCAGGCCGCCAGTGCGCCGCTCCAGGTGAAAGCGCAACGACAGCGAATGGATATGGCGGAACGCCGACAGCGCGATCCGCCGTACCGCGCGCTGCCCGACCTTGGCGAAGACCGCGTTGCGCAGCTCGTTGAAGCCCTGCGACAGGACCCGGGCCAGGCCATAGGCGAGGATCACCCCGACCGGCACGGCGATGATGCCGGCGCTCGCCGAGCCGGTCCCCGACAGCGCATCGACCGCCTGCTTGTAGAGGAGCGGCACGGTGATGTTGACCAGCTTGCCGGCGATCAGCAGCGCCAGCGCCAGCACCACCCGGGCCCGCAGCTCGATCGAATCGCGCGGCCACAGATAGGGGCCGAGCCCCTTCAGCGCGCGCAATCCTTCGGCGAGCTTCTCCTTCGGCTCGGGCAGGCCGCTGATCGAAGAGCGCCCGACCAGGCGGGGGCCATGCGGGCTCATTTGGGCGGGCTCATTCGGCTAGGCTCATTCGGCGGGCCCTACCCGCGACCCGCGCGGCGCTTGCGGGTGCGGCGCAGCCGCTGTCGTGCGCGGCAGGCGCCAGCTCAACAGCAGCGCGGCGGCGACCAGCGCCGCGCCCCACAGGAACGGGCTGTTGCGCCCGAACGACTCGAACAGCGCGCCGGCCATGATCGGCCCGAGCACCCGCGACAGGCTGCCGACCGATTGTGCGACGCCCATCACCTCGCCTTGCTCCTCGGCGCCGGCGCGGCGCGAAATCAGGCTGTTCAGCGAAGGCTGCATCGCCCCCATGCCGATCGCCAGCGCGCTCACCGCCACAAGCAGCGGCGGTAGCGTGCGGGAAAACGGCAGCACCAAGAGGCCGAGCGCGATCAGCGCCAGCCCGCTCAGCAGCAGCCGTTCCTCGCCGAAACGGCGGGTCAGCGGGCCGATCAGCCCGCCCTGCATGACCGCCGACAGCAGCCCGACATAGGTGAACACATAGCCGATCTGAGCCGGGCCCCAGCCGTGTTCGCGCATCGCCCAAAGGGCAAAGGTGCTCTCCATCCCGGCAAAGGCGAGGATCACCAGAAAGAATATCGCGAGGAGGCGCGCCAGCACCGGCTGGCGGAAGGCGCTGCAAAGCGCGCCGAACCGGCTGCGCGCCTGCCGCGCCCGCACCGCCGCCGGCAGGCTTTCCGGCAACAGCAGCACGACCCCGAGAAACGCTATCGCCGACAAGCCGGCGGCAATCAGCCCCGGGGTTTCGAGGTCGGCGGTCGCCACGTCGTTGCCGGCGACCAGCCCGCCGAGTGCCGGGCCGATGATGAAGCCGAGGCCGAACGCCGCGCCGATCAGCCCCATGCCGCGGGCGCGCTTCTCGGGCGACGTGACATCGGCGATATAGGCCTGCGCCGCCGCGATGTTGCCAGCGCAGATGCCGGCAAAGGCACGGGCCGCGAACAACATCCACAATTCGCTGGCGAAGCCCATCCAGAGATAGGCGAGCGCGGCCGCCGCCATGCTCGCCATCAGCACCGGCCGCCGTCCGATCCGGTCGCTCAGCCGCCCCCAGAACGGCGCCGCGATCATCGCCATCAGCGAGAACACGGCCATCAGGATCGTCACCAGCTGCGGCGAGGCGCCGAAGCGCTCGGCATAGAACGGCAGCAGCGGGATGATCAGCCCGAACCCGACGAGGTCGACAAAGACGATGAGGAAGAGGATTGGCATTGAGCCCCGTTGATATCCCGCCCGTGTTGCGCCGAACAAGGGCCGATTGCCGCTGCCGGTCATTCGGCCGGGTGTGGGCGCAACTCGCACCGAATCTCGGCAATAAAGGCGGCGGCCGGTCAAAAATGGCTAAAAATCAGTTTGTTTATTCGCCTTTTTCGGAACTGTTTCTCGCGATGGGGCGGCGGCACTTAACCCGCTGTTAAGCGCGGTGGGGTTTCCTTGCGTCGTCAACTCGGCCCAGGAGAGTGGAAATGAGCTTCTTTCAACGCCTGTTGCGCGACGATAACGGTGCCACCGCTATCGAGTATGGTCTTATCGCCGCCCTGATTGCGGTTGCCGCCGTCACCGTGCTCGGCACCGTCGGCACCAACCTGACCACCACGTTCGGTACCGTCGCCACTAATCTGTAACGACGCCGAGCCGCGCCGCCATGGCGGCGCGGCCCGCGTATCACAGAACAGGCTCGATCGGGCGCTGATGTCCGATCGGAGCCGAACCGGCAATCGGCACAGCGGCCGTCCAGTGGGCGGCCGATCTTTTTTGTGCGGCCCCCTCTTGCAGTTCCTCTAGTCGCGCGACCTAAGATACATCGTTAACAGGTCGGACCGCTGGAGGATGGCGATGCAGCTCGGCAAGCTCGGCGTTTGGGCGTCGATGGACGTGATGACCGCGGCCGAGGGCGCCGCCTTCGCCCAACGGGTCGAAGGCTGGGGTTATGCCGCGTTGTGGCTGCCCGAGAGCCGCGGCCGCAACGTGCTGGCGCATTCGGCGTGGCTTCTCGCCAATACCAGCGAGCTGATCATCGCGCCCGGGATCGCCAACATCTATGCCCGCGACCCGATGGCGATGGCCAATGGGCAGCGCGGCCTCAACGAGCAGTCGGGCGGCCGCTTTCTGCTCGGGATCGGCGTGTCGCACGCGCCGACCGTGACCGGGTTGCGCGGCCACACCTACGGCAAGCCGGTGGCGACGATGCGCGCCTATCTCGAAGCGATGTACGCCGCGCCCTATCTGGCGCCGGATCCGCCGGAGCGGCCGCTGACCATCCTCGCGGCGCTCGGGCCGCGCATGATGGCGCTGTCCGGCGAGCTCGCCGACGGGGCGCATCCTTACAACGTGCCGCCCGAACACACCGCCGAGGCGCGCCGCATTCTCGGGCCCGGCAAGCTGCTCTGCCCGGAGGTATGGGTCCTCCTGGAGAGCGATGCTGAGAAGGCCCGGTCGGCCGCTCGCCAGGCGCTCGGCCCCTATATGCGGCTCGACAATTACGTCAACAATTGGCGGCGGCTCGGCTTTGGCGACGAGGATTTCGCCGATGGCGGGTCGGCGCGCTTTATCGACGCCAATGTCGCCTGGGGCACCGAAGCGGCGATCCGCAAGCGCATCCAGGAACATTGGGACGCCGGCGCCGACCATGTCTGCATCCAGTCGATCAGCCCGGACGGCTCGCGCCGGCCCGACGAGAAGATCCTCGCCATGCTGGCGCCGGGGAGCGGGCGCTAGCCGGCGGCCTTGACGGCATCTGCCGCGCGCCCGACATTCCTCGGGCGCCCGACAGAACACGCGCTACCGGGACAAGCCTGCCAGCAGCGACAGGGTCTATCATGTATTCCGAAATCACCCGCTCGATCAAAGTCACGGTCCGGCCGTTCTATCTCGACCAGCACTCCTCGCCGGCCGACGGCCATTATGTTTGGGCCTATCACGTGCGCATCGAAAATGCCGGGCTGGAGACGGTGCAGTTGCGCCGTCGCCATTGGCGGATCACCGACGGTTTCGGCCGGCTGCAGGAGGTGCGCGGTCCCGGGGTGGTCGGCGAACAGCCGGTGCTCGGGCCGGGCGAGAGCTTCGAGTACACCAGCAGCTGCCCGCTGGCCACCCCGTCCGGCTTCATGGTCGGCGATTACGAGATGGAAACCCGCGCCGGCGAGAACTTCCTGGTGCAGGTCCCGGCCTTCTCTCTCGACACGCCGCAGCAGCAAAGCCGTCCGAACTGACCCCCAGCGCGAAGCCGGGAGCGGCGAACGCGCCCCCGCTTTGCGAGAAAGAGAGAATCATGTCCGTTGCCGAATCCCTGCCGCGAGCGGCCGAGCGGAAATCGCGCGCCAAGCAGCCCCTCCGGGTCCGCCGGCCATCGCGCGAGGCCGCCCTCGAGGCAGTGCGCACCTTGATCCGTTGGGCCGGCGACGACCCCGAGCGCGAGGGCCTCGCCGGCACCCCCGACCGGGTCGTCCGCTCCTATGCCGAGTTCTTCAGCGGCTACGACGAGGATCCGGTGGCGCTGTTGCAGCGCACCTTCGAGGAGACCGACGGCTATGACGAGATCGTCATGCTGAAGGACATCCGCTTCGAATCGCATTGCGAGCACCACATCGCCCCGATCATCGGCAAGGTCCACATCGCCTATCTGCCGAGTAACCGGGTCGTCGGCATCTCGAAGCTGGCGCGCCTCGTCGAGGTCTACGCCAAGCGGCTGCAGATCCAGGAAAAGATGACGGCGCAGATCGCCAATACGCTGGACGAGGTGTTGCAGCCGAAAGGCGTCGCGGTCGTCATCGAGGCGGCGCATCAATGCATGACGACGCGCGGCGTGCATAAACCGGGGGTCAGCATGGTGACCAGCCGGATGCTCGGCGAGTTCCGCACCGATCCCCTGTCGCGGCGCGAGGTGCTGTCGATGATCGGCACGCCCGGCGGCGGGAGCTGCGAACACGTCTGAGGATCGGGCCGAGGATCGGGCCGAGGAGCGGCTTGCCGCGGCGGTCGAGATCCTCGACCGCCTGGTCGCGGTCGACACCACCTCGTCGCGCTCGAACCTCGAGCTGATCGGCTGGGTCGCCGATTATCTCGACCGGCACGGCATCCCCCACACGCGTAGCAGCGCCGGCGAGGGCAAGGCCAATCTGTATGCGACGATCGGTCCGAATGACCGCGGCGGCGTGCTGTTGTCGGGTCATACCGACGTGGTCCCGGTCGCCGGTCAGGCGTGGACCAGCGATCCGTTCCGGCTGACCGAAAGGAATGATCGGCTCTACGCGCGCGGCGCCGCCGATATGAAGGGGTTTCTGGCGCTGGTATTGGCCCTCGTGCCGGAGATGATCCAGCGCCCGCTCAAGGTGCCGTTGCACATCGCCTTCACCCATGACGAGGAGACCGGCTGCTTCGGCGCGCCGGCCCTGATCCGGGCATTGCCCAAGAGCGCGACGCGGCCGATGCTGGCGATCGTCGGCGAGCCGACCTCGATGCAGATCGCCAACGCGCAGAAGGGCTGCTCGTTCTTCCGCACCCGGGTGTCGGGGCAGGAGGGGCATTCGAGCGCGCCCGGGCGCGGCGTCAACGCGATCCTCGCCGCCGCCGAGATCATCGCCGAGATCGCCCGCATCGCCGCCGAAGCGCGCGCCAGATCCCGGCCCGAGAGCGGCTTCGATCCGCCGCACACGACATTGTCGGTCGGCACGATCGCCGGCGGCACCGCGGTCAACATCATCGCGCGCGACTGCGCCTTCGACTGGGATTTGCGCAATGTGCCGGAGGACGATGCGGCGGCGCTGAAGGCGCGCATCGACGCCTTCATCGCGACCGACCTGTTGCCGCGGATGCGGGCGGTCTACCCCGAGGCGGGTATCGAGACCGAGACGATCGTCGACGTGCCGCCGCTGGTGCCGGAGCCGGGCTCGCCGGCCGAGGCGCTGGCGCGCCGTCTGACCGGCGCCAACACCACGACGACGGTGTCCTTCGCTACCGAGGCCGGGCTTTATCAGCAGGCCGGGATCCCGGCGATCGTCTGCGGCCCCGGCTCGATCGACGTCGCGCACAAGCCCGACGAATTCATCACCCGCGCCGAGCTGGCCGCCGGCCAGGCGTTTCTCGACCGGCTGCTACGCTGGGCCAGGAGCGGCGAGTAGCCGATCAGCCCGGTGGCGGCACCGGCGTCGGCGGCGGCGCCGCGGGAACCGGTGGCGGCTCGGGAGCGGGGATCTCGCGGGCTTCGAGTTCGCCCGGCGGCATGCCGAAGGTGAGGCGGACGCGGTAATTCGCCCAGTCGCGGCGGTAGGCGATCGGGTCGGGCAGCGGGATTTCCGCCTGCGACACGGTTGCCAGCAATTGCACCTGGCTGCGCAGCGCCGCATTGACCTCGGCGTTCGGGGTGGTCAGCGCCGCCGCGGCGTTCGACCCGGCGAGGGTGGGTTCCCACGGATTGCCGGCGACCCACTGCCCGGCCGCGACGCGCGGACTGGCATCCACGTTGATCCAATCGGCCGGAGACGTCCCGCCCTCCGGCGCGACCAGTTCGGCGGCGCGCAATGGCAGGCGGTCGATCACGTTGATCGTGATCGTGTCGGCAAGGCCGCCGCTGGGAAATCCGACATGCAGCTCGGCGCTCGCCCCGGGCGGTGACGGTGCGCTGTCGCCCGCGGCGCAGGCGGCGAGGATCACGAGCGGCGGCAGGACAAGGATCAGGCGGCGGCGCATCGCATTCCCCGCGAAGTGGCCGGGCCGGTGTAGCGCGAAGCGCGCGGCCGCGGAAGGGCCTGGCTGCTCGGCGATGACAGGAGCCGAGCCGCGGTGCACTATCGGCGAAGATGGCGAGGGAGATCGCGATGACGGACGGGGCGGCGCTGCGCACCGAGGATATCGGCACGGTCCACGACCAGTTCTTTACATTGGACGATTTCCGACTCGCGAACGGCGCGGTGCTGGCGGAGGCGAAGATCGTCTATGAGACCTATGGACGGCTCTCGCCGGAGGGTCGGAACGCGGTGCTGATCACGCACGGCTACACCGGCAGCCACCACGCCGCCGGCCGCAACCCGGCCAATGGCAACCAGCCGGGCTCGTGGGACGGGCTGATCGGTCCGGGCAAGGCGATCGACACCGACAAATTGTTCGTCGTCGCATCGAACATGCTGGGCTCGTCCTTCGGCTCGACCAACGCGGCGAGCCTCAATCCGGCGACCGGCGAGCCCTACGGTCCCGATTTCCCGGCGATCGGCATCCGCGACATCGTCGCGGCCCAGAAGGCGCTTCTCGACTCGCTCGGGGTCAAGCACCTCGTCGCGATCGCCGGCCCGTCCTATGGCGGCTACCAGGCGTATCAATGGGCCGTCGCCTATCCCGATTTCATGGATGGAATCGTGCCGGTCAACACCGCGCCCTGGGCGTCGGTCAATACCGACAAGCAGCTGGCGGAGGTGCAGGCGCGGCTCGCGACCGACCCGGAATGGCATGGCGGGCGCTATTACGGCCAAAGTGTCGCCAAGAACGGCGGCGCCAAGACGATGCTGACCGAGATCCGGGTCGAGACCTTGAAGCGTTACGGCATCGAGGCGAACTTGACGCCGCGCTACCCCGATCCGGCCGAGCGCGAGGCGGCGATCCGCCAGCTCGCCGCCAATTGGGCGAGGAACTGGGACGCCCATTCGCTGATCATCCTGCGGCGGGCGCTGCTCGGCTTCGACACGCGGCCCGATTTCTCGACGATCAAGGCCCGGGTCCTCTACATCCTGTGCCGCAGCGACGCGCTGTTCCCGCCGAAGATCGCACCCGGCGTGATGCAGGCGCTGAAGGAAGCCGGGGTCGAGGCGCGGTATTTCGAGATCGACAGCGATCTCGGGCATTCCTCGAGCGGCCCCGAGCACGCCAAATGGTCGCCGGTCTTGCGGGAGTTCCTCGCGCCGCTCGTCGCCCGACTCAACTAATTGGGGGTCAGCTGATCGGGTCAGTGATAGCCGATATCGGCGCGGACCTTGCCGCGGAACACCCAGTACGACCAGCCCGTGTACATCAGGATGACCGGCAGCAGAAACAGCGCGCCGACCAGCATGAAGGCCTGCGTGTTCGGTGAGGCCGCGGCCTCCCATAGGGTGAATTTATACGGCACGATCATCGGCCACAGGCTGATCGCGATGCCGAGATAGCACAGCAGGAACAGGCCGATCGCGCCGGCGAAGGGGGCGGCCTCGGAACGGTTGTTCAACGACCGCCACTCCCAGATCGCCAGCAGCAAGGTCAGGATCGGGATCGGCGACAGATAGAGGATGTTGGGCCAGGAAAACCAGCGGAACGCGATCTCGAGCTCCAACAGCGGCGTGAATATGCTGACCACGGCAATCGCCACGAGCACGCCGCCAAAGCACCAGCGACCCAGCCGCCGTGCCCAATCCTGCAGGTCGCCCTCCGTCTTCAGCACCAGCCAGCCGGCGCCGAGCAATCCGTAGCCGAACAGCAGCGAGACGCCGGTCCAAACCGAAAATGGCGTGAAGCAATCGAACGAGGTGCCGGCGAAATCGCGGCCCGCGACCTCGAAGCCCTGGATGAAGGCGCCGAGCACGATCCCCTGGGCAAAGGTGGCGAGGGCCGAGCCGAGACAGAAGGCATAGTCCCAGAAGGTCCGGTGCGGTGCGTCGCGATAGCGGAACTCGAAGGCGACGCCGCGAAAGGCGAGCGCCAGCAGCATGGCCAGGAGCGGGAAATAGACCGCCGGCATGATGATCGCGAAGGCCAAGGGAAACGCGGCGAACAGGCCGACTCCGCCAAGTACCAGCCAGGTCTCGTTGCCGTCCCAGATCGGCGCGATCGAGTTCATCACCAGATTGCGCGAGTCGCGGTTGAACGTGAAGCCGTAGAGGATGCCGACCCCGAGGTCGAACCCGTCCAGCAGCACGTAAAAGCACACGCCGAGGCCAAGAATGACGGTCCATATCGGCACGAAATCGAGCATCGGCACGCTCATGGCAGCACTTTCGGCTCACCTGCGGACAGGGCCCTGACCGGCAGCTCCGGGCGGCCACCTTCGACCGGCTCGGCGTCGAGGCCGGGGACGAGGGGCCCGATGCGCACGAGCCGCACCATCAGCGCTACCCCGATCGGGAAGATGATCAGATAGACGACGCCGTAGGCGATCAGCGAGACCAGCACATTCTGCCCGGTCAATGACGGCGACACGGAATCGGCGGTACGCATGATGCCGTACACGGTCCAGGGCTGGCGGCCGACCTCGGTCACCATCCAGCCGGCAAGCACCGCGAAAAAGCCGAGCGGCGTCGAGACCTCGCAACAGCGCAGGAACCATACCGATGCGTAGAGCTTTCGACTGGCGCGAATCCACCAACTGGCGATCACCAGGGCGAGCATCAACAACCCGATCCCGACCATGATTCGGAAGGCGAAAAACGGTATCAGGACCGGCGGGCGCTCCTCGACTGACCACTCCTTCAGCCCGCGGACATTGCCGTGCGCGTCATGCGTCAGAATAAGGCTGCCGAGATACGGGATGTCGACGGCATAGCGGTTGCTCTCGGTCTTGACATCGGGGATCGCGAACACGGTGAGCGGGGCGGCGCTAACGGTGTCCCAGCGCCCCTCGACCGCGGCGATCTTTGCCGGCTGATATTGGAAGCTGTTGAGGCCGTGCCGGTCGCCGAGAAAAATCTGCAATGGCACGAGGATCGTCAGCAGCCACAACGTCATCGAGACCATGCTGCGGCCTTCCTCGACGAAACGGCCGCGACGCAGATACCAGGCGCCGACGCCGATCACGACAAAGCCGGTCGTTATGTAGAACGCAACGACGGTGTGAGCGAGGCGATACGGAAAGGATGGGCTGAAGATGATCTTCAGCCAATCCTGCGGGAAAAAGCGCCCATCGATAATTTCATACCCCGCCGGGGTCTGCATCCAGCTGTTGGCTGAAAGGATCCAGAAGGCGGAGAACAATGTTCCTCCGGCCACCATCAATGCCGCGACCAGATGCGCCCAGGGCGGCACCAGCCGGCGCCCGAACAACAGCACGCCAAGAAACGCGGCCTCGAGAAAGAACGCGGTCAGCCCCTCATAGGCGAGGAGCGGCGACAGCACATTGGCGGTCGCGTCGGAAAAGCGGCTCCAATTGGTGCCGAATTGAAACGGCATGACAATCCCGGATACGACGCCCATGCCGAAGGAAATGGCGAAGATCCTGGTCCAGAACGTCGACAGCCGGAAATAGACCTCGCGTCCGGTCGTGAAACTCAGCGCTTCGAGCAGCGCGATGTAGCTGGCAAGCCCGATTGTGAAGGCCGGCAGCAGAATGTGCCAGCCGATCACCCAGGCGAACTGCAGCCGTGACAAGAAAAGAGGATCGAGTTCCATTGCCTTCGCTATCGCGCGGCGGCGCGGTGGCTGCCGAGCCAGGCGAGCGCCGCATTGAGCTGGGCATCCTGCGCCGTGCCGATGACCTTCGGATTAATCGGATGGTCGGCCTCGCCGGTCACCGTGCCGGTCCCGGTCGAGCTGCTGGCCGGGATACGTCTGCGCGGCGCCAGTGCGCCGGTTGCCTTCAATGAGCCGAACAGGTCGCTCTCATAGGTCACGACCGCGTTGGCGACCTGCTGCTCCTTGGGCACCGGCGCGATTTGGTCGGGGGTGATGCCGTGGCCCTGGATCGACTGGCCCGACGGTGTGTAGTAGAGCGCCGTCGTCAGACGCAGCGCGCCCCGGCCGTCGAGCGGAATGATGCTCTGCACCGAGCCCTTGCCGAAGCTGTGGGTGCCGAGGATCGTGGCGCGGTGGTTGTCCTGCAAGGCGCCGGCGACGATCTCCGATGCGGAGGCGGATGCGCCGTTGATCAGCACGACGAGCGGCGTGCCGCGGATCAAATCGCCGTTGGGCGGCGCGTCATACACCCGGTTCTCACTCGCGTCGCGCCCGCGCGTCGTCACCACCGTACCGGAATCGAGAAATTCGCTGGCGGCGTCGATCGCCGCGTCGAGCAAGCCGCCGGCATCGTTGCGCAGATCGAGCACGAAGCCGGCGAAACTGCCGCCGGCCTGCTGCCGCAGCCGCGCGATGGCGCGGCGCAGTTCGCCCGGCGTGGTCTCGTCGAAGGTGCTGATCCGGACATAGCCGATGCGGCCGGGCTTCAGCGCCGATTTGACCGATTCGACGCGGATGATCGCGCGGGTGATCGGCACGTCGAATTGCGGCCGGTTGGTCCGCGCGATGGTCAAAACGACCCGGCTGCCGGGGGGGCCGCGCAGGCGGCGGACGACCTCGCCGATATCCATGCCGACGATCGCCTGCCCGTCGGCCTTGACGATGCGGTCGCCGGGCTCGATGCCGGCAGTGGCGGCCGGGGTCCCCTCGATTGCCGAAACGACCTGCGGCACTCCTTCCTCGACCGAGACCTCGATGCCGATGCCGCCGAACTGGCCGCTGGTGGTGGCCATCAGCTCGCGGTACTCGTTCTCGGTCATGTAATCGGAATGCGGATCGAGCTTGCTCAGCATGCCCTTCAGCGCGCCGCTGACCATCTTGTCCGGCTCGACTGGTACGACATAGCTGGTCTGGACCTGCTTCATCGCATCCTGGACGAGGCCGAGATCGCCGGATGGCGGATCGCCGCCGAGCGAGCTGCATCCGCCCGCGCCGAGTACCAGCGCGAGCCAGACGGCACGAGGCCAAGCAGCACGAGGGAGGGTGGCGATCGCCATCGGCGGGCGGGGACCGGTCACGTTTCGTGGTCGGGTTGGCGGTCCGGGTGCGCGGCCGCAAAGGCGTCGAGCTTCAGGCAGGTTTGATAGATCCTGAGGATCGTCGGATAAGGCGCCAGGTCGAGGCTGTTGTACCGATAGGCATTGAATACCTGCGGCACCAGGGTGATATCGGCCAGCCCCGGCGCGTCGCCATGACAGAAGCTGCCGGTCTGCGCGTCGCCGGCCAACAATTGTTCCAAGGCGCCAAACCCCTCCGTGATCCAATGATTGTACCAAATCTCGACCGCCGCCTCGTCGTGGCCGAGCGGCCGGTGCAGATAGCGCAGCACCCGCAGATTGTTGATCGGATGAATATCGCAGGCGACGATGGCCGCCAACGCCCGTACGCGAGCCCGATCTTTTGGGTCGCTCGGCAGCAGTGGCGGCACGGGGTAGGTCTCGTCGAGATACTCGATGATCGGCAACGATTGGACGAGCACAGCGCCGTCCATCTCGAGCGCCGGCACCAGGCCCTGCGGGTTGATGCCGCGGAAACGCGGCTGCCGCTGATCGCCGCGCCGTAAATGGATGAAGGCGCTCTCGTAATCGAGCTTTTTCAGGTTCAGGGCGATGCGCACGCGGAAGGCCGCGGAAGAGCGAAAATAGCCGTACAGTTTCATGACGCCCCTGATCGACCGCATCTCGCGGTCAGCGGCGCGAAACTACTCCGCCGCCCGCTCGGCGGGAAGGCCGCGCCTGACGTGCTCGTTTAACCGGGGCGATTCGTCGGCCTTTGATTGCGAAACGGGATGGGCGGTTCGCCGAACGGCGAATCGGTTCAACTTTTGCTGCCCCCCGGGCCGATGAATTTTTCCACGACGGCGAGAAACTCACGCAGCATGATCGGCTTTGCGATGTAGCCGTCGCAGCCGCTGTCGAGGGCCCTGCGTTCGTCACCCGCCATCGCAAAGGCGGTCACCGCAATCACCGGAATCGCCAGCGTCTGCGGGTCTCCCTTGAGTTGCCGCACGGCATCGAGCCCCGATACATCCGGCAGCTGGATGTCCATCAAAACCAGGTCGGGCCGGTGTTGGCGGGCCAGTTCGAGCACCGCCGCGCCGCTGGCGGTCTTGACGATGTCGTAGCCATAGGCTTCCAGAACGTCGTTCAAGAGCTTCATATTCAGCTCGTTATCCTCGACGATCAGGATCCGTTTTGGCGCCGAGCGCGGAGGCTCATCGGATGGCATCAATAAGGTTCTTCGCCCAGTGCCTAGGTAGCGGCTTTTCCGGTCGAGCCGATGATAAACGGAACCGCCGGACTTTATCGAAAATATTGCTCAATTCCGAAAAATCCGACGGGTCCGGTCGCCGCATGCCAATCCTCGGTCAAGGTAGTTGACGTGCGGTAAAGAGGAGCCAAGGACATGCATGCGGCATTGATCTCGCTCATTGTCGCGGCCACGCTCGGCGCGGCGGCGCTATCGGCTTCAGCCTTTGCCCAGGACAACGCAGCGCAGGAGATGGCGCATCGCCAGGCAATCCTTGCGCGGCTGCCGGCGGACGCCGCCAAGCGCGTATTCGGGCTTGCCCCAGGCTCGGCCCCCGGTCCGGCGCGGGCGATCGGCGACTACACGAAAGGCTGTGTCGCCGGCGCCGTCCAGCTGCCGGGCGATGGACCGAACTGGCAAGTGATGCGGCCGTCGCGCAACCGCGCCTGGGGCCACCCGGTGCTGATCGGCTTTTTGCAGCGGGTCGCCTCGGCGCTTCCGACGACCGCCGGCTGGCCGGGTCTCCTGGTCGGGGATATCGGGCAGCCGCGGGGCGGGCCGATGCTGACCGGGCACGCCTCACACCAGGTCGGGCTCGATGCCGATATCTGGCTCACCCCGATGCCGGAACGCCGGCTCAGCGCGGTCGAGCGCGACAACATATCGGCGACCGATGTCGTTGCGGCGGGTGGCCGCGACATCGACCCGGCGGTGTGGCGGCCGCAACATCGCCGGCTGCTCGAAGCCTTTGCCCGCGGGCCTGAGGTGGAGCGCATCTTCGTCAACCCGGGCATCAAGCGCGCGCTGTGCCGCGAGGCCGGCGCCGACCGCGCTTGGCTGGGCCGCATTCGCCCCTGGTGGGGACATAATTATCACTTCCATATTCGCCTCGCCTGCCCGCGCGGTGAGACCGAATGCCACGACCAGGCGCCGCCGCCACCCGGCGATGGCTGCGGCGCCGACCTCGACTGGTGGTTCACCCAGGAAACCAAACACCTGATCCCACGGGAACCGGCGATCGGTCCGCGGGTCTCCGAACTGCCCGTCGCCTGCGCCGCGCTGGCGCGGGCGCCATGATTGCCGGCTTCCCACCTATCCGAAGGGATTAGGCGGTTGACCTTTGGTTTAGGGATGGTCGATAAGGTGGCGGCTGTCTCGGGGAATCAGCCCACCGCTGACCCGAGCCCTGGGATGGCCGGTCGGGCCGGGCTCTCCTGGGTGTTCCGGCCCGGCTGCCTGCCCTTGATCCCGTCGCGCTGACCCGACCGGCGTTCAGTGCAGCCGGGGCGCCTTCAGCATCCGCGTGCGGTCAGTCGATGGGATCCGCACCCGCATCGTGTCGTTGTCGCGCACGACCTGCAGCACCACTTCGCTGCCGGCCGGTCCGCTCGCCCACACCCGGCGCCAGAACGAGGCGAGGCTCGATACCGGTTCGTCGCGCACCGCCAGGATGCGGTCGCCGGGGCGCAAACCGGTCTTGCCGGCGGGGCCGCGTTCCGACAGCCCGGCGACGACGATCGAATCGTCGACTTCGGTCGCATAGAGCCCGAGCCAGGGCCGCGGCGGCCGGTTGGGCCGGCCGTATGTCAACAGATCGTCGAGGATTGGCGGCAGCAGATCGATCGGCACGATCATGTTGACGTCGCGACGCAACTCGCGGCCGTTGGAGTGCTGGACGTGCAGCGAGCCGATGCCGATCAGGCTGCCATCGCCGGCGATCAGCGCGGCGCCGCCCCAGAACGGATGCGCCGGCGCGGTGAAGATCGCGCGATCGAGCAGGTACTCCCAGTGGCCGGCGAATTCCTGGCGGGCGACGACGGTGGCGGCGATCGCGTGACGCCGACCGCCTTCGGCCGCGATGATGGCGCGGTCGCCGGCCCCGACCCGCAATTCGCTCCCAACTTCGATCGGCGACACGGAGAGACGCCCGAGCGCCTGCACGAGACCGAAGCCGGTTTCCTGGTCGTAACCCAGCACATGCCCCGGCACCGCGCCGCCGACGCTGGAGGTGAGCCACAGCGACTCGGCCTCGGTAATTAGATAGCCGATCGTCAGCACCAGCCCGTCCTTGCGAATCAGGACGCCGCTGCCGGCGCGTTCCGTGCCGAGCGTCCCGGCGGTGAAGGCGTCTTCCGGGACGGTTGCGTGAAGCCCGAGCACCGCGCCGAGCGCGCGGTCCAGGTCAAACGCGCAGTCCTCCGGCTTGGGCTGGATCTCGGCCGGGATTTCCCATTCGATTGTTCGCGGCATCTTCGCAGCTCGCCGGTGATGATTTCTCTCATGATAACGCAGCGAGAGTGCGCCGCCACCCCCGCGGTTGTCAAAAGCTTGGGACCGCCCACCTGAGGGGAACGGTCGCCGCAGCGCCGCCGGCTTAACGGCCGATCGCTTGACAAGCGACCTTCAGCAATTTAAATCAGCAGCACTCTCGGGCAGAGAGTGCTAATTCGAATTCATCAGAAGTGCGAGGAGATTTAAACATGGGATTCCGTCCGTTGCATGACCGCGTGCTGATCAGGCGCGTGGAAGCGGAGGAGAAGACCTCGGGCGGCATCATCATCCCCGACACGGCCAAGGAAAAGCCGATGGAGGGCGAGGTGGTTGCAGTGGGTCCGGGGGCTCGCGGTGAGGATGGCAAGCTTCAGCCGCTGGACGTCAAGGCCGGCGACCGCGTGCTGTTCGGCAAGTGGTCAGGGACCGAGGTCAAGCTCGACAGCGAAGACCTGATCATCATGAAAGAGTCGGACATCATGGGCGTGCTCGAGCAGACCGCCGCCCGCAAGGCCGCTTAGGTTATAGGGAGTAGAGAAAATGGCTGCCAAGGAAGTAAGGTTTCACACCGACGCGCGCGACCGCATGTTGCGCGGCGTCGACATTCTCGCCAATGCGGTCAAGGTGACGCTCGGCCCCAAGGGCCGCAACGTCGTTCTCGACAAGTCGTTCGGCGCGCCGCGCATCACCAAGGACGGCGTGACTGTCGCCAAGGAGATCGAGCTCGCCGACAAGTTCGAGAACATGGGCGCCCAGATGGTCAAGGAGGTCGCCTCGAAGACCAGCGACCAGGCCGGTGACGGCACCACCACCGCGACCGTGCTGGCGCAGGCGATCGTGCGCGAGGGCGTCAAGGCGGTGGCCGCGGGCCTCAACCCGATGGATTTGAAGCGCGGCATCGATTTGGCCGTCGCATCGGTCGTCCAGGACATCAAGAGCCGCTCGAAGAAGATCTCGACCAGCGAGGAGATCGCCCAGGTCGGCACGATCTCGGCCAATGGCGAGCGCGACATCGGCGAGATGATCGCCAAGGCGATGCAGAAGGTCGGCAATGAGGGCGTCATCACGGTCGAGGAGGCCAAGAGCCTCGAGACCGAACTCGACGTCGTCGAGGGCATGCAGTTCGACCGCGGCTATCTCTCGCCGTATTTCGTCACTAACGCCGAGAAGATGATCGCCGAGCTCGAAAATCCGTACCTCCTGATCCACGAGAAGAAGCTCTCGGGGCTGCAGGCGATGCTGCCGGTGCTCGAATCGGTCGTGCAGAGCGGCCGGCCGTTGCTGATCGTGGCGGAGGATGTCGAGGGCGAGGCTCTCGCCACGCTCGTCGTCAACAAATTGCGCGGCGGCCTCAAGGTGGCGGCGGTCAAGGCGCCGGGCTTCGGCGATCGCCGCAAGGCGATGCTCGAGGACATCGCGATCCTGACCGGCGGCCAGGTGATCAGCGAGGACCTCGGCATCAAGCTCGAGAACGTCACGCTCGACATGCTCGGCTCGGCCAAGAAGGTCCGCGTCGAGAAGGAGAACACGACGATCATCGACGGCGCCGGCAAGAAGGCCGACATCGAAGGCCGCATCACCCAGATCCGCGCGCAGATCGAAGAAACCACCTCCGATTACGACCGCGAGAAGCTGCAGGAGCGGCTGGCCAAGCTCGCCGGCGGCGTTGCGGTGATCCGGGTCGGCGGCTCGACCGAGATCGAGGTGAAGGAGCGCAAGGACCGCGTCGACGACGCGATGCATGCGACCCGCGCCGCGGTCGAGGAGGGCGTGGTTCCCGGCGGCGGGGCTGCCCTGCTCTATGCGATCAAGGCGCTCGACAAGCTGACTCCGGCCAACCCGGACCAGAAGGTCGGCATCGACATCGTGCGCAAGGCGATCCAGTGGCCGGCCCGGCAGATCGCCGAGAATTCCGGCACGGACGGCTCGATCGTCGTCGGCAAGCTGCTCGAGAGCAAGGACACCAACTACGGCTACGACGCGCAGAAGGGCGAGTTCACCGACCTGGTCCAGGCCGGGATCATCGACCCGACCAAGGTCGTGCGGCACGCCCTGCAGGACGCCGCGTCGGTGGCGGGTCTGTTGATCACCACCGAGGCGATGGTCGCCGAGAAGCCGGAGCCGAAATCCGCGATGCCGGCGATGCCGCCGGGTGGCGGCATGGGCGGCATGGACTTCTAGGCGCCGCCTAGTTCGGCCGCCTAGTTCGACTGAGACAAGCCGTCCGCTCGCGGGAGACCGCGGGCGGGCGGTTTGCGTTTTATGCCGGGCGGATGCGGAGCCTCTTCTCCGGCACGCGTCTTGCGAGCCCGCTCGTCGCGAATCGCGCGACGAGGACGGTGGGCACTGTGCCCGTGATGCAACCCTGCTCTGCGTGCCCGATGTGGCCGTCCCTGCCGCGCGGCGAATCCTTGTCACGCGGCGGCGAGCCACCCATACTGAGCATGATGCGGCGCTACACGAGCGATCCTGTTTTCGCGGCCGAGCCGGAACCGCCGGTCCGCGGTTGCGACCATCCTGGCTGCGCGGGCGGGGGCGAGTTTCGTGCGCCCAAATCGCGTATCGAGCTCGAACGCTACTATTGGTTCTGCCTCGAGCACGTGCGGGCCTACAACAGCGCCTGGAATTACTATGCCGGGATGAACGACGCCGAGATCGAGGCCGAGATCCGCCACGACACCGTGTGGCAGCGGCCGACCTGGAAACTCGGCGAGCGCCACAGCCCGACTCACGGCGAACGGATCCGCGATCCGTTCGGCTTCCACAACGGCAAGGCGCATCACGATAGCGGGCGGCGCGGCAATGGCCGGACGAACGGGCATGGCTCCGAAGCGGCGGCGCGCGCCGCCTCTGCCTGCGATCAGGCGCTGGCGGTGTTCGACATCGAGCCGCCATTTACCGTGGTGCGTCTCAAGGCGAGGTATAAGGTTCTCGTCAAGCTGCACCATCCCGATGCCCATGGCGGCGACAAGGCCGCCGAGGAGAGGTTGAAGATCATTAATCAGGCTTACGCGACCTTGAAAGCCAGCTATTTCAGCTGACGATTGAGGATCCGCCAGCCGACTTCCCTACACCAACCAGGAAGCACGTAAGAAATGCCAACCGTTCAGCAAGCGGCGACGACGACTGCGACTCCGACAGGAGAGCCGGACATCAAGATTTCGGTGCGTCAGACCTTCGGGATCGACAGCGATCTCGAGGTTCCGGCGTTCAGCAAGCCGAGCGAGCATGTCCCCGATATCGATGACGCCTACCGTTTCGATCGCGATACGACGCTCGCCATCCTGGCCGGCTTCGCGTTCAACCGACGCGTCATGATCTGCGGCTATCACGGCACCGGCAAATCGACCCATGTCGAGCAGGTCGCCTCGCGCCTCAACTGGCCCTGCATCCGGGTCAATCTCGACAGCCACATCAGCCGCATCGATCTGGTCGGCAAGGACGCGATCGTGCTGCGCGACAACAAGCAGGTCACCGAGTTCCGCGAGGGACTGCTGCCCTGGGCGTTGCAGCATCCGGTGGCGTTGTGCTTCGACGAATACGATGCCGGCCGCCCGGACGTCATGTTCGTGATCCAGCGGGTGCTGGAGGTCGAGGGCAAGCTGACCCTGCTCGACCAGAACCGCGTCATCCGGCCGCATCCGGCGTTCCGCCTGTTTTCGACCGCGAACACGGTCGGCCTCGGCGACACTACCGGGCTCTATCACGGCACCCAGCAGATCAACCAGGGGCAGATGGACCGCTGGAACATCGTCGCCACGCTGAACTATCTGCCGCACGATGCCGAGCAGGAGATCGTGCTGGCTAAGGTGCCGAGCTACAATGACGAGGAGGGGCGCCGCCGCATCAGCGCGATGGTCGCCCTCGCCGATCTGACCCGCAACGGCTTCATCAACGGCGACATTTCGACCGTGATGTCGCCGCGCACGGTGATGACCTGGGCGGAAAACGCCCGGATCTTCGGCGATCTCGCCTTCGCCTTCCGGCTGACCTTCCTGAACAAATGCGACGAGATGGAACGGCCGGTCGTGGCGGAATATTACCAGCGCTGCTTCGGCACCGAATTGCCCGAGACCGGCGTCAACGCGACATTGATGTAGGCCCGGATCGAGGCAAAGAGGCGCGGCATGACGCAGGCTTTCTCACCGACCGAGATCTTCAAGCGCGCCACGGCATCGACCTTGCGCGCGATCGCCGAGCGCGACGATCTGACGGTCGGCTTCGGCCCGGAGCCGGCCGGGGTCGTCGGCACCCGGGTCAAGTTGCCCAATCCGGCCCGCGACCTGCCGGCCGACGAGGCGGCGCAGCTGCGCGGCGCTGCCGACAGCCTGGCCTTGCGGCTGCGCTATCATGACGATGCCGTGCACAGCAAACGAGTGCCGGGCAATGCGCTGGCGCGCGCTGTGTTCGAGGGGCTCGAACAGGCGCGGGTCGAGGCATTGGGCTCGCGGCGCATGGTGGGGGTCGCCGCTAACCTGGGCGCGATGCTCGACGAGCAGTATCGCCGGCAGGGTTACGAGCGGATCACCGAGCGGACCGAAGGTACGATGGCCGAGGCGGTGCGCCTGCTGACCCGCGAGGCCCTGACCCGCGAGCCGCCGCCGCCTTCGGCGCGCCGGGTTGTCGATCTGTGGCGCCCGTGGCTCGAAGGCAAGATCGGCAAGGACATCGCCGAACTCGAGCGCGCCGTCTCCGATCAGGATTCCTATGCGCGCGCGACCCGCCGGCTGATCCAGGACCTCGATCTCGAACTCGGCGAGCTCGACGACTCCTCGTCCGACGACAATCAGGGCGAGGGCGAGGAATCCGAGAGCGACAATATGAGCGACAGCGGCGAGACCACGTCGGCGGGGGCGCAGCCCTCGATGGACGGTTCGCCCGCCGACAGCACCGATGGCGACGCCGAAGAGGATGGCGATGCCGAGGCCGATGGCGAGATGATGCCGGGGGCCAGCGACGATGATCCCGGCCGGCCGGGACGGCCCGGCACCCAGCCGCGCGGCCGCCCCGACGAGAACGCCGTCTACCGCGCCTTCAGCGTCGCGGCCGACGAGGTCATCGAGGCCGACAAGCTGTGCGATTCCGACGAACTCGGCCGGCTGCGCCACCTGCTCGACCAGCAATTGTCGCATCTGCAGAGCGTCATCGCCCGGCTCGCCAACCGGCTGCAGCGGCGGCTATTGGCAAAACAGACCCGCGCCTGGGAGTTCGATCTCGAAGAAGGCATCCTCGATGCGGCGCGGCTCGCCCGCGTCGTCGCCAATCCGGTATTGCCGCTCGCCTTCAAGCGCGAGCGCGAGATGGAGTTCCGCGACACGGTGGTGTCGCTGTTGATCGACAATTCGGGGTCGATGCGCGGCCGTCCGATCACCGTCGCGGCGATGAGCGCCGACATTCTCGCCCGCACCCTGGAGCGCTGCGGTGTCAAGGTCGAGATCCTCGGCTTCACGACGCGCGCCTGGAAGGGCGGGCAGGCGCGCGAGCGCTGGATCGCCGCCGGCAAGCCGGCCAATCCGGGCCGCCTCAACGATCTGCGCCACATCGTCTACAAGCCGGCCGACGCACCGTGGCGCCGCGCCCGGCGCAATCTCGGCCTGATGCTGCGCGAAGGCATCCTGAAGGAGAATATCGACGGCGAGGCGCTGGCCTGGGCGCACAACCGCCTGTTGGGCCGGCCCGAGGAGCGCCGCATCCTGATGGTGATCTCGGACGGCGCGCCGGTCGATGATTCGACACTGTCGGTCAACCCCGGCAATTACCTCGAAAAGCATCTGCGCGAGGTGATCCGCGAGATCGAACGCCAGGGCGTGGTCGAGTTGACCGCGATCGGCATCGGCCACGACGTGACGCGCTATTATCGCCGCGCCGTGACGATCGTCGACGCCGAGCAGTTGGGCGGCGTGATGCTGGAGCGCCTCGCCGAGCTGTTCGAGGAAGAGAAATCCTCGAACACCCGCGTCAAGAGCCGCCGCGCCGCCTGACGCTTTGTCCTCTTAAACTTCTGATTAGCAATAGATTTTCCCGATAACTGGCGCGATGCGTTTGCCGCGCCCCGGAACGGCGCGTGTAATTCCTGTGTAATCGCGCCAGCCGATTCGTTCGCGGGGTAGCCGGCGGGTCCAGACTTCCGCTTGGACGGGCCGCGCTGCGGGCGACCTTCGCCAGGGAGATCGCGGTCTAGCGTCACCGCCGCTCTATTGTGATCGTTTCGGCCAACTGCTCGAATTGCTCTGCAAGGTCGGTCAGCCTATTGCGGAGGCGTCCGAGCGGCTCGTCATCCGCCATCATTCGGAGATGCGCGGCTCTTTCTCGGTAGCGTGCCTCTCTCTCGCGCGTCGCGTTGCTGAGGAATTCAAGAGCCCCCAATCTCTCGTCGGGCATAATTCAACCCTGTGGATAACTACCCCAGGTCGCAACGGGCTTATCTCAGGCTAGTTCCACCAGCAACGAACAAGCCACCTATGCAAGCCGCACTGCTCGAAGTTGATCCATGTTTAACTCATTAATCTGAGACAAATCACGGCGCGGAGTTATCCCCAGTTCTGTGGATGAAGCGGGGGATGATGTGGCCCGCCGGTGGCGATCAGGCGACGCCGGCAGGAAGTGGGGCAGGCCCAGCGCTGGCGGTACCTGGTGCACAGGCACGGCAGCAACCTGCTCGGCGGGCGGCGTGGCTTCGCTTGCCCCTATGCCGGGTTGCGAACACCGCAGCCGCGCGGCAGATGGCCGGCAGGGCCGCTGCCCCGAGGAAGATACGATCCACTCCGAACAGCGAGCCTCGAGCTCTCTGTCCTGTTGTCACTGTGCCGAGAGATCCAGCGCAATCAGCTGGTAACGCTGCAATGCCAGTTTGAGATGCAGGATACCTAGTGTGAGGCCGTACAGCCCTGTCCACGTCGATATCACGACAATGTCCGCAGCCGTGTAAGACATTAAGGCCCGCGCAAACAGGCCGGATGCGATACCACTCAGCAGCAACAGGTGATCGCTGTCGGCTTGCCGGAGGGTGGCACACGCGATCGTGAATGTCGCCCCAACGGCAATCGCCCAGATCGTCATCAGATTGACCAGATCGAGCAGCGTCGCCCCCGACCAGGCGTATGCAGCGACCGCAGCCGACAGATCGACACAGCCGCCGATCAAGAGCGGCCAAACGGAACGGCAGGAGAGACGCCAACCTCCCGGCGAGAGCGTCAGAATGCCGTCCAAAAACGCGTATGCCGCAAACAGCTTGATCAGCATGGCGTCGGTGATCGTCGGCCAAAAACACGCGACCGCGAAGAGGACCGCCGCCCCGCTCCGCAGCGCCAGGGACGAACGTCGCTCTTGGAGCAATGCGTTCGCGTCATCGGTCATCGATGTCTCCGACAGATCGGCAGCTCGAACTCGGTGCAAAATGTCACTTTCGTATTAAGCCGGTGAGGCGGCAGTGTGTTCTTCTGATTTTACCAGATCGGGAGGATAGACGATCAGCCCAACGCGCCCGCTTGGCGGAGCGCGGCGATCCGTTCGGGGGAGATGCCGAGCAGATCGCGCAGCACCGCGTCGGTGTCGGCGCCGAGAGCGGGGGCGGGGCCGGAAATCCGGCCGAAGCTGGCGCGCCACGGCAGCCCCGGCAGAACGCCGGCGGCATGGGGGTCCCAAAAGCTGCGCTCGTGCAAGTGCTCGCTGCCGACGAGGTCGACAGAATTGGCAAGTGCCGCCGCCGGGATCCCGGCGTGCCGCAATTCATTGACGACGGCAGCGGCGGCTTGCGGCAGCGCCCAGGCGGCCAGGAGGTCGTCGATCGGTTGTCGTTTTTCCGCGCGTTCGGCAAATCCGAGGCGGGCCAGCGGCGACAAAGCTGGCACGAGAGCGCATAGGCTTTGCCATTCCTCGTCATCCGTCACCGCGAGACTGATCCAATCGTCATCTCCGGCGCAGCGATAGGCGCCGTGGGGAGCATAGCGCTCGGAGCGATTGCCGGCCGGCTGCGGCGAGGCTCCAAGCTGCTCCGCGAGCAATGGCTCGGCCATCGTCCACAGCATCGCCTCGAGCATCGAAAAGTCGATCCGCGCCACGCCTCCGGTGCGTCGCCGGTGCCACAGCGCGGCGACGGTAATGAAGGCCAGCATCAGGCCGCACATCGGGTCGAGCCATGCCAGGCCGACCCGCGGCGGTATTCCTGGGTGACGATTGAGTCCGGCGAACCCGGCATAGCATTGCAACAGCGTGCCGTAGGCCACGGCGTGCGCCTCCGGTCCGCTGCGCCCCAGACCGGAGGCCGAGACATAAACCAGGTTCGGATTGACCGCCTGCAGGGCGTCGGCGCCGAGGCCGAGCCGGTCCATGACGCCGGTCGCAAAATTCTCTACCAGCACATCGGATTTGGCGGCCAGCGCGCGGGCGATCACGATCGCATCCGGCTTTTTGAGGTCGAGCACGATGCCGCGTTTTGCCTGGCCGAGGACGGTGTGCAACTCGGATCCCCGGCCGGGGTCGCCGCGGCCCGGCGCCTCGACCTTGATGATTTCGGCACCCATCGCCGCGAGATAGCGCGTCGCGGTCGGCCCCGCGATGACCCAGCTGAAATCGAGCACGCGTATCCCGGCGAGCGGCATCGGGCCGGCGCTGCGGGCGGGATCATCGGGCTCGCTCCGCGCACCCCGCTCGGGTGCCGCAACGCGCAGGCCGAAGGGCGGCCCGGGTGCTTCGATTGGCCGGCCGCCGATGTTGAGCGACCGATAGAAGCTACGGTGCGCGAGCTGCGCTGAATTGAGTTGTTCGGCCGGCTCGCGCAGCGGGAAGCTCGGGACATGCGCCGCCTGGGCCAGATCGGCGATCGCTTGCTTGTCGTAGTGGCGGCTCCACTCCGACATCAGCGCGTAAAGCGCATCCCAATTGACCACCCGGTCGGGTTTGCCGGCGAAGCGCGGCTCCTTTGCCCAAGACGGTGAGCCCATCACGGCGACCCAGGCGGCCCACTGGTGATCGTCGCGCGGCGAGATCGCGGCGTATCCGTCGGATGCCGGCAGGATGCAGACGGTGGCGCCGTTGCCATCCGCCAACCGCTTGCGCGGCCAGCTCTTCCCCGACAGCCCGGCGCGCGCCAGTTCGGTTATCGTCAACGTGGCGAGCGCTTCCTGGATCGATACATCGACGATGGCGCTCGGCGCCGCGGCCAGTATCGCGTGCATGCCGGCGCAGGCGGCGGCGATTCCGCCAATGAAGGCAGACTGTTCGCCGACCGGGCGGATCGGCGCCTCGCCGAGATCGTCGACCTGGCCGGTCAGCATCCGGGCGATCCCGCTGGCGAAGAACAAGGTCAGATCGGTCGCCGGTTCGTCGGCTTGCGGGCCGGTCTGCCCGAACGGCGAAATCGCGACGATCGCGGCAGTCGGGTTGAGCCCGCGGAGCGTGTCGGGGTCGTGCTGTCGCGCGCGAAGCTCGCGCGGCCTTCCTTCGCAGACGATCAGGTCGGCCACCGCAATCGCTGCGCGTGCCGCCGCCGGATCGCCCGAGCCGACCGCCTTGCCATGATTGAGGTGGCGGACGAGGGGCGTCGACAAATCGGGGTCTATGCAAACGATTTGGGCGCCGATGTCGGCGAAAAGACGCCCGCAAACCGCAGCGGCCAACCCGCCGCCAATCTGTGTCACTTGAAGCCCGGCCAGTACCGACATTTCAAAGCAATTCCAAACGCGCGTCGCTCGCACCGTTTTCGCCGAACGCGCCGCCGACCGCAATGCCGTGCCCGCTCCAAGGATGGCGGGGTGCCGGCTGAAATGCCAAGATACCCCCAATCGCAGCCATGAACCCGGAGACCCCGATGATCGATCTCTACGCGATGGGCAGCCCCAATGTGGTCAAGATCTACATAGCCCTCGAGGAGATGGGCCTGCCCTACACGGCGCATCCGGTCGACGTTTTCGGCGAGGCGCAGTTTTCGCCCGAGTTTCTCCGGCTCAACCCGAATGCCAAGGTGCCGGTGATCGTCGACAGCGAGGGGCCGGGCGGACGGCCTTACACGGTGTTTGAATCGGGCGCCATCCTGGTCTATCTGGCGGACAAGACCGGCAAGTTCCTCGCCAAGGATGGCGCGGCGCGCTACGACGCGCTGCAATGGATGATGGTCCAGATGACCACCGTCGGGCCGATGTTCGGCCAGTATGTGCATTTCATGCGGTTCGCGCCCAAGGGGAACGACTATTCTCTGAACCGCTACCGCACCCAGGTCCGCCGCGTTCTGGAAGTGCTGGAAACCCGGCTCGCCGCGGTGCCCTTCCTCGGCGGACAGGATTATTCGATCGCCGATATCGCGACCTTCCCGTGGGCGCGCAATATCGGACCCTTACTCGGCAAGGCGGCCGAAGGCGATTATCCGAAGCTGATGGCGTGGGTAGCGAAGATCGCGGCCCGGCCCGCAATCGGCCGCGCTCTCGCCGCGGTTGACGATGTGCGGACCAAGACCACGCAATTCGACCAGGCGAATGCCGAGGCGATGGACCGGCTGTTCGGCCGCGGCAAGCACACGGTCGCCGCTTGAGTCGGCCGTGCTAGACCAGGGCTCGCCGCATGCGCGCTAACGGGGTTGTCGGGTCGGTCGCTGCCCTGCGCCGGAAGCTTCGGGCCATCGCCTCGATCGCCGCGGATGCGGGCTCTACCGCCTCCGAGAAGGCCAATGCGGAGGCCCTGAAAAACCGTCTCGAGCAGCGGCTGCGAGAGGCCGACGCGCCTGCCGGCGACTGGACTGACAACGCCTTCCGCCTCGGCCGATGGGCGAAGAAGATCCGGAAATCCGCATCGCCGGCGCCGGCAGAAGAAGATTGGACGGACCACGCCCGCCGGCTCGGCAAAGCGGCGCGGCGAGCTTACAAGAAATGGTCGTCGGAATGACCATTCCCGGCGACGGTTCGTGCATGGGCACCGACTCGGTCATCTTCCGCCGGGCCGCGCCGGACGATCTGGAAACAATCGTCGCATTGCTTGCCGATGACCCGATCGGCCGCGGGCGCGAGAATCCGGGGCCGCTGTTGGACGCCTGCTACCGTGAGGCGTTCGCGTCGATCGAGCGCGATCCGAACCAGCTTCTCGTCGTCGCCGAACGTGGCGGGCAAGTCATCGGCGTTCTGCAACTCAGCTTCATTCCCGGGCTCACCCGGCGCGGCATGTGGCGGGGTCAGATCGAGGGCGTGCGCGTCGCGACTGGCGAACGCGCCGGCGGCATCGGCCGGGCGCTGCTCGAATGGGCGATCGAGGAGTGCCGCAGGCGCGGCTGCGGGCTGGTCCAGCTGACCTCGGACAAGCGCCGCTCGGCCGCGCACAGGTTTTACGAGGCCCTTGGCTTTGAGGCGACCCATCAGGGCTATAAGCTCTCGCTTTGATCACAACCGGCGCCAGCCAGGGAGAGCGATTTGGCCATCGATTACCAGAAGCGCGACGGCGTCGCCTACATCACGCTGAATAATCCGGCCAAGGCCAACATCTTCGACAAGGCGACATCGGATGAAATCTCGGCCGCCTGGATCGATCTGTGGGAAGACCGCGACATCCGCTGCGCGATCCTGACCGGGGCCGGCGACCGGCATTTCTGCGGCGGCCATAATCTGGCGCCGCGCGAGAACATCACCCCGGAGGAACGCGAATACCTGCGCACCCAGCGTATCTTCTGGCCGCTCGCCGGCACTGTGCACGGGCAGCGGACCGGGGTCGACGGACGCATGGGCGACCATTACCCGCGGGTGTGGAAGCCGGTCATAGCGGCGGTCAATGGCTGGGCCGCGGGGGCTGGCCTCTACGTCCTGCTGTCGTCGACCGATATCCGCATCGCCAGCGCCGAGCACGCGCGCTTCAAGTTCGCGCTGACCACCCAGGGCTGGCTGGGTCACGGGCCGGGCGCCAGCCTGCTGATCAAGCAGCTCCGCTACATCGACGCGATGAAGATGCTGTTGACCGACGATCCCGTCGATGCCGCGGAGGCACTGCGCATCGGGCTGATCAACGAGGTGGTGCCGCACGCGCAGCTGATGGAGCGGGCGGAAAAGATCGCCCGCCATATCGTCACGATGCCGCCGGTGGCGCTGCGCATGATGAAGGAATTCGTCGTCCGCTTCGGGGACCTACCGACTGATCAGGCTTGGCACGTGCAGAACCTGATCAACAATCTGCTGATCCAGGTAACGACCGACGGCGAGGAGGGACGCCAGGCCTTCAACGAGAAGCGTCCGCCGAACTTCACCGGCGCGCTGCGCCGCCGCGGCGAGGCATGGGAAGAGCCTTCCGAAGAGGATGCCAAACGGCTCGACGACGCCTATCGCAGCGGCGAGTTTTGAGGGTCGGCCGCGTACCCTTGCTGCGGGCGTCAACCGGTAGGTGGCTCGGCCCGATCAAGTCGAATTGCCTGCTGCGCTAGCCGTCCAAGCCGGTCGCCAATACCGCCGCGGGGCGCTGGCCGACGGCATAAGTGGATAAGGGGCTCAGCGCGCCGGTCTGGCGATTGACGCGGTACGCCGCCAGTTGTCCCGACGCGGTGCCGGCCGAGAACAGGAAATTACCGGTGCTGTCGAGGCCGAAGGCGGTGGGGACCGCTTCGGTCGGTGCGTGTCCGGTCGGGGTCAGATGGCCGGTGGTCGCGTCCACCGCGAACGAGGCGATGCTGTTGTGGCCGCGATTGCCGACATACAAAAATTGTCCAGAAGTGGTGAGATGGATCTGTGAGCAGGTGTTCCGGGCGGAGTATCCGGCTGGCAACGTGCTGACGGTCTGGACGGCGGAGAGCGTGCCGGTCGTGCGGTCGACACGGTAGAGACTGACGCTGCAGCCTTGCTCGTTGGAGAAATAGACGAGGTCCTGCGAGGGGTGGAAGCAGTAGTGGCGAGGGCCCACGAGTTCCCCTTGCTCCACCCGGAACGGCGAATTGGGCGTCAGGCGGCCGGTTTGCGCGTCGAACCGGAACTGGGCGATGAAATTGGGCCCGGGATTGTTCTTCGGCGGTTCGAGGACATTGTCTTGCAGCCGGGCGATATGCGGCACAAAGGCAAACCGGTTGGATGGGTCGGTCGCGATCGCGTGCGCCCCGTTCGCGGTGTCGTGCCGGTCGAGCGGCGGATCGCCGACCGCGCCATCGGCCCCGAGCGGATGCACCGCGACATAGCCGCCCTGGTAATAGGCCGCCAGCAGGTATTTGCCGGTGCGATCCGCCGCCAAGAATGTCGGCGCATCCGCGCATGCGACGCTGCCCTGCGACGCCAGCCCGCCATCACCCTGGATGCGGAAGCTCGATATCACCGGCCGGGTACGAAGCCCGACATATAAAACCCGCCCGTTCGGGCTGATCGCCACCACCGATGGCCCGCCCGCGGCCGGCACCTCGCCCTGAGGCGTCAGCCCGCCAGTGCCGGCGTCGATCGCGAAGCGGACGATCTTGTCTTCGTCTTGCAGGCAAACGTAGAGACAGTCCGCCATTGCTTC
>Ga0209488_10000644_pt1 | contig 29532 bp, 23 predicted proteins | sample Rivendell_Oct201_8_FD_188349 | JGI IMG/M metagenome (GOLD analysis project Ga0209488, IMG submission 188349) | Vadose zone soil microbial communities from the Eel River Critical Zone Observatory, Northern California, USA -... | ecosystem: Environmental > Terrestrial > Soil > Vadose zone >...
CGTGTAGTCCCCAGTCAGCATTGCCGGTGTGGGAACCAAGCCGCTAAATGGTATGCCGTGGCGCTGCCTCTTCCCCTGATAATCGACAAAGAAGAACGTTTTGTCCTTCTGGATTGCTCCTCCCAGCGCTGCGCCAAACTGATTGAGATTGAATTGTTCCTTCTTCACCGCAAAAAAGCTCTTGGCATCGAGCGAGGTATTGCGGAAGAACTCGAACACAGATCCGTGGATCTTGTTCGCTCCCGACTTCGTCGTAATCAGCACCGTCGGACCTGCGCGCGTACCGAACTCCGCGGAGTAGTTATAGGTCAGAACCTTGAATTCCTGAATAGCGTCGATGGAAGGCAAAATCGATATGCCGCCTGCGGTCAGTTCGTTATTGTCCACACCGTCGAATAACCAATCCGTACTCTGGGCCCGTGAACCGCCCACTGAGAGCGAGTATGTGCCGCGCGCCGCCACTTCGCTGCTGGCAGCCTGAGTAAAAAAGCTGTTGGGGTTGGTTTCCTGGGTTACGCCCGGCGTCAGCGTAGCCAGTTGGACGAAATCGCGCCCGTTGAGCGGAAGTTCGGCGACCTGCTCCGACGTGATGACTTGGCCGAGGGTCGGGTTCGCGGTCTCCACTGCCACTTCGGTCGCGCTCACTTCGACCGAGGATGTAACTGAGGCGGGCGAGAGCGAGAAATCCAGTTCGCGATGTTCGTCGACTTGCAGGCGTGCGTCTTTCTGTTCTGCAGCGCCGAAGCCTGGAGACTCGACTCGAATCGTGTAAACCGCGACGGGCAACAGTGGGATCACGTAATGTCCTGAGTCGTCGGTCTTCGCCTCGCGAGTAATGCCTGTGCCTTGCGAGGTAGCCTTCACCGTCGCGCCGGAGACTACGGCGCCCGCTTTGTCCGACACGGTGCCCGAAAAACTGCCGGTTGCCTGTCCGTACACGAGTGGACTGATAAACGAACAGAAAAACGCTACAAGCAGCGCCTTCTTCTTCAGCATTAGAACCCCTTCTGGCGGTCTCCACACCGAATGATGAGCGGACTTTCCGCTCTGCATTGAAATTGGGAGGTCTTGGACCGTAGAACGGCCTTATAAATGGCCGCTCAATCGAAAGTCAAGACTTTTCGGTAGTAGAGAAGGACTAGACGCGCCAACTTCCCGCATTGGTTCATCGAAAAAACCGCAGTGTTCGCTCGGTCTACGCAAAATATGGAAACAAGCTTTCGGAGCGACCGTGATCGACGTCCAACACTCTGTGTTGCTCTGAAAAATGAGCATGGCGCTTAGAAGTCGGGGTTGCGAGACCAGATGGCTCAAACAACAACCTAGTTGCGGGTTCGGGCAGTCCATTCCGCATCAAGGCGAGCACGATCATAAAATGATTTCTGAGTCCCCACGCCGGTGGTCGAGAGTCCGGCATAAAGGTTGGCCCGGCGAACCGCGTCGCGTTCCGGCAGACCCTCGCCGAGAAATACAGCGAAGCTGCCGATGAACGCGTCTCCCGCGCCGGTGCTGTCAATGCTGTTCACGCTGAAGGCGGGGATGTGCTCCATGCCTTCGTGACTCGCCAGCAATGAGCCGTTTGCTCCGAGCGTGACGATGATCCGCTTGATGCCGCTCGAGAGTAGCTTATCCGCGCACTTCTTAGCCTCGTCCACGTTACGCACCGGCAGTCCGGTAATGGTCTCGGCCTCACTTTCGTTCGGAACAAAATAGTCGAGTCCACTCAAAGCATTCATGTCGATCGGCTGGGCGGGTGCGGGATTGACGATGCAGCGAATGTTGTTCTTGCGCGCGAAGCTGACGCTGTAATACACGGTCTCTAGCGGAATTTCGAACTGCAGAACCATGCAATCGACCGTTCGGAGCAGATCGCCAGCGGCGTCCACGTCCGCAGGCTTGAGCAGATCGTTCGCGCCTTTTACGACGAAGATGCGATTCTGGCCGTTGGGCTCAACAAAAATCGGCGCTACGCCACTGGACACCCCTTCGATCTGCTTGACGTGAGTGGCATCGATTCCAAGTTTCTGGAAATTCTGGATCGTCGCAGGACCAAACAGATCGTCGCCCACCCTTGCCACCATAAAAACGTCCGCGCCACAGAGCCGGGATGCAACCGCCTGATTTGCTCCCTTGCCTCCAAAGCCGAGGTCGAATTTCTGCCCAAAAATGGTTTCGCCAGCTTTCGGAAAACGGTCACTGAAAGTAGTCAAGTCAATATTTGCGCTTCCAACCACTGCAATTCGAGGGCGTTTGCTCATAGGAAGGCCGAGTCTAGTCAGCGCTCTCGATTGTTGTCAATGGAATTTCCTTATAGGGAAGGGTGTTCACCACAGAGTCACAGAGAAAACTTTATTGCTTTTCTTCTCTGTGTCCGTGTCTCTTTGTCTCTGTGATCTGTGGAAAAAAACTTTGCTGATCGATTACTCGCCGTAGGGTACCCAGATATTCTTTACCTGGGTGGCGTGCTGGAGAAACCATCGACCTTCGCCTTGTTTCACATCGAACCAGTCAATCGCGCGGCCTTCGTTGGTGAACACTTGCTTCAAGTTTCCGGTCGAGAAGGATTTCGCCGCATAGGCGCTGGCTTCATCGCTGAAGCACCAGATCGCATCCACATCATCGTGTTCGGCAAGAACTTTGAGGAGTTGAGTCGAGTACCCCGTAACGATATTCACAACTCCGCCCGGCAGATCGCTGGTATCGAAGAGCTGATACAGGTCGCCGCTGACAAGCGGGTAGGTCTCTGAGGGAACAGCAATTACCGTATTGCCTGCAGCGATCGCGGGCAGGACCAGCGACAGGAATCCAAGCAATGGTGCTTCCCGCGGACAAATGATGCCCACGGTTCCAATCGGCTCATTCATCGCGATCGCAATAGTGCGATAGGGCGGATTATGCACCGCGCCATCGAATTTGTCTGCCCATGCAGCATAGGAGAAGATGCGTTCGATGCCCATGTTTACTTCGGCGGCCGCGGCAGCTTCTCCGACGGCTGCTGCGAGTCGATGACCAATTTCGTCGCGGCGCAGCGAGAGGTTCTCCGCCATGTAGTACAAAACCTGTGCTCGGTTGTGCGCGGGGCTCTTAGCCCAGGCTGTGGCTTTGCGGGCGGCTTCAACGGCATTGCGAATGTCTTTGCGGTTGCCGAGTGGGACTTCGCCCAGCAGCTGGCCATGCCCACCTCGAACTTCCATGCTGTAGCCCGAGTCGGGTCTCGCCTGCTTTCCGCCGATATAGAGCTTCACCGTCCGATCAATACTTGGAACTGCGGTCTCTGCTGTGGCGTCTTTGTCGTCCGAATTTTCTGACGAAACAGGACTGGCGGCGGGCAGCCGAGGCGCATTCTTGAACCATACCGGCTCCAGATATTCGAGCAAGCCTTCTCTGCCGCCTTCGCGACCGTATCCGCTTTCACGGTAACCGCCGAAGCCGCAAGAAGCGTCAAACAAGTTCGTGCAATTGACCCAGACGACGCCGGCTTTGAGCTGCGCCGCAACCTGAAGCGCCACGTTGATGCTCTCGCTCCACACGCATGCCGCAAGGCCGTACACGGTATTGTTGGCCAGCTCGACTGCCTCGCTGGGAGTGCGGAAAGTCATGGCCGCCAGCACAGGGCCGAAAATTTCCTGCTGCGCCACAATCGAAGTCGGATGAACATTGCTGAGTAAGGTCGGCGGGAAATACAGCCCACGCGACGGCATCTCGATTTGAGGTTGCCAGCAGGTTGCGCCGTCGGCAACGCCCTGATCCACCAGTCGCTGAATGCGATCGAGCTGGACGCGGGCCACAATCGCACCAATGTCGATTGCCTTGTCCAGCGGCGGTCCTGCGCGAAGCGTACTCATGCGGTCGCGAATCTTTATGATCAATGGCTCAGCAATACTTTCCTGCATCAGCAGTCGCGAGCCGGCGCAACAAACCTGTCCCTGGTTCAACCAGATTCCGTCCACCAGGCCCTCAACGGCGCTGTCGAGATCGGCATCTTCAAAAACTATGAAGGGAGACTTGCCACCCAGCTCAAGAGAGAGCCGTTTATGACTCTTCGCCGTCGCGCTTCGGATCGCGCGACCTACTTCAGTCGACCCGGTGAACGCGATCTTATCCACATCAGGATGTTTGACCAGCGCTTCGCCGGTGGAACCATCGCCAGTCACAATGTTTATCACGCCAGCGGGCAACCCGATTTCCTGGCAGATCTCGGCAAACGCAAGCGCCGTGAGCGGTGTGAACTCGGCTGGCTTCAGGACGACGGTATTCCCCGTCGCCAGCGCGGGCGCAACCTTCCAGGCCAGCATGAGCAGTGGGAAATTCCAGGGAATGATCTGTCCTACAACGCCGCAAGCCGTGTAGTCCGGGAACTCCTGTGACAAAAGCTGCGCCCAGCCCGCGTGATGATAAAAATGCCTGGCGACAAGCGGGATATCGATGTCTCGGCTCTCGCGAATCGGCTTTCCATTGTCCATCGTTTCCAGCACAGCGAGCCGGCGCGAATGCTTTTGTACCTGTCTCGCCAGAGCGTACAAATAACGAGCCCGTGCGTGCGGAGTAAGAGACTGCCATTTGGGAAACGCAGCCCGGGCAGCCTTGACGGCGGCGTCGACATCCGCGGTCGAGCCCTGCGCCACACCAGCGAGTTTTTCCCCGGTGGAAGGATCGGTGGTGTCGAAGTACTCTCCGGCTGCGGGTTGCAACCAGACTCCATTGATGAAGTGGCCGAATCGTCGCCCGTGGTGGTCGAGCCAGGCGAGCGCCTCTTTCGGGTCTTCTGGCGCTGGACCGTACTCCATTGCGACGAATCTTTCAGCGATGCTCATTATTCGTGTGCCCCAATGCGTCTGCCCAATGCGTGAGCCGCAGCCGGAATGCGAGCTTTCTTCCTCAGCAGTCAACTACGCCATCGGATGGCGATAATCTGCCGAATAACGTCCCGTCGCATGATGCTCAAGCTGCCGCTCAATGTCATTCAACAGTCCGCTGGCCCCAAAACGGAAGAGTTCAGCTTTCATCCATGGGAAGCCGAGTTCCTCTTTCATCAAAGCCAGCCATTCCGTGGATTGCTTTGCTGTGCGAATTCCGCCTGCTGGTTTGAAGCCGACTGCCATGCCGGTTTCCTGTGCGTATTCCCGTATGGCTCGACTCATAACAAATCCCACGGGCAATGTGGCATTAGTCGGCTCTTTGCCAGTCGAAGTCTTAATGAAGTCTGCCCCCGCCATCATGGCAACAAAGCTGGCGCGAGCCACATTTCGCAAAGTCAGCAGATCCCCTGTCCCGAGGATGACTTTCATATGGGCTGGACCGCTTGCTTGTTTAAACGCGGCGATCTCATCGTAAAGTTCTTGCCATTTGCCGCCGAAAACGTGAGCACGTGTAATGACTACGTCAATGTCCTGGGCGCCGGACTCGACAGAGTGGCGAATCTCGGCGATGCGCTCGGGCAGTGGAGATAGTCCGGCAGGAAATCCAGTGGAGACGGCGGCAACACGCACGTCGCTGCCTTCGAGCGCCCTGCGCGCTGTTTCTACAAACCGGTGATACACGCAAACCGCGGCGACCTGGATCTTCAGATTTTCTATGCCGAGCTGCTTCACCAGTTCGTGTTGAATCGGTTGCCGGGCCTTGGCGCACAGGCGGAGCACACGCTCGTTCGTATCGTCTCCCGATAGGGTCGTAAGGTCCATGCAAGTGACTGCACGCAACAACCATGCCGCTTGCCAATCTTTTTTCACCGTACGCCGCGTGACGTGAGTTTGCGCCCTGCGTTCCACGGCGCTGGTATTAACTCGAACCTGTTCTATCCAGTCGAGGTTGAGTGGTATGCCTTGATTCGACAGAAGCGGGTGTCCACCTAGCGTCGCCAACGGCGCGGCGGAGGTTCGCAGCAAGTCCTCAGCGGACACGCTGCTGGTACGGTTGGGATTGCCGAAACGCGGGCTATGCTCCACGGACAATTAGATGTTCTCCGCGCGAATTACGCTTCGAGGTTCAACTGGCTGCTAACCGAGAACTCCACCGTACGCCGACCGTTGCGAGGTAATTGTACGGCAGATTAAGAAATAAGTAGCACAGCCTTATCGGGTATGTACGTTTCGCCTTCCGCATTAGTACGCCATGTTCAGGTTGCCTGCACTTAGCCCGCATCCCTCATTTGACATTGCCGAAACCGCGGAGTAGGGTAGGGCCGCTTTTCAGATAATCCCACGAAAAAATTAAGGAGAGAGCAACATGCGAGTGCAAATAGCGCTTTGTAATTTGGCGTTGTGTCTCGGTCTCGCCCCGATCGTTCTGGCACAGGATGCGGTCAAGGTGGATCCAAAGCATTACACCGTGGTGAGCGAGAACGACAAGGTACGAATTGTGAAGGTGCACTACGGACCGGGGGAGAAGTCAGTCATGCACAGCCATCCCAACCTGGTGGCGGTGTTCCTGAACGACTCCAAGGGTCAGTTCACTTTTCCGGACGGCAAGAAGCAGGACATCACCGCCAAGGCCGGCGACGCGCAGTACGAAGACGCCGTCACTCATTTGCCCGAGAACACCGGCGCCAACGGCATGGACATAATTCTGGTCGAACTGAAAGGCCATTCGGCCAAAGCAAAATCGACAATGAAACCAGAAACGAAATCGGAAACAAAGTAAGGCGAGTCCAGATGGAGTGCCCCACGTCTCGCCTCTTTTGCGAGACGCGGGTCTTTTCCCGTGAGAGTACGCATTATTTCTTTTGCGGCTTTTTTACCGAAGGCATGGTTATCCAAAAATGGAACTTTCGGAAATGCGGGTATCCCCCTCCCCCCTCGATCTCTTGAAATCATCGGGTTAGCGCGAAATTCCCCGCAAAATCTAGATGTCAAAGAGCTTAGAGGTAAAATCACTCAAACAAAGGACTTATAGCTCGTTGTCCCGCTGTTGGCGAGATGCACTGCCTCTGTAGGCACGATGATGAAACGAAATCGAGAGTGGACGCAAGGGTAGATATCACAAGCGTGCTGTGGATGTTTTTGGCGACAGCGCTCATTCGGGCAAGCCGAGTGGCGTAACGACTGAACAGCTTTGACTGACAGCGATGACTGGGCGACGAACCCCGGAACTCTGTGACGAACCCATACGGGGACGACCGTGGAATCCCACTCTTCAAAAAAAAGGGAGCATCCGGCATTGTGAGAATGCCATGAGTCGACGGCGGGGGAGTCGTCGGGGCAGGGGTCCTTCGACTGCGAATGCCGACACCTGCTCCCACTCCCACGCGCGCCCGCCTCTCAGATTTGCCCCAGCCCGCCGTCTACATTGATTTCCACGCCTGTAATGTAGGACGCATCCTGCGAAGCCAAAAATGCTACGGCGCCGGCCACTTCTTCCGGTTGTCCAAAGCGCTTCATCGGGACCTGAGCGGTAATCTCCTTTGCAAACTCATCCATGGCTTCTTTTGGTAGCCCGGTCCTGCCAAAGATCGGTGTGACAATCGGTCCCGGCGCGACCGCGTTGACACGGATGCCGCGCCCCGCCAACTCGCCGGCTGTGGTTCGCGCCAAGGAACGCAGGGCGGCTTTGGTCGCCGCATACGCGCTGGCTCCTGCAGTACCTTTCTGGTTTACAACGCTGGTATTCAAAATGATCGACGCGCCGTCGTTCAGCAGCGGCAACGCCTTCTGGATCGTGAAGTACGCTCCCTTGATATTGATATCGAATTGCTCGTCATAGATGCTTTCCGAAGTCTCGGCAAACGGCACGAACTTCGCCACTCCCGCATTCACGAACAGGACATCAATTTTGCCAAGCTTCTGCGCAACCTCCGCGTACAGCTTGTCTACGTCCGCGAAATTGGATACATCCCCCTGCACCGCTACCACTCCGTTCCCGATAGTTTTCACCGCTTCATCCAGTGTTTTTCTGCTTCGGCCCAGGATGGCCACTTTCGCGCCTTCTTCCTGGAAGCGCTTGGCCGTCGCCAGCCCGATGCCGCTGTTGCCGCCGGTTACTACTGCCACTTTTCCTTCGAGCCTCTTCATGTCATTTTCCTGCTTTCTGCGGAATTGTCTGGACTGGAGTTTCAGGAGCACCAGTTCATGGCCTTCCTTGTTCCAGTCAGATTTAGACAGTTAGATGAGTATCGAAGTGTTCGGATGCAGTTTTCTGAGAACCGTGCCGGGTAACGGTTTTGCTCTATGGCGGTCGGCCAACGACTTCGCTACACTCTGGATTGACTATGGATCGTATTAATTATGGATCGTTCTGAGGTTGAGAAAATATCGAAGGCCCTGGCCGACGAGACCCGCCTTCGGATCTTCGAGGATATCTCTTCTGCAACCAAACGCATCAACTGTGGCGAGATCGTAGCGATGCGCGGCCTGACTCCCGCGACCGTGTCTCACCATCTCAAAGTTCTCAGCGAGGCCAAACTCATCACCTGCCGCCGCGAAGGACAGTTCGTCTATAACCAGTCCATCCCCGAAACCATCGCAGCCTACACTCGTGCGCTAGTAAAAATCGCTGGAGCGGTGAAAGCAACTCGCCGCCGCTGATTGCGGCTGCCACCAACAGCTCTGTCATCCTGAGCGAAGCATGCAGATTCGCAAAGCGAATCCGCATGCGCAGTCGAAAGCCTGCCCTGAGCGAAGTCGAAGGGGACCCCTACACTCCAATCGCGTCTCGACCGCCTCAAGGAGTTCTCCCCGCAACGCCAGATTCGGGAAGGGCACAAGTTCCACTCGTGCCACATCAGCGCCCAACGGTGACGCGGCTTCAGCCGCTGAGGTTCTACGCCCCCTCATCCACACACGCCTGAATGCGATCAATTTCCCCGGCCCCCTAACGATCTCCTCGCAGCAGATACCACGCCTCCTCATACTCCCCATACTTCGACTTTTCCAATTCCGGATGCAGGCCAACACTCCACATCCCCTTCACAATCTTTACCGGCAGGACGTACCATAAATCCTCCGGGATCACATACGCCGCCACAAAATCAAACGGATTCCCCCGATAAGGCCCGCGGCTGTCCTTCAGGGTGCACGAATACCCTTTGCCCTCGTGGAATATCGTGGACTTCACCTGCACCCGCACGATCCGCCCGCTCGCCTGCTCCACCGTAAAGTCGTACCCCGCCGATTCTCCCCAAGGCTGCCCCAGCCGCAGTCCCTCCGCCGTCGCCCGCGCCGCAAAACACAACTCCGCCCATTCTCCCCGCCTCTTGCAGTTCTTGATCTTCATCCTCGCGTTTCTCTTCACGATTCCTCCTCCCCGGCTCTTGTGGAAGAGAGAATTGTGAAAGACCGGGCGCTTCAGCGCCGCTGAAGTCTCCTCCGCAAATAAAAAACGCGGCCCGCAAGGGCCGCGCTCCACTCTCCTACGATACCTACTCTGACACACTCAATTGGACAAATGTAACCCCGCCTCCAGGAAATTTTCATTCCATTCCCAATTTGGAAAGGGCGCATCCATTCACGCTGTCATCCATATCATGCTGTCATCCTGAGCGGAGCATGCAGATTCGCAAAGCGAATCCGCATGCGCAGTCGAAGGACCCCTGCACTTTCAACCGCATCCCAGTCGCCTCAGGGAATTCTCCCCGGCTGCCGGCTTGGCGAGCAACACCGGGAAGCGAGTTCCACTCGTGCCGCGTCAGCATCCACTAACGACGCGACTTCAGCCACACTCCCGACCGAAGCCGGAGTGCACGACGGTGCAGTGGGGGGGCCTCTGCCCTGTTTGTCATGCTTGAAGTCGGGGAGCAACTCGAAGCCGAACACAGACGGGGAATCCGGTCCTTCTAAAAAACGAAGGGTGCGTACCCGGCCACCTTCTCGTCACGAATGTTTGCCCCACTCCGCAAATATTTCAGTGACCCGTTTCCAGTCTTCTTCGAAGCCGAAGTGCTTCGTTACGAGATTTGTCACCATGAAGACCGCGCTCGATGTAACGCGGACTACTTCAATGATCTCGCCGTCGGAATAGTTTGGCTTGATGTCGTTTCCGTCGAAGCGTCTTCCCAGCTGCATGAGTCCGGAATGCGTATAGCTATGCAGTGCATTGCGAGTGACGTCATTCAGGAAGTTCTCCATTAGCTGATCTAAGCCGAAGTCAGCGTCAATCTTCGGGCCAATCTGTTTGAAGTTAACCGTATACTCATCGTTCTGGATGCGCTTTAGATCTTCTTCGGAGCCCTTAACGGCGACGTGTGCGCGCACTATGGCTTCCACGACCGGACGAACCAACGCAAACGCAGCGCCGCAGAGCTCCGAGTGAAGGAGACTCAAGACTCCCTTGTGGTAGTCCAACATCAAGGCCCAGTACGCAATGAGGAGGACGTTCCGATCGCCGGTCGGAAATTGATTCTTGCTAACTACGATCTCCTCCAACTGTTCGCCGAAATGTCGTGATTGGTCGATCTCTTTTTGAACTGCCGCGCTGATCATCAACATGCATTTTACTCCCTGTCTCCGCACGTTGCGGGGAACTGGGCACCCGGCAGTCTCCTCGTTCGGGCGACTCCGTGATTGGCTTTATATCCGGCGGAGGGGTTTGAAAATGGCTAACTTACAACTGCTCCAGGAATGCGCCGAGGTCTGTGCCCTTCAAATCGTCCCTGGTCATGAACCTCGCAATTCTCCAATTTTCTTCTTTACCCCACGCTGGGTCTGCCGCCTTCAGCACCTCATAGTGCCCAAGGGCGCGATATTTCTCGCTTTTAGCTGAGCGAATCGCATGCTCTGGGAGGTAGTTTTCCGTTGCGCGGCGCTCAAGCGCATGGCACGGAACTTTCAGCCTCGAGCACGCGTCCACGAAGCTTTGCCTGTCCGTAGCAAGTGCTTCTCCAGGGTGCGTGCGTTCGCTGTCGATGAGCGCGTAGACTCTTGGGGAAATCCGAGTAATCTCAGCAAGCTGCATTTCGGATCCGGCATTGATCATCGAACTTCCTCCAAGTGGCAGCAGAACCACGGTGTGCTCCCTTCCGTAGAGTCGAAGAAGTTGCTGCACGAATGTCACGTCTGTTGGGCCTTCGACGAGGAGGACGGTTTCAAACCCGAGATCCTGATACGCGTTGAACCCGAGTTCACCCAAGAACTCCGAAAGCACTCGCGTGCCCGTGAAGTCGCGGACTTCCCGCACGTCGCGGCCCACCTTCCGAACGGAGTAGACCCTATCCGACACCGCTCGGGCAAGCCCCAAGTTATGCGTCGCGAAAAGCACTCCGTGTTCGGCGTAGGAAGCGAGTGTCGTCAGGAAGTCGACCTGAAGAGATGGGTGCAAATTCAACTCGGGTTCATCAATTAGAATGTAGCTAGGTTTCTTGATTGCCGCGTTAACTAAAACGAGGATGAACTGGATCAATCCGGAGCCGATCTCTGACTGTTTGTAGCTTTTGCCGTCAATCATCAACTGCAAGTTTTGCCCGTCGTCCGAAGCATTTATATCTAGGCTCTCGAAGCCGAAGATACGTCTAATGTCCTCAGTTAGTCTGTAGGTAGCCTCGCTTTGAATCTTCTGGTAGCCCGTCTTCAGCGTCCGCCACGTCGTAATGAAGGGCTGACCAATTTGGATATCGTAGTAGTCGCCCGAACCGCCGACGTTAACGGTATTCCGAAAGGGACCAAGATATAGCATGCTGTGGAGGATCTTGCCGAGCTCCGCGACTGGCCCGAGGGCCACCAGGTCACCCTTGCTTGGCTGATACACGACCATGTTGTCGGGTCCCTCGTTCCTGATGCTGACATCGGTCGTCGGAACAAGTCCGCTACCCACGTAGAGCTTGGCCGACCAGATATTCGTATTCCGTCTAATCACAATGTCCAATCTGCTCGGCATTGGAGTGGACCCGGCAGGGGGCAGATTCATTTCGAAGCTAATTGTGATGTCTCTGTCGTTGCGGTCATGGAATATCTCGTTCGGGTCCTTTACCGAGGGCATCGGGATGTAGGCTTGGTTTGCTCCTGCTATGACATTCCACGGGCTGGTCAGAGCTGAGAGGACCTGACGCAACTCATAGAAGAAGCGGAGTAGACAAGACTTGCCCGAGTTATTCACTCCGACGAAAGCCTGAAGCCCCCTTCTCAGCGCGAAACGTACCGGCTTGTCGGAGAAGCATCGGTAATTACTAACTGTTACTTCAACGTCCATGCTGCAAGGATATGGAGAGGACGACGACGAAGTCAAAGAGCGGATGCCCCAAAAAGACAAAGGCGGGGCGGCTTGCGCCGCCCCGCTTCAAGTCAAAAGCAGCGGGCAAGAGTGCCCGCTCCACACGATCTACTTTCCTAGCGTGACGCGCGAGTTGTTCGCGTGCACGAAACGCTGGTGAGTCGGCGGGATGTACGGGTCCTTCAGTCGCAAAGGCGGCGACTTCAGAATGACAAGACTATGACAAGACTAGTGCGGGTGCATTGTGAGAATGCCCCGAGTCGGCGGTCGGAGGTGCCGTCGGGGTAGGAGTCCTTCGACTGCGTATGCCGATCCGCTTTGCGGATCGGCATACTTCGCTCAGGATGACAGACTAAAAAAATGCGGCCCGATACTTCCGGGCCGCTGGACAGCCGAGGCGGCTGTCCCTACGTGGATCTTGCTGAGGGCTAACGTCCGAGGTCCGACGCCCGCCTTTAGGTTCCTTCGCTCCACCCCGCCAGATACTCTTCCTGTTCAGGCGTCAGGCGATCGATCTTAATCCCCATAGACTCGAGCTTCAGCTTCGCCACCCGCTTGTCCAAATCGTCAGGAACTTTATAGACGGTCTTTTCCAATTTAGCGTGGTTGCGGACCATGTATTCGACCGAGAGCGCCTGGTCGGCAAAGCTCATGTCCATTACCGATGCGGGATGTCCTTCCGCCGAGGCAAGGTTGATCAGGCGCCCTTCGCCGAGCAGGTTGATCTTGCGGCCGTCTTTTAGCGAGTACTCGTCGACATAGGTACGCGTGGTGCGCTTCGAGGACGACATTCTCTCTAGCGCGGGAATATCGATTTCCACGTTGAAGTGTCCGGAGTTGGAGATGATGGCCCCATCTTTCATCAAGTCGAAGTGCTCTTTGGTCAGCACGCTCTTGTTGCCGGTGACGGTACAGAACACGTCGCCCAGCTTGGCCGCTTCGGTCATCGACATCACGCGGAAGCCATCCATCACGGCTTCGAGCGCCTTCGTGGGATCGACTTCGGTAACGATCACTTCTGCCCCGGCGCCCCGCGCGCGGCTGGCTAATCCGCGGCCGCACCAGCCGTAGCCGGCGACTACGAACTTCGATCCCGCAAGCAGGAAATTAGTCGCGCGGATAATGCCGTCGATGGTTGACTGTCCCGTGCCATAGCGATTGTCAAACAGATGCTTGGTGTCGGCGTCGTTCACGGCAACGATGGGAAACTTGAGCACGCCTTCCTTCGCCATCGCGCGCAGCCGGATTACTCCGGTAGTGGTCTCTTCCGTTCCGCCGATCACGTCTTCAAGGGCGTCGGTTCGCTTGGTGTGCAGGATGGTGACCAGGTCGGCGCCATCGTCCATGGTGATGTTGGGTTTGTGATCGATCGCCGCCATGATGTGGTTGTAATAGGTGTCGTTGTCTTCGCCCTTGATCGCGAACACGGCAATGCCCTGATCGCGCACCAGGCTGGCCGCGACATCGTCCTGTGTGGACAGCGGATTCGAAGCGCAGAGCACAACGTCGGCCCCGCCGTCGCGGAGGCAGATGGCAAGATTTGCAGTCTCGGCCGTCACGTGCAGGCAGGCGGAAATCCGGATCCCCTTGAGCGGCTGATTCTTAATGAACTCTTTGCGGATAATCTGCAAAACCTTCATCGACTGGTTCGCCCACTCAATGCGCTTCTTGCCCAAATCGGCCAGTTCCACATTCTTAATGTCGCCATTCACTTGCGCGGCTGTTGACATGCTTCTCCTCAGTGGCGCTTTACGCGCAGATAAATAATCGAATTTCCAGAAATGATTGCTTTGCTGCTGTCACTTTGCAGAATACACGAACTACGGAATCAGGGGAGATTACCAAGTTGCTCTTTCGGACATGAGCCATCCGGCCCACACCCGCATGGCACTTTTGAGAGTACCTTTAAAGTATCAACCCATCTCTGGCGCTCGGGCTACTTGCGAACCGCTTGCCCCACAGGCTCCCGCAAGCCGGCGTCACTGGCCAGTCTGGCCGCTTTGTCAGTAGCCTCCCAGGTGAAGTCCGGATCGCTGCGTCCGAAGTGTCCATAGGCGGCAGTTTTCTTGTAGATTGGACGCCGCAGATTCAGTGAATCGATAATTCCCCGCGGGGTCAGCTTGAAGTTCGCACGAATCAGGTCGGGAAGGATTTCGGGATCAACTTTTGCTGTGCCGAATGTGTCGACCAGCACACTCACCGGATCGGCGACGCCGATCGCATAGGCCAACTGAACTTCGCAGCGTTCGGCCAGACCGCCGCCAACCACGTTCTTCGCGATATGGCGCGCCATGTACGCCGCCGAGCGGTCCACCTTCGTCGGATCCTTGCCGCTGAACGCGCCGCCGCCGTGACGGCCCATACCCCCGTAAGTGTCGACGATGATCTTGCGTCCGGTCAGTCCGGTGTCGCCCATGGGCCCGCCAATCACGAACCGTCCCGTAGGATTGATGTGATATTTCGTGTCCTCATCGAGCAGATGCGCCGGGATAACGGATTGAATTACGTGCTTAAGAATTCCCGCGCGCAACTCGTCGTTGGTAACGGTCTCGGCGTGCTGCGTGGAAATCACAACCGCGTCCACGCGGACGACTTTGCCTTTTGCGTCATATTCAACTGTGACTTGGGATTTGCCGTCGGGCCTAAGGAAGGGAAGCGTTCCATTTTTGCGCACCTGCGCCAGCCGCATGGTCAGCTTGTGTGCAAGTGAGATGGGAGCCGGCATCAGCTCTTCAGTCTCGTTACAAGCATAGCCAAACATCATTCCCTGGTCGCCGGCGCCGCCGGTGTCTACGCCCATGGCGATATCGCCGGACTGCTTGTTGATGCTCGAGATCACGGCGCAGGTGTTGCAGTCGAATCCGTGCAACGCGTTGTCGTAGCCGATGGCCTGCACGGTGCCGCGAACTACCTGTTGGAAATCCACGTAGGCTTTGGTGGTGATTTCTCCGGCGATGACGACCAGGCCGGTTGCGGTCAGAGTTTCGCAGGCGACGCGGCTGGAGGAATCGTCGGCCAGGCAGGCGTCGAGAATGGCGTCGGAAATCTGGTCTGCGATTTTATCGGGATGGCCTTCGGTCACCGATTCAGAAGTAAACAAACGACGGTTTTTTGCTGCCAAGATGTATTTCTCCTTAATTACCAACTCAAAATTACCAACTCAAAATTACCAGCTCGAAATTACCAGCTCGAAATTACCAACTCGCGTTCTTTGAAGGTCCAGTTCTGGACTCTAGTCGGGCGGGACTGCGGAAATCCACGCGGTCGCGACGAGCGACACAATCAAAGGAAGTCCTCGAAAAAGGCTAACAGACCGCCCCTTGGCGCGCAATGATTTTGGCCCTAAATGCCTGAGTATAAATTCAATAGGGAAATTGCGGGGCTGGATGGGTGGAATCTTAGTTCGGCTGCGAGCACGGGGTGGGAGTTTGTTGATCCGGTTCCTTCGGCGAAGACTAGCGGGATAGAGTTGTGCACCTCTACGGGGAGCACCCGCAGAGGTCACGTTGAATCATTGCTGGCGGCAGATAACGTTAGAGCATACTTAGTTTCCCCGAGCACAGGCAGACCCTTAATGGTGTCCTTGCGATCTTTTGCCGATAGGAACTGCAGAGATCGCTTCCTCCTAGCCGTCGACGACGAAGGTGTGAGGAGCCGGCGAAGCGCGAAAGGCATGGCAGAGTGGTGAGAATACTGCTAGTCGAAGACAGCAAGTTTCTGAGGTTGGCGACGGCGCGGGCACTGGTCCGCGCGGGCTATGACGTGAGCACCGCCATCGACGGGGAGCAAGCCCTGCAAATGGCGCAGGAGCTTCCAGACTTGATCCTGCTGGATATGTTATTGCCCAAGCTGACGGGGCCGCAGGTTCTTGTCGCTCTGAAGAAGGATCCGGCAACGGCGGAGATCCCAGTGATCGTGTGCACCGGGCTCTCGCAGAAAAACGCTGCGCGGTTGCATGCAGACGGGGCCTTCGCTTTTCTCGAGAAGTCTGAACTTGGGCTGGAGAAGGGGCCGGAAGCGCTCCTGACGGCGCTGGGAGAGATCGTAAAACAAATTCCTCTAAGGCGAGCGGATCCGATACCGGTGGTAAGCGCCCAGAAATGAGCCCCGGCGGCACAATCGGCCCTTGACCTGCGATTTCCCAGCGGGCGCGGGGGTTCGGCCCTGGTCCTCCATGAAAATAAATCACTTACGGTCGGGAACTCTGAACAGACGTACGGAGTCTATGTTAGGTGAAGCCTTGCTGCCGCCTGAACTTGGCGAATCGGGCGAGAGCAAGCGAATATTCAGCGCGCGATGGGGTGGATAATCCTATAATCAGGGGACGCCGTCTATGGCGGGAGCAACCACCTTGGGTGATTTGGCAAGCGCAATCGGAGCGCGGTCGCAGGAAGCGGCGATCGTAGCGGAGTTGAAGGCCGGTTCGGAAGAGGCTTACGCCTGGCTGATTGGCGAGTTTCAACAACCGGTCTATGGGCTGGTCTACCGGATCGTCAACGATCCGGCGGACGCCGCCGATACCACGCAGGAAGTTTTTATGAAGGTGTTTCGCGGGATGAAGCACTTTCACGGCGGGTCCACGCTGAAGACATGGATTTACCGCATCGCTTTGCACGAGGCTGCGAACCGGCGCCGGTGGTGGTTCCGCCACAAGGCGCATGAGACTTCGATCGAGCCGGTGGAATCCGATGGCGCGGGTGGCGGAGAAGGCACAATGCAACTGGCGCTGACCGATCACGCGGATTCTCCGTTTGACACGGTGGCGCATCGCGAAGTGCAGCGCCGGGTAGACGACGCGTTGCGCAAGGTGCCGGAGCCGTATCGGACCACGCTGGTGCTGCGCGACCTGGAAGAGATGTCGTACGAGGAGATTGCGGAAGTGCTGGAGATTTCGTTGGGGACGGTGAAGTCCCGCTTAACCCGCGGACGGGAAGCGTTGAAACAACGCCTGGCTCCCTACATGCGCGACGTTGGAACGGGGATGGAGCTGACCTCACGAGAAGAAGATCGAGTGGAGAGTGTGCGGTCGAGGGTTGCTGCAGGGGGTAGAAGAGTCGAGGTGACACCATGAAGTGCACAGACACGCAGTGCACCGGGATGCAGTGTTCGGAGGCGAAGCGGCTGTTCTCACCGTATCTGGACGGGGCCGTTACGGGCACGCAGATGCACGGACTGCAGGAACATCTGTCGGATTGCGAGACTTGCCGGCAGGACTATCACCTCTTGCGGCAGACGCAACAGTTGCTGGTGAGCGTGGGGCGTCCGAAGGTTCCGGCGGACCTGTCCCTGAAGTTACGGCTCGCAATTTCGCGCGAAGCGGCGCAAGCTCGGCGGCCTCCGTTCGATGGGCTGGCGGTGCATCTGGAGAACGCGCTGCACGCGTTCATGGTTCCTGCGACTGCTGGCTTTCTGAGCGCACTCGTGATCTTTGGCATTGCGATGGCGTACTTCGTGGTGCCTTCGTCCTTGCAGGCAAGCAATGACGATGTGCCCCTGATCATGGTAAAAACCGCGCCGGAGTTGCAGCAGAGCGCCTTTAACATGACGTTGAGCACGATCAATTCCGACTCGCTGGTGATCGAAGCCGACGTGGACGCTAACGGCCGGGTGCAGGATTACCGGATTCTTTCCGATCCGGATGAATCCAAAGAAGTGTTGCCTCAGGTCAAAAGGATGCTGATTTTCACGACCTTCCGTCCTGCTTTGTCGATGGGCCGACCAACCTCAGGGCGCGCGGTGCTGTCGTTCTCCAAGATCAGCGTTCGGGGATAGGGCAGGCTTTCGGGCGGAGAGCCGGGCGTTAGGTTGTCCTGCTCTAAGTTCGTTTCGGAACAAGTTTGCTCCGGGACCTCGAACGAAAGCACACTAACGACAGCACACTACGACGACAATCGCGATCGCACCGAAAATAGCCTGTCCAAGTGTCATCAAGGTCAAGGTCTTCGCTCCGAACAGGCCAGCGACGACACCACCTGCCAGCAATACCACTTGAACCGGGAATGCGGCCGGACCGGCTAAAGCAGACACAAAAAGACCAGCTGCCACAATTCCGTTGTAGATCCCCGCGTTGTGAACCACCATTGCAACGAAGTGGGTGTCGTTGGCCGAGAGATCAAGTTGCAGCGGCCACTTCTCCAACACACGCTCCATAATCCACGGATGTTCCCAGGGATACAGCTCACCAACCATAAAACCCAGATGAAGAATACCGATTAAGCCGATGGCGATTTGCGGGGCTGTCCAAGACATCTCCCTGCCTCCGATTGGATTTGATACTAGCTGGTACTGGAGACAAAGTCGAAGTGATTTGACGGCGGCAACCTAAAGTTATGGCAAGCCCTGCAGTAAACAGGCCCAGAAAAGTGTGGCCCGCCCCATCCTAAGTGCGAAAATTGGCGACATCGCGCTCGATTCGTAGTAAAATTTCCTCAAGCTTGGCCTCGAAACGCGCCCCCCCGCGCGGAGACCCGCAGAATCAGGTCGTCCGGAGTGCAAGCGAACTTCGTCAGTTAGTCCCCCCGGAGAGAACCCCCCGTCTCAAGCAACTTCCGTAATGGATCTACCAATATGCGAATTAGGCCGCGTCACTGGGTCTGCGATGTGCCGGGACTGGCAAGCTTTTTGCTGGCGTTCGGAATCATTGGCCACTGCCAGATGAATGTCGTCACCTACCATTACGACAATTTGCGCACAGGCCGGAACACTCACGAAGCAATCCTCACACCGTTGGTCGTGCGCCAGAGCCTGTTTGGCAAGCTGTTTTCCCAACCCGTGGATGGCCAGATTTATGCGGAGCCCTTGTATCTCCGCAATCTAATCATTCCGAATAAAGGCGTACACAACACTCTGCTTGTCGCGACGGAGCACGACAGCGTCTACGCTTTCGACGCCGACAACAACCTAGGTGCCAACGCCAGTCCCCTCTGGCAGGTTAGCTTCATCAATCCCGTCAAAGGCGCTACTACCATTCCCAGTGCCGACGCCGGTACCAAGATGATCTATCCCGAGATCGGCATCACGGGTACGCCAGTGATCGATATGGCGACCGGCACGCTATACGTGGTGGCCGCGAGCAAGGAAAACGGGGTTTATTTCCAGCGTCTGCACGCGCTAAATGTGACCACGGGAGCGGAGAAATTTGGCGGGCCAGTGGTCATCCAGGCTAGTGTGGCTGGGACAGGGTGGGGCTCCTCGAACGGGATGATCACATTCGATGCGCTTCGAGAGAATCAGCGGCCCGCGCTGCTGCTGTTGAATGGTGTCGTCTATATTGCATGGGCGTCACATGGTCTTGAAAAGCAAATTTCTTATCACGGATGGGTTATTGGCTATAGTGGAACCACGCTGGCGCTGGTGGCTGCATTCGTGGACACGCCAAATGGTGCACAGGGCGGGATCTGGCAAAGCGGGGGCGGTCCGGCGGCGGACCGTCTCGGGCACATCTTTTTCATGGCCGGGAACGGCACCTTCGACGCGAACAACGGCGGTTCAGACTATGGGATGAGCTATGTGAAGCTGGCCACGGCGTCTGGCTTGAGTGTGTCTGATTATTTCACTCCCTATGACGAGGCAGCGTTGAGTGCGTCCGATGCGGATCTTGGCTCAGGAGGCGCGGTATTGCTGCCCTATCAACTGGGAGCAACGCATCCCTACCTGGCAATAGGAGCGGGGAAAAACGGTGTGATCTATCTTCTGGACCGCACCCATATGGGCCACTTCAACAGTTCGGGGAACCAGCAAATCGTGCAATCGATTACGAACGCGTTTGCCGGGCATGCTCTCTACAGCACGCCTGCGTACTGGCACGGACAAATCTACTTCTGGGCCGACAATGACGTGCTTCGTGTTTTTGGGATGAGCAATGGATCGCTGTCGACTTCTCCGATCGCGACTTCGACCGTGTCACTCGCTTCGGGTGCGACTCCGGTCGTTTCGTCCTCCGACGTCAGCAACGGGATTGTATGGGCCATCCAGGCGGACCAGGCCGGCACGGGCGGTGCCGCCGTGCTTCACGCACTGGATGCGAGTACAGCCGTGGAACTATACAACAGCAGTCAAGCCGGGAGCCGAGACGTAGCTGGGCCAGCGGTAAAGTTTACGGTTCCCACCGTGGTGAATGGCAAGGTCTACATTGGCACCGCAAACCAGGTCGACGTGTACGGGCTGTTCTGAAGATAAGCGTGGCGGGCACTACATGCCCCGCGATTGAATCGAGCGCTCTTTTGTTTCTTTGGTTGGGTACAAGATGGGAACGCTGTTCCCATTTATTCCAAGGGGAACTCGGCAACTGCGTCCTTTCCATCAGCGAAAAGGCTCATTGAGATTGACCACAAGAATAAACTCGATGAACCAAAAATCATCGGAACAAAATCAAATCGAAACGAATCGGCGCAATTCCCGACTTTTAAACGGTGCAGGGTGCGAACCCATTATCCAAAGCGCCAGATTCTTCAACCCGACCACCAAGGTACCGCCCGTTGTGCCCGAGTTCGTGCATCGCGGAGCCTGTTCAACCATTTCCAACCCTTGCTATTTAAAACTGAATGCAGAGCAGCACTCTCGCGTTCAAGTTGGGCTTCCAAAGATTTGATTTGCTGAGCTTGTAAGGCTAGTGTTTCAGCCCGCTCTGGGTTTAGAAATCCCCTCGCACTTCTCCCAGGGAGGCATCGGTTCGTCCCGTTTTTCCTTAAAAATCCGTTTGGATTAAAGGAGAGGAAAAACTTTTCGCGCGAACGATCGATCCCAAACTCGCTACTCTCACGCAAAAAAGTCTCGACAGCTTCCATCGGTCCAGGGCCGAACTCAGGAAAGACAGGGTGATTGTTGATGTTGGTGTCCTCGACGACTATATAACTGCCCGGTGTAACGAATCGCTTGTACGTTCGCAGTTCATCGAGTACATGATCGCGAGTGTGGTCATCATCAAGTATGACCATAACGGATTCCCTTCCATTCACGAGGCTTTCCAGTCGGGTGAGTACATCTGTGGACAGAGTCTCTCCTTGCCAGTAAGACACGCGCGGACACCGGGGTAAGTCGAGGTCTCGTATATCGATTGTAACCACCTCGCCGTGTCCCGCTAATTCACAAATCGAGGCGAGAAAAACTGCTGAGCCACCGTCTGCGGTGCCGCACTCGATAATCAGATCAGGTTGAAGTTCAAAAATTAATTCTTGGTATACGAAAAGATCAAAAGGGCACTTCCAGGCTGTTATTCCTAGCCACGTAGTATCGCGAAAAAAAGGGTAATACAGCCGGTGGTACTCGTCGACAACAACTCTTTCGTCGTCGGTAAGTTTTGTAATATCGGCCATTGCAATGCTTCCACCCCGGACGACAATGGTAACACCGACGAGATTAGAAGCGTCCCGCAGCGGTCGGGGCATCACCTCGGGCGGCGGGCAAATTCTCTCCACCCGTCAATGGACTGTCTCGTGGGTACTGCATGCAAGAGTGGTATTAGAATATCTTGGTGCTGATGCTTGGGCGTGTTGCCGAGCTCATTGGAGAGTGCTTTCATGAACGAAGAGCAGTCTGGCCCCCCATCGTCTGCGGACGTTGGTGCACGCCTTTACATGCGCCTCTTGAAGCGTTGTCTGACTCGCGATCTCTTTCCGGATCAACGCTATGCATTTGGGGATTTAGTGCATCCAGTGCCTTATTCCAAAGAGTTGCGACAGAATGGCAGAGACTGGCCTACGGAAGCGGACACCATGGTCGGAATGAAAAGATTGGACAATTTGCATGATTGCTGCTGGACCGCTATCCGCGAGTCGGTCCCGGGTGATTTTGTTGAGACTGGTATCTGGCGCGGTGGCTGCGGCATTCTTATGCGCGCCATATTGGATGTATCGAAAGATCGCCAACGAAGAGTTTGGTTGTTTGATTCATTTGAGGGGTTGCCGAAACCGGATCCCGAATCCTTTCCGCAGGACAAAGATGACCCTCATTGGACATACTCACCTTGCCTTGCCGTAAGCCTCGATCAGGTCAAAGACAATTTCGGGAAGTATGAGCTACTGGACGCGCGAACTCAATTTGTCAAAGGCTGGTTTCGCGACACAATTCCACACTCCGAAGTCGAAAATATCTCAGTTCTGCGCCTGGATGGTGATATGTACGAATCAACATGGATTGTGCTCAACCATTTTTATCCAAAGCTGTCGGCGGGCGGCTTTATTCTCATCGATGACTACGGAGCAATCCCGTCCTGCAAAGCGGCTGTGGACGATTTTCGTGCCCAGCAATCCATACGTTCCGCCATATGCAAAGTTGACTGGACAGGGATCTTCTGGCGTAAATAGACCCCCTGCGGCCAGAATTGCAGGAGGGCGGACTGGCCCGTCCTTTTCAGTTTCCTGTACTCTGCAGCGTCGCAATTGAGGTTGCCCTGTCCGGTCGCTGTAGGCTGCCGGTTTCTTCTTTGAGATCATGACCCGCGCAAAATCCCTCCTAAGTCATTCAAAAAAATCGTTTAGGCGGGTTGGCTGTGATCCCTCAAGACGTTGTACCGATTCGTAACGTGGCAATCTTGTCCCGTTTACTACCGAGCGGTGCAAAAGACGGCGCGGTAAGTCCGCGCCTTGGAAATCGTTACGGCTGATTTCCACTTTCGCACCGCTCCTGCTACGGCGGGCTTTCTAGCGAGCTGCTAAGGTACAACGTCTTGAAAGTCACAGCTAGCCCGCCCCGCCACTAGTTTTGATCCTTGGGTTTGGGCGTGAACCTGCGCAGGACGAACTCTTGTATCAGGTTGGAGAGAGCGCGCTCGCCGGTGTTGATTAGGGCAGTCGGGAACACCCTGCCTGCAGTGCGGTCCGACGCCGGGTAGTATGCAGTCGAGATGGCAGCTGCCGCCAGATCGCCACCGATGGTCGAGTAGTTCGGCTGCCGCGATCCGTCGTCACCCCTGCAAATGATTGTGCTGGAAATTGCGTGGAGAGCGCGAGACTTCTTTGTGCCCGTGCCCTGATAGAAGTAGCGCGGGTCCTGGTGCAGAAGCGATGGCAGGACGGCACCGCCGATCATGATGTCGGTAAAGCCGTCTGCATAGCTAGCGCCATAGCGCTTCGCGTAACCCTGCGCGCCCTGCCCGTAGTTGGGGACGTCTCCTGCCTGGTTGATGGCGGCAATCATCCCTACTCCGATGATAGTAACGGGATCGAAGACAACCTTGCTGGCGAGCTCGAACTTCAGCTTCGTGGTGAGGGGCGCGGCGTGGTGATCATAGACCACGTAGAAGTTGGGGATGATGCCGAAAACGCGTTGGTGCTCCGCGACCTTGACCTGCTCGGCGGCGATCTCCTCGGGGGAAGCGGCCGGAGAATTCACCGTTATTGTGGTAAGCGCCTCAGCGATATGGAGCTTGCTGCCCGCCAGGATTGTGTACTGGCCCGGATTGAGAATGACGGCAGGTGAGGTCCAGCTTGCGAATCCCTGGGCGCTGATGGTGACGTGGTAGGTGGTTCCCGGCTCGACATCGTTGAATTCAAAGAATCCTCTATCATTCGACACGACCGTGCGGGGATCTTTGAGGGCAGGGCCTTCGAGAATGACGGTGGCGCCAGGAACGGTATCGTCGTTCACGTCGGTTACCGTGCCGACAATAATTCCTGGCTGCGGCTTAGGCGCATCAGGCAACAAAGTTAGTCGCTCCTGAGCCTCGGAGGTCCTTGATCCGCAAAGGCAGACCATGAGTGCAAAGACACACCACCTCATTACGAGTTCTCCTATGAATGACAGCAATCGTCAACGTGAGTATTCCGGGAACAAATCAGGGGAAGGCAATCGACCGGCCAAGCGAAGTGTTAAAGGAGTTCACGTAAATTGCTGACTTTAATGAAGGAGAGACGACGAGGCGGGGCAGTGTCGAGCCGTGTCGGAGGCAATCTCGACAGTTGTCGACAATTCGTCATAGCCTGTCAGGCCCGAAGCCGCAGTCCAAGAAAGGTAGAGGGGTGGCGGGCTGGCCTCTTGGGCTTTCGCCATCTAGCTAGTTTCGCCATCTAGCTAGCTCTTAGCAAGGAACTTCGCCTCCAACCTTTCGTAGACTTCCTCGGCACGGCTCAGGGCTTCCTGCACGTTGTCGCAGATATTTTCTTTGCCGACTACCTCGGCGAATTCCGCCTGGTGAATTAACTGCGAAGGCTGTTCGCGGGCGCCGCAGAGGATCAGCGTGCGTTTGCTGGCGTGCAGTTGTTTGGCGATTTCTTCCAGGGCGAAGAGGCCGGTGGCGTCGAGGGCGGTCATGTTGCGCAGGCGCAGGATCACGACCGGGGGCAGCTTGGGCAGGTTCTCGGTGACGACGGAGATCTTGTCCGTCGCGCCGAACAGGAACGGGCCGTGGATGCGGAAGATGGTGGCATAGTAGGGAATGTCTTTGTCCTGCAGGATGTGCATGCGGCCGTCTTCCACGTATTCGTCCGTGACTTGCGAGACGGTGGTGGTGGCGGCGACGCGGCTGATGAAGAGCAGCGCGGCCAGAATCATTCCGGCTTCGACGGCTACAGTAAGGTCAGCGAAGACGGTCAACGCGAAGGTGACCAGCCAGATACTGATGTCGGTCTTAGTCAGTTTGAGCAGTTGCGGAATCTCTCCCCATTCGCCCATGTTGTACGCGACAATCATCAGGATTCCAGCCAGCGCTGACATGGGCACGTAGCTCACGAGTGGTGCGGCGAAAAGAAGAATGCAGAGCAGGGTGGCGGCGTGGATCATACCGGCGATTGGCGACTGCGCGCCGGAGCGGATGTTGGTGGCGGTGCGGGCGATGGCGCCGGTGGCGGGCAGTCCTCCAAACATGGGGGAGACGATGTTGGCAACGCCTTGGCCGATCAGTTCGACGTTGGGATTGTGCCGGTCGTTAGTCTGGCCAGCATTACTCATGCGGTCGGAAACAACCGCTGACATGAGTGACTCGATCGCGCCTAACATGGCGACGGTGAATGCGGGACCGAGCAGGCCGTGAATCAGATCGGTGTGGAAGTGTGGAAGTTGCAGATGCGGCAGCCCGCTGGGGATTCCGCCGAAACGGGTGCCGATGGTTTCCACGGGAAGTTTAAAGAAGTAGACGGCTGAGGTTCCTAAGAGCAGAGCGACGATGGGTCCAGGAACGCGCGGGGAAAGGCCGCGGCAGATGATCAGCACCAGGACGGTGAACACTGCGAGCGCGGTGGCTTCGTAGGAGAGTGTATGGAAATCGCGGGCCAGCGCCTCCATTCGCAGCGAGAAGACTCCGGGGACTTTGTCGAGACGCAGTCCGAAGAAGTCTTTGATTTGCGTGCTGGCGATCAGGACGGCGATGCCATTGGTGAATCCGATTACTACCGGACGAGGGATGAATTTCACACCGGTTCCGAGCCCTGTGACGCCCATGATGATCAGGAGCACGCCCGCCATCACGGTGCACATGAACAATCCGTCGACGCCGTGCGCGGCAACGATTCCCGCCACCACGACAACAAAAGCGCCGGTAGGTCCGCCGATCTGGGTTTTCGATCCGCCGAGGGCGGAGATGAGAAATCCGGTGACGACGGCGCAGTAGATGCCGGCTTGCGGAGTGAGTCCCGAGGCGATGGCGAAGGCCATGGCCAGAGGCAACGCGACCAGGCCGACGGTGACTCCGGCAATCAGGTCGAGCAGGAATTTGTGACGATCGTAGTCGCGCAGACACAGGACAGACTTCGGCAGCCAGCGGTCGTCCAAGAAAGTAACAGCCATTTTTTACATTATGGCAGCGCTACGGGAACGCGGGGTATGGAATGTGGAGCGCACGAACATACGAAGGGACGTGTCCGGGCGGGAAGGAGCTGCTATCGACTCGTTGGGAAAGCCATCCGTAGAGACGTTGCTAGCAACGTCTCTTGCCGGCGCGGGCAGGTCAGCGTGTGGTTAGAAGAGACGTAGCAAGCTACGTCTCTACGGAATGGGAATGTCCAACTAGAATCGGAGCATGCTCGAACTGGTCCGTGTGGTGGGATGGGTCGTGTGCGTGGTGTACTCGACGATCCCACTGTTTTGGCTGATGATTCATCCGCTGGCGCACTCGTGGCGGGAACGGGCTGGCTCGCCTTATAAGGTGCTGGTGCCGGTGTGGATCCTCATGTGGGTTGGAGTGGGTGCGCTCACGGTTTGGTGGCGACGCGTGGTGATTTATGAGGCGTGGTGGAGCTGGATTCCGGCGGGAATCCTGATTGGCGCAGGGTTGCTGTTGTACAAGCTGTCGCGAAGCGGATTCAGCCCCACGCAGTTGTACGGGCTCCCGGAAGTGGTGGCTGGAAATCAGGAGCAGCGCTTGGTCACAATGGGGATTCGGGCGCGGGTGCGGCATCCGGTGTATCTGGGACATCTGTGCCAGATGCTGGGGTGGAGCGTAGGAACCGGGCTGGCAGTGTGTTGGGTGCTGACTGGGTTTGCGGTGATCACCGGCGCGGTGATGATTCGGATGGAGGATGCGGAGTTGGAGAAGAGGTTTGGGGAAGAGTACGCGGCATATCGCAAGAGTGTGCCGGCGGTGCTGCTCAGACTGGGTAGCTAGAAGAGGTCGGCACATTCCGGGCGGTGGATTATCTCACAGGTGACGACCCAGGAAATTGATTGCGCAATCGCGATGTTTCAGCAACTGAGAAGCGTGTTTCTCTCGCTGATTACTGTGCAGGGCGCCCCGCTGCTCTCTCCGCTTCTTGCAGACAATGATCAGCAACTTCGCCACCGATGGCGTGAAGGTGTTCGGCGACCCGTTTGAATTTCGGAGCATCGAGGCTGAAGTCATCTTGGCCCGCTAACCTGCAAATAGTTCCCTGCTTAGCCATCGGAAGATCCTGCATGCCTTTGAGAGCAGCTTCAGTACGACGGTCTAATAGGCGAGCATAGAACGTCCCGATTTCGTCAATGACATCCTTGCGGCAGTCCGCTACTTGTAGCAACGGTGTGAGCAAGGCGCTGTCCCCACGCCAATACAAATTCGTCACATAATCAAGCAACCTGCCATCGCATATATCGTCCTCGGGAGATTCCTTTGATCTGGAGCGGCATGCATTCAGCAACTCTAACAAGTAGCCGCGGTTCTCCTGATATCGAACATTCAAAACTGCAAGGGCATATGCAAGGTCGCGTCTCCGTTGGCCTGAAGCGGAAGCCTGCTCATGACGCAGGAGAGGGACAAGAGACGACGGTGGAGTCGGATGTGAAATTGTTGTAAAGACGCCCGGATCACACCCACTGCATTCTGATTCAAGATAACTGAGCCAGGTCCCTTGCTCCGTTGCCCCAGTCCACCCGAATCGCTCAACCCAATATGGAGGATATGCAATCCCGATTTCCCAGCTACCAGCGGTTACCCAGGTCGGATCAAGTTTTGGAAAGTTCAGCTCGTACTTGCCGCAACTGACACTCGCCTCCGCCCTCTCGTCGGGGGACCATTCAGAAGGCTTCTTGTCAAAGGCGGCTGGAACTATAAAGCTATTGCCCGCATGTTTCGGCACGATGGCGCGACCGTCAAGGAGCAGCTGAACCTTTAGGTTGTCGCACTTGATAGGTTTTCCATTAATAGCGAACGTCACCGAAATGGATTGATCCAGTTCCCGTTTTTGCGCCACAAGATTTACTACGCTAACTGGTAACAGTGCCAAAGCGATGACTACTGCTTTCATACCAAGCACTTTACTCCCAAGCAGAACATGAGTTACAGAGGAGTGGCAATAGTTGCTGTTATCAGGTCATTTGCACTCAGAGGCGATCCCACAATGCACCGGAGAGTGTTGGGAGCGTTCGCACGTATTTCTACCTGCCGTCATGCTGTTTATGACAATGTGCACCCGTATAATCCCTAGTCGTGGCTGAAAGCTGACGGCTGAAACCTTCCTCATGCGCTTTGAACTCTTCATCGCGACCCGCTACCTGCGCGCCAAGCGGAGGCAGGCGTTTATTGGGATCATCACCGGGATCTCGATTGCCGGGGTGGCGGCGGGAGTGGCTTCGCTCGTGGTGGCGCTGGCCATTAACAACGGCTTCCGGCAGGACTTGCAGCAGAGGCTGTTGGGGTCGACTTCGCACATCAGCTTGCAGCGTATTGCGGATGACGGAATTCGCGACTGGCCTCCGCTGATGGATCGGCTGTCGAAGCAGTCGCATGTGGTGGCGGCGGCTCCGGCGATCTTTGAGCAGGTGTTGATCTCGCGGGGATCGCGGGCGCGCGGGGCGGTGCTTAAGGGGATGATTCCGCGGTATGAGCGGCGGGTGGGGGATTTGTTGAGCACGGTGAAGGAAGGGTCGGCGGAGGCATTGGAGGACTCGGGCCCGCCGAGCGCTCAGAACTCTGTCGAAAGTCCCCACGTCTCGCAAAAGAGGCGAGACATGGGGCACCCGTCCCACTCTACACAAACAGAATCAACACCAGAGTCCAAGTCAGAGTCAACAGCAGCGGACAAGGCCAGCCCTGAGCTTGCCGAAGGGAGTGTCCGCTCTACACTAGCCGAGTCTCCCGACTCTCTTGCCGGGGTGCAGTCGCGCGTTGCGGCTATGCCTCCCATCGTTCTGGGGAAGGATATGGCCGACAATTTGGGTGCGAAGGTTGGCGATGTGGTGCTCGTTACTAGTCCGCAGGGGGAGTTGACGCCGTTTGGGATGGTGCCCAAGTACAGCCGCTTCCGTGTGGTCGGGATCTTCAATTCTGGATTCTTCGACTATGACTCGTCGTGGGCGTTTGCGCGGCTCTCCGACGCGCAGCAATTGTTCGGGCTGGGCGATTTGATCTCGGTTATCGAGTTCAAGGTGGATGACATCTACCGGGCCGCGGAAATCTCTCGCGATCTCGAGGAGGCAGCCGGCAAGGGATTCATGGCCACCAACTGGATGGAACAGAACAAGGCGCTGTTTCACGCACTGCGGCTGGAGCGGCTGGTTACGTTCATCACGATCGGGCTTATCGTCTTCGTGGCCGCGCTCAACATTCTGATTTCTCTCATCATGATGGTCATGGAGAAGACCAAAGACATTGCGGTCTTGATGTCGATGGGGACGCGCAAGGCGCAGGTGCGCAACGTGTTTATTGCGCAGGGAATGTTGATTGGGGTTCTGGGCACGGCGATCGGGCTGGTGCTGGGCTATGCCGTCTCATATGCGGGAGGTCATTACCATGTTATTTCTTTGTCTCCCGAGGTCTACTCCATTGATTACGTGCCGTTTGTGCCGCGTCTGATCGACGGTGTGCTCGTTGCGCTCGTGGCGGTGGGAGTCTCGTTTGTGGCGACGCTGTATCCGTCGTGGTCTGCGGCTCGGATTCTGCCGGCTGAGGCTCTTCGATATGAGTGAAAGTCAACAACGTTAACCACCCTTCGGCTCCCCCCTCGGCTTCGCTCGGGGCTTCGGCAAAACGGGCAGGGGACACAGAGGTGCACA
>Ga0209488_10000645_pt1 | contig 29518 bp, 27 predicted proteins | sample Rivendell_Oct201_8_FD_188349 | JGI IMG/M metagenome (GOLD analysis project Ga0209488, IMG submission 188349) | Vadose zone soil microbial communities from the Eel River Critical Zone Observatory, Northern California, USA -... | ecosystem: Environmental > Terrestrial > Soil > Vadose zone >...
GTGCCGGGGTCGACGCCCAGGACCCTCACGTCATCCCGTCACCGCCGCCATCGCCTCGGCGTCGATGTCGAAGTTGGAAAAGACCTTCGCGACGTCGTCCATTTCCTCGAGGCCTTCCATGAGGTTCAGCAGCTTCTTGGCGTCGCTGCCCTCGACCTTCACGGTGTTCCGGGGAACCATCGCGATCTCGGCGCTTTGCACCGGCAGCTTCTTAGCGCGCAGCGCCTGATCGATCGCGTGCAGCTCGGTGGGCGGCGTCGTGATCAAATAGATGTCGCCCTCTTTCTCCATGTCCTCGGCGCCGGCGTCGAGGGCGGCTTCCATCGTGGCGTCCTCGTTGGCCTTTGCGTCCACCACGATTTGTCCCTTGCGGTCGAACATCCACGCGACGGCGTTGGTCGCAGCGAGATTGGCGCCGTGGCGCTGGAAGACGTTGCGGATCTCGGCGACGGTGCGGTTGGGATTGTCCGTGGTCGCCTGAATCAGCAGCGCAGCGCCTCCCGGGCCGTATCCTTCATACGTGACCTCTTCATAGATCACGCCCGCAAGCTCGCCGGTCCCCTTCTTGATGGCGCGATCGATGTTGTCGGCCGGCATGTTCTCGGTCTTGGCCGCGTCGATCGCCGTCCGCAACCGGGCGTTCCCACCCGGATCGCCTCCGCCCGCCTTAGCGGCGATCGTGATTTCCCGAATCAGACGCGTGAACAGGGCACCGCGCTTCCGATCGGTGATCGCTTTCTTCCGTTTGATCTGTTTCCACTTACTGTGACCAGCCATGTTCCGCTCCTGCCTACCTGTTGCGTCTGCTGCGTCTGAACAATCTCTCCAATTATATCATCTGCTTGGGTCGAGCATATCCTCGAACCGCATCCAACGTCGATAAAAGTAGAGATCCACGAATCCGGTCGGGCCGTTGCGATTCTTGGCGACGATCAGCTCGGTCGCGCCGTCGACGCCACCGCCCGGGTTGTACATCTCCTCACGGAAGATCGACAGCACGACGTCGGCATGCTGCTTCGGCGCGCCCATGACGCCGTAGTCGTCGAGCGTCGGCCGTTTGGCATCGCGCCCGGTCTGAAACCCCGGGAGCTGCGCTACGACGAGCAGCGCGACTTGACGTGCCAGCGCCAGTGCCTTGAGGTGCCGCAGCACGAGCGCGGTGTCCTCGTCCTGCGTCGTGCGCGCTTTCGGGGGCGGGACGAGCTGCAGGTAGTCCACGACGACCAGTCCGATCTGGCGCAGCGGATCGAGCCGCTCGAACACCGCCTCGAAGTCTTCCCCGGCCAGCGGTAACAGGGAAAGGGGAAGACCTCGGAGCCGCACGGCCGCGGCGCCGATGCCGGCGCGAGTCTGGTCGTTGAGCTTCGCGGCGCGCAGCTCGTCCACGGCGACTTTGCCTTCGATCGCCAGCGCGCGCTCCATCAGCCGTTCTTCATTCATCTCCCCGGAGAGGTACGCCACGCCGACCGACTGCTGCGCCACGCGCAGCGCGATGCCGAGGGCGAGCGCCGACTTGCCGCTGCCAATGTCGCCGCCCAGCAGCACGAGGTCGCGCCGCCGCAGGCCGCCGCCGATCAGCTTGTCCAGCGAGCCAAACCCGGTTGGGATGGTGTCGCCCGTGACCTCTCCGGGACGCTGTGCGTCGACTCGCTCGACCAGGTTGTCGAGCGAGGGGCGCTTTTCGAACCGACGTGCGGGGGAAGGCATGATCTATAGATGCAATCTGGCGCCGCGCGCGGCAACGGTAACGGCGTCCGCAGCCTCGACGCCAAGCACATCGCGCGCCGGCGCGGTGAGCTGGCTGAGCACCAGGGCGGCCGCATTGGGGGTGGCCGTCTCGAGGTGTTGCCGCGCCGCGGCCAGCGCCCGCTTGAGCGGTCCGGGCAACGCCAAGCTGCCGATCCGCGTCTCCAGCGCCTGCAGGCGGCGGCGGTGATTCTTCGCGCTCACCGGAGCAGGCGGCAGCAGCGCTTCCGCCGCCCGGACGACCAGCCACAGCGCGAACAGGCCTTCGCGCTGGGGGCCGCGCACCGACTCCGCGATCAACGTGACGAGTTTGTCTTCAGCGGTGGTCACGCGACGAGCCGCTGCACGGCCGCCGCGACCTGATCGGGGAAGATTTCTTCGAGACAGCGATGGTGACCGAGTGGGCAGCGTTCCGTCCCCATGGCGGAGCAGGGACGGCAGCCGAGATCCCGCTCGAGCACGTCAGCGCCGCCGCCGTAGGGAAAGAAGCCGAACAGCTCGACCGTCGGCCCGAACAGCGCGACCACCCGCGTCCCGACGCCCGTCGCCATGTGCATCACGCCGGTATCGCCTGAGACGAGCGCAGCGGCGCGCGCGAGACACGCGCCGGTTTCCTGCAGCGTGAACGCTCCCGCCGCGTTGTGAACACCCGGACCCACTTGGGCGGCGAGATCGCGGTCGCCGGCACCGCCGACCGCCACGAGTCCGTATCCCATGGTTTGCAGCTGCTCCGCCAGCGCGGCCCAGTGGCGGATCGGCCAACGCTTGGTTGCGTGCGCAGCGCCGGGCGCCAGCGCGGCAAAGGGGTGCCGGTCCAGGCCCCGCTCGGCAAGCCAGCGCGCGACGCGCTCGCGCGCGGCGGGCGCCAGAAAAAACTCGGGAGGGCCGCCGTCGGGGTACACGTCGAGCGCGCGCGCCGCCTCGAAGTAGCGCTCGGGGACGGGGACGTGTTTGCCGTACAGGTTGATCTTCGCCGCGATCAATGCGGTCCGCGCGAGTTTGCGCTTCGAATAGCCGGACCACCGGCCTGGGACGAGGAGGCGCAACGCGGCACTGCGCAGGCTGCCGTGCAGATCGAGCCCATGGGTAGGACGAAGCGCCCGCAGCCGGCGCGCGAGATCGGTCATGCGCTCGTTCGGGTCAAGCTCGATGACCCGCGTCAGATGCGGGTTCTCGACGACCAGCGGCGCCATGGCGCGCTTGGTGACGAAATACAGCTCGGCATCGGGATGGCGTCGATGCAACGCGCGCACGAGGGGAGTGGTGAGGAGGACGTCGCCGATCGAGCTGAAACGAACGCACAGGACGCGCAACACGCGGCGCAATGTAGTCGCGCGTTGCCCGCCTTCGCCAGCAGGACTACTTTGTCTCGCACGATGCCGCGTCCGAAGAGCATTCTCTGGATCGACGACGAAGTGGACGGCCTCGCCGCGCACCGGCGCTTTCTCGAGGAGCAGGGATTTGCGGTCGCGCAGGCGGCGCACGGCGACGACGCCCTCGCGATGCTCCGGCGCCAGCCCTACAGCGTCGTGCTGCTCGACGAGCAGATGCCGGGCCGCCGCGGGCTCGACCTGCTGCCCGAGATTCGCGCTATCGATCCCGCGATGGCCGTGGTCATGGTGACGCAGAGCGAGGACGACGCATTGCTCCGCGACGCCATCGGCATCGAGATCGACGACTATCTCGTGAAGCCGGTCCACCCGCGCCAGGTCCTTTCGGTCGTCACGCGCCTGCTCGAAGGCGACCGTATCCGCCAGCAGCGGTTGGCGCGCGACTTCGTCACGCGCTTCCGCGAGCTCGAGGGCCGGCGCGGCGGGGCACTCGCCTGGCGCGAGTGGGTCGAGCTGGTGGCCGAGCTGGCGCGCTGGGAGGTACGGCTCGCCGCAGGCGACGAGCCGGGCCTGTCGGAAGCGCTGCGCGCGCTGCAGGAGAGCCTGCGCAAGGACTTCCAGGGATTCATCGTCAAACATTATCCGCGCTGGCTTTCCGATCCGGAGCGCGATCGGCCGCCCCTGTCGGTCGACGTGGGCGCCGAATTCCTCGTGCCCGCCCTCAAGCGCACCGGCCGTGTGGTCTTCATTCTGATCGACTGCTTGCGGCTGGATCAGTGGGAAGTGCTGCGCGACCTGATCACGCCGCTGTTCGACGTGGAGGAATCGCACTACTACAGCATTCTGCCGACGGCCACGCCCTTTTCCCGGAATGCGATTTTCAGCGGAATGTTTCCGATGGAGATCGCGGCGCGCCATCCGGAATGGTGGGGCGCGCCGAGCGATGAAGAGAGCCTCAACGCGCACGAGGCCGAGCTGCTGACCGAGCAGCTGCGTGAGCTCGTCGGCGCAGACGTGCCGGTGCGCTACGAGAAGTTGTTCACCGCCGCCGACGGCGCGGACCTGCTGCGGCGCTTGCCCGCGCATCTCGCGCAGCCCGGCGTGACGGCTCTCGTCTTCAACTTCATCGATCAGCTCACCCACGGCCGATCGGAAAACGCGATCCTGTACGAGGTCGCGCGCGATGCCGATGCCCTCCGCGGTCTGACGAAGACGTGGTTCGAGCGGTCGCCCGTGCTGGCGGCGCTGGAGGAAGCGGAGCGCCGCAACGTGCCGGTCATCCTGACGACCGATCACGGCTCGATTCACTGCAACACGCCGGCGACGGTGTTCGCGAAGCGCGACGCGACCGCCAATCTCCGCTACAAGTTCGGCGAGGACCTGCGCGCCGAGGATCCCGAAGCCGCGATCATGGTCGAGGACCTGAAGTCCTACGGACTTCCGGGCAAAGGTCTCGGCGTCCGGCTGCTGCTCGCCACGGGCGACCGCTTCTTCGTGTATCCGACCAAGCTGCGGGAGTATCAGGCACGCTACCGCGGCGCGTTTCTGCATGGCGGCGCGACTCCCGAAGAGATGATCTTGCCCGTCGCGCTGCTCACGCCGCGCCGCTCGCGCTAGTGAGCAGGGACGGAGGCAGCGCGCGACTGCTGTCGCTGCTGCGGCCGTACTCGTGGCTGTTCGCCGCCACGATCGCGGCGACGGTCATCTCGTCGGTACTCGACGGCTTCACGTTCGTCCTGCTGATCCCGTTCCTGCGCACGCTGTTCGGCAACGCGGCGCTGCCGGCCGACGGCGGCTCCCACGTCGAGACGGTCCTCAACAAGATCGCGGGGCCATTCCTCCAGGCCGGCACACCGGAGCTCGCGCTCCGTAACGTCGTCATCGTCCTGCTCGTGGCGCTACTGCTGAAGAACTTGACCTCGTATCTCGCATCCCTCGGCAGTGTCTCGATTCAGGAAGGCGTCGTCCGCGACCTGCGCATTCGTCTGTTCCGGCACTTGCAAACCCTGCCGCTCGGCTACTTCCAGCGCACGCGGGCGGGGCAGACGATCGCGCGCGTCATCAGCGATACCGATCAGGTAAAAACCGCGGTGAGCGCGGCGCTGGCGTCGCTGCTGCAAAACGTCGTCGTGATCATCGTCTACGTCGTCATCCTGTTCGGTCTTTCGGTCAAGCTCGCGCTGCTGTCGTTGCTGCTGGCGCCGGTCCTGTTGCTCATCATCCGCCCGATGATCAATCGCTTGCGCCGCCGCTCGCGCGAGCTCGCCGCCGAGCGTGGCGAGGTGACGAGTCACGTGGGCGAGATGATTGCGTCCGCGAAACTCGTGCGCGCCTACGTGGCCGAAGCGTTCGAGCTGGGGCGCTTTCAGGAGCTCGCCGAGCGGTATCGCCGGCGGGTGTTACGCGCGCAACGGTACTCGAGTCTCACGAGTCCGGTGAGCGAGGTCTTCGGCGGCGTGATGATCGTGCTGATCCTGGTCGTGGGGACGCGGCTCGCGCTCGGCGCCACGGCGACGCTCGATCCCGCGGTGCTGATCACGTTTCTGGCCGTCAGCTTGCGGCTGATGTCGCCGATCAAATCGGTGTCGAACTATCCGGCGATTATGGCCAACGCCGTCGCCTCCGCGGAGCGGGTGTTCGAGGTGCTCGACTTGCCGTCCGCCGAGGGCGATCGGCCCGGCGAGACCACGGCGGAGTTCAGCGAGCGCATCGAGTTCCGGGGCATCTCGTTCGAGTACGAGCCCTCCGAGGCTGTACTCCGCGATGTGGAGCTCGAGGTGAAGCGCGGTCAGGTCGTCGCGATCGTCGGTCCCTCGGGCGCGGGGAAGACGACGCTGGTCGATCTGCTGCCGCGATTCTACGAGCCGACGCGCGGCGAGATTCTGATGGACGGCGTCCCGCTGACCAACTACACGCGCGCGTCGCTGCGGCGCCTGATGGGGATCGTGTCGCAGGAAACGGTACTGCTCAACGACACCGTGCTGGCGAACATCGCCTACGGCTTGAAAGACGTACCGCTCGAGCAGGTGCGCGCCGCCGCGCGGGCCGCCAACGCCGATGACTTCATCATGCGGCTGCCCGAAGGCTACGACACCCTGCTCGGCGAGCGCGGGACCCGGCTCAGCGGCGGACAGCGACAGCGCATCGCCATCGCGCGCGCGTTGCTGCGCGATCCACCCATCCTGATCCTCGACGAGGCGACGAGCGCGCTCGATACGGAATCCGAGCGCCTCGTGCAGGAGGCGATCGAGCGGTTGATGGCGCATCGGACGGTGTTCGTGATCGCCCACCGCCTGGCCACGGTGCAGCACGCCGATTTTATCGTCGTGATCGCCGAGGGGCGCATCGTGGAGCGCGGCACGCATGGCGATCTGCTGTCGGCCGACGGGTTGTACCGCCGGCTGTACAACCTGCAGTTCCGGAGCTGAACGTGTTGTCCGCATTCACGCTCGTTCGCAATGCCGTGAAGCTGAATTTTCCGATCGTCGCGACGATCTTCTCGGTCCTCGGCGTGTGCGACGAAGTCGTCGTAAACGTCGGCAAATCGGATGACGAGACGCGCGAGATCGTGGCCGGGATCGGCGACTCGCGCGTGCACATCATCGAGTGCGAATGGGACTTGAAGCGCGGCGACGCCATGTTGGCCCAGGAAACCCAGCGGGCGATGGACGCGTGTCATGGCTCCTGGGGGATCTATCTCCAGGCCGACGAAGTGCTTCATGAAGACGGCGCCCGCCTCCTGAAGGAGAAGGTGGCCGAGTGGGATCGTGATCCGCGTGTTGAGGGATTGCTGGTCAATTATCTGCACTTCTACGGCGGCTTCGACCGCGTGGCCACGAATCGACGCTGGTATCGTCGCGAGGTCCGCTGCATCCGGCTCGCGCATGACATCCATCCCTATCAGGGATCACAGGGATTCCGAGTGGGTCCCGAGCAGCGCAAGATCCGCGCACGGTTGACCGAGGCGCAGGTGTTCCATTACGGCTGGGCACGACCAGCGCAAACGATGCGGAACAAACTCGAGCTGACGAAGCAGATGTATCCGTGGGCGACAGAGCGGCTGAATCGCGAGCTGCAACGCGGCACGTTGAGTTGGATGCCGCTGCTGCGGCCCTTTACCGGTAGCCATCCGGCGGCAGCCAGCGCCTGGATCGCCGCGAACTCGCTCGAGCCGCCCCCGACAATCGAGCCGGCGCGATTCAGACTGACGGACCTGCGCTACTACGTCTCCGACTGGGTCGAGCGGCTGACCGGCGTCCGGCCGTTCGAATTTCGCAACTACACGTTGGTGTAGAGGAACGTGCTCTCCGGCTTTACCCTCGTCCGCAACGCCGTCAAACTCGACTTCCCGATCGTCCCCGCGATTCGATCGGTGCTCGAGGTGTGTGATGAAGTCGTCGTAAACGTCGGAAAGTCGGAAGACGACACGCGCGATCTCGTCGCATCGATCGCGGACCCGCGCGTCCGGATTCTCGACACCGAATGGGACTTCACCAAGAAAAACATCATGTTGTCGATCGAGACCCAGCGCGCGATCGACGCCTGCCGAGGGACATGGGGCGTTTACATCCAGGCGGACGAAGTCCTGCACGAGCGCGGTGCGCACACGCTGAAGGAAAAAATCGCCGAGTGGGATGGCGATTCCCGGGTCGAAGGCCTGCTCGTGCAGTATCTGCATTTTTACGGCGGCTTCGACCGCATCGCGACGAGCCGGCGCTGGTATCGCCGGGAGGTGCGCTGCATCCGGCTCGGCAAGGAGATCCGGCCGTACCAGGGAGCGCAGGGATTTCGCGTGGGCCCGGGCTACCGGAAAATCCGCGCGCGTCCCACGGATGCCGAGATGTTTCATTACGGGTGGGCGCGTCCGGCCAAGGCGATCAGGGAGAAACTCGAGATCTCCAAGACGATCTATCCCTGGGGCGGCAACCGCTTCGACAAGGAGCAAGCGCGTGGATTTCTGGAATGGATTCCGCTGCTGCGCGACTTCGCCGGCACGCATCCGGCGGCCGCGCGTGACTGGATCGCCGAGCGTAGCCACGATCCCGAGCGCGTCGTGGGGCCCGCCCACTTCAAGCCCGAACACATTCGGTTTTACGTCTCTGATATGATCGAGCGACTGACCGGCGCCCGCGTCTTCGAGTTTCGTAATTACGAAGTCGTGTAGATCGCGGCTGTCCGGGCCTTGTTGTGGCGCGGGTTGATCGCGTGTGCCAGCCGATCGGTGAGACTCGGCTGGATCACTGTGAGTAAGGTGAGAGGGCGGTGCAATGCTCCGGCCAGAAACACGCGATCGGCCTCCGGCGTGTCGCTGTAGAGAATGACGTAGTTGATCGACAATCCTCTCGCCGCCTCTTCCACGCTTCGTCCCCGTTCCACCACGACCAGCGGCGGCTGCGGTTTCCCCAGATAGTAGGCCGGCACGCCGAACGTTTGGTTGTATTGCGCGACCAGCACGCCCGTCGCGTCGTGACGGCGGTACACCGACAGCAGCGGCGCGACGCGATCCTGCTTGGAAAAACTGAACGTGACGATGACCAGTAGCGCCGCGTTCACGATCCCGAAGTACCACCACATGCCGCGGTACGCCGGGGCGATGCGCGCGGCGAGCCACGGCAGCCCGGCGGCGATCAGGACGAACAATCCCGGCAGCATCGGCAGCAAGAACCGCTCCTGCTTGTTGGCGATCAGGCTGTGGGTCACGAAGAACACGAGGGTCGCGATCCCGAGAAGCGGAAACTTCCGGCCGCCCTTCACTGCTGCCGCCAATAACAAAATCGAAGCGGGAGGAATCAGAGCGGCGAGCAGCGTCAGGACGTAGTGCCACGGCGGGCTGCTGGGATAGCCATCGGCCTCGACGGCCATATGCTGCGGATGCAGCATGGGGCCGAGCCGGTGGATGAAGGAGTACCACCACTGTTGATTCACGAGCGAATTGCTGTAGCCCTGCAGCACGAGGACGACCGCGAGGCCGGCCAGCAATGCGAGCTTGTCGCCGATCGAGACCGGACGCGGCCGCACCAGCGCGAGCGCCACGAACGCCAGCACAAAGCCTATCAAAGGAAAGCGGAGGATCAGCGCGATCCCGAGCGCCGCACCCGCTAGCGCGGCCCAGGCGGCCGGCGGCCCGTGGCGGTCTTCCGTGCGCTGCCACCACCAGCACGCGGCGAGCAACGGCACGATGCACACCGACTCTTCGAGCTGATGGACGGCCGTGACGGGCATCGCAAAGAACGCGGCCGCGAGCACGCCACCAGCGATCGCGCTGCCCTGTCCCAGTGACCGATCGAGCAATCGATAGACGAAGTAGACGACGAGCAGCGAGTACGCAGCCTGCACGAGCCGAACGACCAGCATCTCGACGCCGGGATCGTGGATGCCGACGCCACGCGTCACGGTCATGATGGCGGCGATGACGCCGGGAAAGAGCGCCGAGCGGGCGTAGGTTAACGGGAGGCCGACACCGCTGGCGATCTGATCTGCGGCAGTGATGACGACGTGATGATCGTCGCTGGCGAGGAATCCACCACTGAAGACCGCGGCGAGCAGGCGCAGCAGTCCACCGAACGCAAGCAGCCGAATCAGTGGCCGATTGACTGGACGCTCGCGGGCAGCTCGCCCGTATGTTGCACGTGTTGGTAGATGCGAACGTAGTTCTCGGCCATCACCACGTGCGTGAACTGCCGCTCGGCGCGCTCGCGGCAGGCTCTGGGGTCGAGTGTGGTGACGTTGTCGGCCGCGAGGATCAGCTCGTCGAGCGTATCGCGCAACACGCCGACGGCAGGCGTGACGATCTCCGGCAGCGCCCCGCGCCGCGTCCCGATCACGGGAGTGCCGGAGAACAGCGCCTCGATCGTCGGCAGGCCGAACGGCTCGTCCCACTGCGCCGGCATCCACAGGCAGCGGGCCCGCGCGAGCAGCACGGCTTTGCGTTTACCGCCGACTTCGCCGACGTATTTCACCGCGCCCGTGAAGCTCGGCCGCCACCCGCCCGCGATGATGAGCTGCCGGCCGGTGCGTTTCGCCGCGTCCACGGCCCAATGATACCCGCGGTCGCTGTGCAGCTTGCCGAGAAACAGGTCCCACTGCTCTTTGCGCCGGCGAAAGATGTACTCGGCGGGATCCAGCCCGTTGTGGACGTAGATCGTGCTGCCGTGCCGTTTGGCGTGATCGCGCGAGAGAAAAATCGTGTTCGGGGGGAGCGGCGTGTCGGGCTTCCAGTTGCCGTGCAGCGTCTGCACGAACGGTACGCCTTTCGGCCCCTGCTTCATCGGGAAGTGCGCGTGCAGGATGTCGACGCCTTCGGGGATGAATTTCTTGAGATCGATGCCGGAGTCCTTCAACAGCCGGGGAGCGACGCCGACGATTTTCGCGGCTTCGGGGACCTTCGTTCCCGGTTGCGCGAGTAGCGTCACGCGATGGCCGAGCGCCGCGAGTCCGCGCACCAGCGCGACGACGACGCGCTGCGGTCCGCCGTAGCCCTCGACGGGGAGACGGTGATGGGATGCCACTACGACGTGCATCGAGGTCCCAGTATAACTAGCTTCGGCACATGCCGGAGAGTCCCGCGCGTCTCACCATTCTCCAGCTCACGCATCAGGGTGAGGGCGCCGGGTCCACGCAATCAATCTTTAGTCTGAGTCGCGAGCTGGCGCAGCGCGGCCACCGGATATTGGTCGGGTGTCCTGCGGGAACGCTGCTCGCCCGCAACGTCGCCGCCACCCCGTCGCTCGAACACGTCTCGCTCGACTTCTCCCGGTTCGGCGACGTGGCGAATACCCTCGCGGCGGTGATGGCCGACTATCGCGTGGACGTCGTGAACAGTCATGCGACCGGCGACCGGCGCGCATTGACCTGGCTTCGCTGGCGAAGGCGTCTGCCGCAGCCGTTCGTCGTCACGCGACGCACGATGCCGCTCACCTCCCCGCCCGAGCTCATCGCCGTCGGGCTCACCGCCGATCGGACGATCGCCGTCAGCGCGGCGGTCGCTCGGGCGCTCCGCCGGCGGTTGCATCCCGGCGGCCGTCTGCGTGTCGTTCCGAACGGCATCGACCTCCAGCGTGTGGACGCCCAACCGTCGCCGTCCGAGATCGCGCGGGCGCGCGCCGCCGTTGGAGAAACGAATGGGCGTCCGGTCGTGCTTGTGGTCGCGCGCCGCAAGGATCAGCACATCCTGTTGCGTGCGCTTCCGGCCCTGCAGCGGCCCGTCGCGATCGCCCTCGTCGGTACGCGAATGGATAGCGAGCTGCAGGCGGCTCGCGACGCCGTCCCACCGCGCCATTCCGTGGTGATCATTCCCTTCATCGAGAACCCGCTTCCGTTCTATCGTTTCGCGACCGTCATGGCTCTGCCGTCCCGCATCGAGGGCCTGTCGCAGGCGCTGCTCGAGGCGATGTCGCTCGGCGTCCCCGTGATTGCGTCCGCGGCCGGCGGTAATGCGGAGCTCGTGTCCCCGGGTGAGACGGGATTGCTCGTCCCGCCGCTCGATCCCGCGGCCTGGACTCGCGCGCTCGACCGCATCCTCGGCGACGACGAGTTGCGGGCGCGCGTCGCGCGCGCCGGTCAGACGCTGGCGCGCGGCGAGTTCACCATGTCACGGACCGCCGACCGGACGGAAGTCGTCTACCGCGAAGCCATCGCCTCTCGTTAACATTGGGAACATGTCCGTTCGAGCACCGCTCACCGTCGTCATCCCGACGCTCAACGAGGCGAGTCAGATTGGCGATTGCGTCCGCGGATTGTCGTGGGCCGGCGAAGTGATCGTCGTGGATGCGGGGTCGAAGGACGGCACGGCTGCGGCCGCGGCGGCAGCGGGCGCGCGCGTGCTCGACAATGTCGCGCCCGGTATTGCCGCTCAGCGCAACGCCGGAATCGCGGCCGCCCAGAACGAATGGGTCTTCGCGCTCGACGCGGACGAGCGCATCGGACCCGAGCTCGCGAAGGAATTGGCGCAGGTAGTGCTGGCGCCGCGGCACGAGGCGTACCGCGTGAAGCGGCGCAATTATTTCCACGGGCACGTCTTGCGCCGCGGGCACTGGGGTCGCGACTGGGTCGTCCGGTTGTTCAAGCGCGGCAGAAAGTTCGGGGGCAAAGCCGCACATCCGGGCCTCGAGATCGCCGAAAGCGAGCAGGGCGAGCTCGCTAACGAGCTGGACCACACGCCCTACAAGAATCTGGCACATCACCTGGACAAACTCATCGCGTATAGCCGGATGAGTGCCGCGGATCTCGCTGCCAAGGGCCGCCGGGCGTCCTTCAGCGACGTCGCGTTGCGGCCCGCCTTTCGGTTTTGGCGCGAGTACGTGCTCGATGGCAGCATTCTCGACGGCCGGCTCGGCGTCATTCATGCCGGGATGAGTGCGGCGTCCGTGTTCTTTAAGTATGCTTTCTTATGGGAACGACAGGGGGGCCGCCGTAGCTAAAACTTTTCTCCTGACCGGCGAATTTCCGCCGATGCAGACCGGCATCGCCCGCATGATGGGCGAGATCACGCGCCGGTACCCGCGCGGCGAGCTGCTGGTCTCGACCGGCCAGCATCGCGATTCCCAGGATTCCGATGTGCGTTTCAACGGCGCCCTGATCGACCGGCTGCCCGTGCCGAGCAAGGCGCTACGCAATCTCGCGGGCCTCCTGTTCTGGTCGCGCCGCGTGGCGGGCCTCGCGCGCCAGCACAAGCCGCGCTTCGCATGGTGCGACTCGATCCGGCCCTGCACCTATCCCGCGAAATGGATGCACGAGCGTGTTGGGACCAAATACGGCGTGTTCGTCCACGGCGGCGATCTGCTGAAGGAGCTGCACGCGATCCATCATTCGCGCTTCGCGCGCAAGACGGCGAAGGCGTTGCTCGGCTCGGCCGTCGCGGTCGTTGCCAACAGCCAATGGACGCGCGAGCAAGCCCAGAAGGTGCTGCGCGAGCTGGGACTCGATCCGCTCGCCGACATGGTACGGCTGGTGCCGCTCGGCACCGATCCCGAGCAGTTCCGGCCGGGCATCGATACACACGCGGTCCGCGAGCGGTATCACCTCAACGGTCATGCGCCGTGGGTGCTCACGGTGGCGCGGCTCGAGGCGTACAAGGGCGTGGATATGACGCTGCGTGCCGTGGCGCAATGCCGGCAGGATGGCGTCGACGTCAACTATCTCGTCGTGGGCAGCGGGAAAAAGCGCAAAGACTATCAGCGCATGGCGGAGGACCTGAAGATCGCCGACCATGTCCGGTTCGTCGGCAACGTACCGGAAGCGGAGCTCCCTGCCGTCTTCAACATCGCGAACGCGTACGTCGGCGTGTCGCGGCGCGACGACGGCGCCCGGGTCGAGGGTTTTGGGGTCGCCCTCGCCGAAGCGAGCGCCTGCGGCCTGCCGGTAATCGCGGGCCAATCCGGTGGATTGGCCGAGGCGGTCCATGATGGAGAAACGGGGCTGGTGGTGAATCCCGACGATCCTGACGCCGTTGCGGCGGCGCTCAAGCGCCTGCTCGGCGATCAGCTGCTCGCCCGCCGGCTCGGCCAGGCCGGCCGCAAGGCGATCGAGACCTACTACAACTGGGACCGTGTCATCCGCGACCTGCGGGACATCGAATCACAAGTCTCCTCCTAGCGTTCAATTTTCCGCCGCACGGCGGCGGCATCGCCCGCATGATGGGCGAGATCGCGCTCCGATATCCACCCGACACGCTCGTCGTTTCGACCGGCGCCTACGAAGGCAGCGCCGCGAGCGACGCGCGCTTTCCTCAAACGATCGATCGGATCGGCATTCGCGCGACGCGATTGCGCACCGTACAGGGGCTCGCGCGCTGGACGTGGCGCGCGGGCGCGCTCGCGAAGCAGTGGCGGCCGGGATTCGCCTGGTGTGGTGAGCTGAAGCCGGCCGGATATCCGTCGCGTTGGCTCGCCGCACGACACGGCGTTCCGTACGGCATCATCGTCTACGGCACGGAGCTCCTTCTGATCCAGGAGAAAATCCGGCGCAGCCGTTTCAAGCGCGGCACCGCGGGCAGCATCGTCGGCAAAGCGCGAGTATTGGTCGCGATCAGTGACTGGACCGCGGAGTTGGCGCGCGAGGTCCTGGGCATGCTCGATCTTCATGTGCCGGTCGAAACGGTGCCGCTCGGCACGACGCCGTCGCAGTTCCGTCCCGGCATCGATTCGAGTGCGGTGCGCGCGAGGTACGGATTGCACGGTGGTCCGTGGTTGCTGACCGTCGCCCGTCTCCAGTGGCACAAGGGCATCGATACGGTGATGAAGGCGCTGGCCGCGATCCGCGCCCGGCATCCCAACACGCGGTACGCCGTCGCGGGGTCCGGTGAGCTGCGCCCGCAGTTCGACCGGCTGGCGCAGGAGCTCGGCATCGTCGAGACGGTGCGTTTTCTCGGTGCCGTACCGGAGGCAGATTTGCCGGCGCTCTACAACGCGGCGGACCTCTACGTCGGCGTGTCGCGGCGCGTCGAGCTGCTGGCGGAGGGATTCGGGATCTCGCTGGTCGAAGCATCGGCGAGCGGCTTGGCCGTCGTCGGCGGCCGGTCGGGGGGCGTGCCGAACGCGGTGCGTGACGGGGAAACGGGAATTCTCGTGGATCCCGACGATTCCGCCGCCGTGGCGGCGGAAATCACCGAGCTATTGGCGAATCCGGAGCGGCGAAAACAACTGGGTGCTGCCGGAAGAAAAGCCGTGGAGAGCTACTACAACTGGGACCGCGTGGCGCAGGATCTCATCCGGATCGACGCAGCGTACCGGTCGCCTGATCGGCCGGCCGTGCGATAATCGCGTAGGTCGGGCAGTGGCGGATAAAACCGCCGTCCATCGGCGACCACTCTTGATCCGGCTGTGTCACAACGGCTTTCCGCTCCGAGTCGAGTACGAACATCCCTTGCGGCGCATGAACCAGACACGTGCCACAGCCGATGCAGCGGTCGCGCTCCACGCGGACCAGCACGCTCCGCTTCGGGTAGATGCCTACATCTCCCGCCTCGGGCCATTCGTCGGCGCGGTCGAGCGCCGCGCTCGTCGCGCGATAACCTTCCTCGACTTCTTCGCGCAGATGATCGAACGAGAACATCGTGACGTGCTCGACGCGCGGCTGGATGTAGTAGACCGGCGGTGTCGTCCAGGTGCGCACGCGGTGCTCCAGCAGCGTCGTCATCAGGATTTCGGTGGCTCGGGCGAAGACTCCCGCGAAGCCTTCCTCCTGCGCATCGGCGGTGAGCACGCTCGAGGCTGAGACATCCACCGCCACGATCAGCTCAGGACCCATGGCGCGTGCCGCGTCGAAGGGGACGTTGGAGACGACCGCCCCGTCCACATAGAAGCGTCCGCCGATCTCATGCGGCGGGAAGTATCCCGGCAGCGCGCAGGACGCAAAGACCGCGTCGGCGACGCGGATGTCGTCGAGCCCCGGCAGACCCCAGAAGACCTGCATGCCGGAGTTCAGGTCGACGGTATTCACGACGACGGGGGGATCGAGCTGTTGGAACGTGAGGTCGCCGCAGGTTCTCGCGATGAGATGCTCGAGCGGCTCCTTCTTGAACAGCGCCGGCGAGCGCATGCGCTTGAACGCCATGTCCGCATGCGCCACGGCGAAGACGTCCTTGCGCTTCAGCTCGAGCGCGATCTCGCGCAGCTTGGCGATCCCCATCCCGCCGGCCCACGCAGCGCCAATGAGCGCGCCCACGCTCGACCCGATGATGCGGGTCGGCCTGTGGCCGCGCTCGAGCAGCGCCTGGAGCACGCCGACATGGGCGAGCCCCTTCATACCGCCGCCGCCCAGCACGAGGGTGAACGGTGTATCGCGTTTCACAGCCCTATCCGCTTGCCCGGGGGGTTGAGTCCCGAGTAACGTAGTCGAGACACCCATGGCGGCGCCACTCTTTTGGTCTCGACTTGCGCGTGATCCCTGGGCTCGCTTCGGCTTGGGATTAGTCGCGGTGTTGGCAACCCTGGCGTTGCTCGCTCCATGGCTCGCTCCCGGTGATCCGTTCCGTGGTGATCTCTCAGCAAGTTTACATCCACCCTCTGGCGCGTACCTGCTGGGCAGCGACGCTCAGGGCCGCGACGTGCTGTCGCGCGTGCTGTACGGCGCCCGCCTCTCGCTGGCCGTCGGCCTCATCAGTCAAAGCGTCGCGCTGTTGCTCGGCGTGACGTTAGGACTCGTGTCAGGTTACTACGGCCGCTGGGTCGACGGCGTCATTATGCGCGTCGCCGATGTAACACTCGCGTTTCCGTCGCTGCTGCTGCTCATCGCCATCGCCGCCGCGGTGAAGCCGTCACTGCCGGTCGTATTCGTCGTCATCGGCATCGTCGGATGGGCGGGGATGGCGCGCATCGTGCGCGGCCAGGTCCTGCTCGCTCGCGGGCTCGAGTACGTGCAGGCGGCACGCGCGCTCGGCGCCTCGGATACGCGCATCATCGCCCGACATCTCCTGCCCAACGTGATCGCCCCCGTGATTGTTGCGGCGACCCTCGGTATTGGCGGCGCGATCATGGCCGAAGCGGCGCTGTCGTTCCTCGGCCTCGGCGCGCAGCCACCGACGCCGTCGTGGGGCGCGATGGTCGCCGAGGGGCGGGATCTGCTTCGCGTCGCGCCCTGGGTGTCGATCGCACCCGGGGTCGCGATCGGCCTTGCCGTGCTTGGCCTCAATTTGCTGGGTGACGGCCTGCGCGATGCGCTCGATGTGCGCGGTCTGGGACGCATGGTATGACGGAAATCGCCTACCACCCGACCCACGTGCGCGCACTGCGCGAGACGTTCAAGGCGCTCCGCACGGCGGAGTTCCCGTGGACTGCCGACACGATTTATCTGAACAACGCGTCCATCGGACCGATACCCGAGCGAACGCGCAGAGCCCTCGACGAATTCACCGCGAAACGCACCGCGCCACACCTCTTGCCGGATCGGGAATTGTTCGCCGGTCTCGCCGCCGCGCGGCTCGGGATCGCGCAACTGATCAATGCAGATCCGGGGGAGATCGCGCTCGCTACGAACACCGGGTTCGGCTTGAATCTTGCCGCGCGCGCGCTGCCCTTGAAACGCGGCGATGTGGTGTTGCTCTCCGACAAGGAATTCCCGGCGAACGTGTATCCGTGGCTGATGCTGCGCGAGCAGGGGATCACCGTCGAGGTGGCGCGCTGCCGGCCCGAAGGGTGGCCCGACGAAGAGTATCTACTGGAGCGCCTGCGCGATCCCAAAGTGCGCGTGCTCGCGGTGTCGTTCGTCCAGTTCTCGAATGGTTATCGCGCCGATCTGCAGAAACTGGGCGCCGCGTGTCGCGCGAACGGCACTTACCTCGTGGTGGACGGCATTCAAGGCATCGGCAATTCGGTGCTCGACGTGATGGAGACGCCCGTGGACATCCTCGCATGCGGCGGCCAGAAGTGGCTGCTGTCGCCGTGGGGCTCGGGATTCGTCTACGTGCGCAAGGAGCTGATTCCGACGCTCGAGCCGGCCATCACGAGCTGGATGGCGTTCGAGGGGACGGATGATTTCTCGCGGCTCACGGAATACAATCCGACGTTCCGTTCCGATGCCCGCCGCTTCGAGATGATCACGCTGCCGTATCAGGACTTCGTCGGCATGACTGCGTCGCTCGGCCTGCTGCTGGAGATCGGCGTGCGCGACATCGCGGAAGTCACCCGATCCGCGCACGAGCCGGTGGTGCGCTGGGCGCAGGAGAATGGCGTGCGCATCAGCTCGCCGCTCGATGAGCGGCACCGCTCGGCGATTCTTTGCATCGCGCCGGCGAAGCCGGCCGAGGCGTATCACGGTATGAAGCGGGCGCGGGTGGTGTGCAGCCTGCGCGAGGGCTCGATTCGGCTATCGCCGCACTGCTACAACACGATGGAGGAGATGGAGAAAGTCATAGAGGTGCTGGACGATTTGATGTAACATTGCGGTGGCGATCTACCCACCACGCCACCAGCACGAACACCGCCTCGAAAAAGAGGCCGCCGATCGCCAGCGCACGAATGTCGGTCGGCGAAGCGGTGAACAGGGTGCTGTAGTAGGAAGCCGCGAGCACCACGACCAGCCCCCACAACCCCCAACGACCGATCGCATCGCGGGCCCCGCTCGCGCGCAGGTAGATCACGACGCCGGCGATGAGCATGACGGTCTCGACGATCACCGTCGCTGCCGGCGAATTCCACAGTCCAAGTCCGAGCTTCGCGCCGCCGGGGTAGAGCTGAATGTCCGGCCGGTGAGTGACGAAGTCGAGTACCCAATGGCTCACCACCAGTAGACCGATGACGAGGGCCGCGCGCCCGTCTCCCCGCTTCGTCTTGTAGAGAAAGCCGAAGAGCGCGCCCCACACGATCAGCGCGAAGAGGCTGTGCGAATACGGATAGTCGTCGAGCCAGAGCGTCAGGAACGGATTGGGTCCGGGAACCACATGGGCATGCTCGATACCGAGCAGCAAGAAGATCGGCCAGAGCAGATCGGCGAGGGTCGGGGCGACGAACAGCGTGCCCAGGCTCGTCCGCGGCGCCAGCCGTTTGGCAGCGAATCCGAGCGCGTAGTGTCCGATGAACATGTCAGCGCTTCATCAGTTTTTTGAGCATCTGTATCTGACCGGCGTGATATAAGTCGTGTGAAGCAATCCCATAGATCTCGGTTTTGACGCGCCACCTCGAGTGCCAGCCGCGGCGGTTCAGGTCGGCGGGCTTGAGCCCGGCGATTGTATCGCGCAGGAGCTGGTGCTGCTCGTCGAGCAGCCGGCGGTCGCGTTTCCACTCAGCGTCGTTGGGCTTGGCTGGAAGGGGCAGCCAATTTGCGCCGTCCCGCGGGAAGGTGACGTCGGGATCGCGCTGCAGCCGGCGACGGACCATGCATTTCCAGTACGCGGTGTGCAGCACGAGATCCCAGATCGAATGTCGCCGCGGGCCGGGACGCCAACGCGCATCGCGTGCGGTCACTCCACGGAGCGAGCCGCGCAGCGGCGTCCCATGCCATGAGGGTGCCGTGAACGCTTGATCGAAGAACTCGAGCAGCAACTCCTTCATCCGCGTCTCAACAGCGCGTAATCCTTCTTGCCCTTTCTCAACAGGAGATTACGTCCGCCGATCCAGTCCCCGGACGCGATCGTGCGGGAGACATCGTCGATGCGCTGCTGATTGACGTAAATCCCACCCTGCTCGATGCTGCGGCGCGCCTCACCCTTGGACTTGGCGAGACCGGAACGGACCACGAGGTCGACCAGCGGGGCACTGTCCGCTCCTCCCTCGACAGGAACCGTCGGAATCTCCCCCGCCAGAATATCGAATACCTGCGGATGGACCTCGGCCTGCTCGTCGCCAAACAGAATCGCCGAGGCAGCCTGCACGCCCTGGAGGACGTCGCCGCCGTGCACGCGCGCGGCCACTTCGGCGGCGAGCGCGCGTTGCGCGGGCCGCCCGGCAGGATCGCGCTGCTGCTCCGAGATCAAGTCGTCGATTTGGCCCTGAGTTTTCAGCGTGAAGAGCTTGAGGTACTTCTCGACGTCGCGATCGTCCACGTTGATCCAGAACTGATAAAACTTGTACGGTGACGTGAGCGTCGGATCGAGATAGATCGCGCCGGCTTCGGTTTTCCCGAATTTCTGACCCGACGCCATGGTCACGAGCGGCGCCACGAGACCGTGCGCTTCCGCGTTCTCGATGCGGCGGATGAGATCCACGCCGGCCGTGATGTTGCCCCATTGATCGCTGCCGCCCACCTGCAGCGTGCACTGCCGCTCGCGGAACAGATGCAGGAAGTCGTATGCCTGGAGCAGCATGTAGCTGAACTCGGTGAACGACAGGCCCGCGTCGAGCCGCGCCTTCACCGATTCCTTTTGGAGCATGACGTTGACGGTGAAATGCTTCCCGACGTCGCGCAGAAAATCGATCAGTCCCTGCGCGCCCAGCCATTTCGCATTGTCGAGCAACAGGGCGGCGGTGGGCCCGGCGCCAAACTCGAGGAAGCGCGCCATCTGATCGCGCTGGTGCTGAAGGTTCTCGCGGATCTGTTCCTTGGAGAGCAGCGGGCGCTCACCAGCTTTGCCCGACGGATCGCCGATCAAGCCGGTGCCGCCCCCCATCAGCACGATCGGCCGATTCCCGCCGCGTTGCAGATTGGCGAGCAGCATCAGCGGCATCAGATTGCCGAGCTGCAGCGACGGCGCCGTGGGGTCGAAGCCGCAGTACGCCGTGACCGGCCCTTTGGCGAAATGCGCCGCGAGGCTCGGCGTCGCCTGCTGCACGAAACCCCGCCACTCCAGCTCCTTGAGCACGTCGGTCATGGCGGCGAATCTACGACTTTACTAGGTTTTAGTGCAGATGGCCTCATCGACACCCCCTACGCCGCCCCGTCCCGCCGCCGCCGCCGGATCTCGCCGCCCCTTTTTCATTCGCTGGTGGTACGATCCGGTCTTGCGCCGTCGCGCGATCATCGCGGCGGTACTGGCCCTGCTGTACGGCAGCGGCCTGGCGTACGGCTCGTGGACACGTGTCTGCTCCGGCGAGCGCTGCCCCAGCATCATGCGAATCGACCCGCGCGGCGGGCGCCACGAGCAGCTGCAGACGTCCAAGGTCTACGCCGCCGATGGCCGGCTGATCAGCGAGCTCGGCATCGAGCTACGCACCGTATTGCCGCTCGACCAGATCCCCGTGCACGTGCGCCAAGCCTTCGTCGCGGTCGAGGACAAGCGCTTCTACGACCACAACGGCATCGACTACTGGCGTATCCTCGGTGCGCTCAAAGCCAACCTGCTCACGCTGCACTACACGCAGGGCTTTTCGACCATCACGATGCAGCTCGCGCGCAATGTTTTCCCCGAGCGCCTGGGTCGTGAAAAGAAGCTGGCCCGCAAGCTGCGCGAGGCGCGCGTCGCCGTGGAGCTGGAGCGCAACTTCAGCAAAGATACGATTCTCGAGCTCTACCTCAATCAGATCAGCCTGGGCCCCAATGTCTTCGGCGTAGAAGCGGCATCGCAGGTGTTTTTCGGGAAGTCGGCGCGCGACCTGAACGTCGCGGAGGCGGCGACGCTGGCGGCGCTGCCCAAAGCGCCGGGGAACTACAATCCGCGCACGCATCCTGACCGAGCGGTATTGCGCCGCAATGCCGTGCTCAACCTGATGCGCGATCAGGGATACCTGACGCCCGAAGACGTCGAGTTCTGGAAAGCGTACCCGCTCGTTCTGACGACGCGCCGTACGAGTTATGGCGACGTCGCCCCCTACTTCGTCGAGTGGCTGCGTTCGTCCTTCCTGGAGCCCCGCTTCGGTCGAGATCTGTACGAGAAGGGCCTGCGCATCTACACGACGCTCGACCTCGACATGCAGGAAGCGGCGGAGCAGTCGCTCGAATCGCAGCTCGACGAAATCGAGTCGGGCGTCTACTCGAACGGCAAGTTTGAGGGCACGTCGTATCGCCAGTACCTCGAACAGGGCCGCGCGACCACCGAGGACCAGGGGCCGTTCGCGTCGTATCTCCAAGGGTCGCTGCTCGCGCTCGACGCCAAGACCGGCAACATCCTGGCCATGGTGGGCGGTCGCGACTTCAGCGACTCGAAGTGGAATCGCGTCACCCAGTCCCGTCGGCCGCCAGGATCGACGTTCAAACCGTTCGTGTATTCGGCCGCCGTGCGCGCCGGGCATCCCGTCACGGAAATGCTCGACGACTCGCCGCTGAATCCACCGGTCATTCAGCTCGACAGCTCGCTGTGGCAGCCCAAGGACTACGACGACACGACGCTCGGCCTCATCCCGATGCGCCAATCGCTGTACATGTCGCGCAACCTCTCGACCATCAAGCTCGGCATGTCGCTCGGCGAGCAGACGGTGATCGGCGAGGCGCGGCGCTACGGGATCACGACGCCGTTGCCGCCCTATCCGTCGATTCACATTGGCGCGCGCGAGACCATCCCGATGGAGCTGATCGCGGCATACACCGCGTTCGCGAATAACGGGACGCGCGTGGAGCCGATCGGCATCCAGCGCATCGAGGACCGTCAGGGCAACATCCTGTATCAGTCGACGGTCAAGCGCGAACAGGTGCTCGATCCCGAGCACAACTGGCTGATGCTCGACATGATGCGCGACGTCATGCGCTGCCAGCCCGGCACCGGCCCGCATCGCTGCGGGACCGCGGCCGGCGCGGTTGGTGGGCTGCGAATCCCGATGGGCGGCAAGACCGGAACGACGGACGACTACACCGACGCCTGGTTCGTGGGCTTCACGCCAGAGATCGTGACCGGCATCTGGATCGGCTACGACCTGCAGCGGCGTATCATGAACAACGCCGGCGGCGGCAGAATCGTGGCCCCCGCGTGGACGAAGTTCATGCGCGACGTGTACGAGCGCCGGCCCGCACCGGGGGACTGGGCTCGGCCCGACGACCTCGTCACGCGCGAAGTCGACTGGTCGAACGGATTCCTCGCGACGCCGTTTTGTCCGCTCGAAGTGCGCCGCTGGGAATGGTTCTATCCGGGCACCGAGCCGTCGCAGGTGTGCCAGGTGCACTCACCGTTCGGTGTCGGGGTCACACCCTAACTCTCTTGCTTCGTATCCGAGCTGGCCGGGTCCATCCTGTCACGGCGCCGCCCTTCGAGGACGGCGCCGTTCTTGTTGACGAAACGGGACGAATCGCGGCTGTGGGTCGGAATGCCGACGTGCCCACGCCGCACGCCGCACGCGCCATGCATTTCGCCGACGCGGACCTGATGCCGGGGCTCGTCAATTGCCACACGCACCTCGAGCTCACGCACCTCGGCGGTGGCGTGAAGCACGCCGAGCCGGACTTTCTCACATGGATCCGGCGTATTCGCGAGCTGAAGGAGGCGAGCACCGCGGCGGCATTTTACGACGCCGCAGTGGCAGGCATCCGCGATTGCTGGGCGCGCGGCGTTACCTGCATCGCGGAAACGGGGAGCACGGGTGCGGTGATGCGGGGGCTGCACGATCTCGGCGGGCGGGGGATCGTCTACCAGGAAGTGTTCGGTCCCGACCCGGCGCAGTGCGATGCCAGCATGCGAGAGTTGAAGGCTGCCGTCGACCAACTTCGCCGTCTGGCAACTTCGCAACTTAGGCCGGGCGTCTCGCCGCACGCTCCGTATACCGTCAGCGCGCCCCTCTACGAGGCCGTCGCGCAGTTCGCGCGACTCGAGCGGCTGCCGATCGCCGTACACGTGGCCGAGTCGCAGGAGGAGACGGCGTTCGTGCGCGACGGCACTGGACCATTTGCCGTCGCGTTGCGCGGACGAGGGATCGCGGTGGAGGCGCGCCGCGCGTCTCCCGTGACGTACCTCATGCAACGCGGTGTGATCAAGCCGGGGACCCTGTGCATTCACTGCGTGCAGGTAGACGAAGCAGACATCGAGCTGCTGCGCGTCACGCGTGCGGCGGTGGCGCATTGTCCGCGCTCGAACGAGGCCCATCGTCACGGGCGGCTGCCGCTCGGATTCCTTCGCAATGCCGGTGTTCCCGTCGGTCTCGGCACCGACTCGGTCGTGAGCGTCGGTGAGCTGGACCTGTGGGCCGAAGCGGAAGCCGCCGGACTCACCGGGGATGGCGCACTGAGGGCGCTTACTATAGAAGGCGCGCGCGCGCTGGGGTGGGAATCGGAGATCGGATCATTGGAAGTCGGGAAAGCGGCCGATCTTGCCGTTTGGGCCCCGGGGCCGGCGGGGCGTCGGGTCGTCGTCACTGTGGTTGCAGGCCGTGTCGTGCACCGGGCCGGATCTCCGGAAGCGCACTAGATTTTCCCGCCATGAAAACGCAGCGGCATGCGGCCATCCTGCGGATCGTCCGCGGTGAGACGGTGGGCAGCCAGGAGCAGCTGCGTGAGCGTCTCAAGGCTGAAGGCTACAACGTGACGCAGGCGACCTTATCCCGCGACATCCGCGAGCTTGGACTCGCCAAGGTCGCGGCGCCCGACGGCGGCTCGCATTACGCGGCCGGGCCCGACGGTACCCCTGGGGGCGGCATCCGGCCGCACCTCGAGCAGCTACTTCCCTCCATGCTCGTTTCGGCGGAAGGCGTCGGCCCGTTGCTCGTCTTGAAGACGACGACGGGTGGAGCGCAGGCACTGGGCCTCGCGCTCGATGGCGCCGGCTGGACCGAGATCATCGGCACCATCGCTGGTGACGATGCCATTCTGGTCATCACTCGCAGCGAGCGAGGCCGCCGCGCCGTCCAGGTGCGGCTGCAGGAGCTCGCGGGACTCCCCGCATGAACCTGATCCGCACCTCCGTTCCTGTCGTCGCTCTCGCCCTCGCGATCGCCGGCTGCAAGGCGAAACAGTCCGCCCAGGCTTCGCAGCCCGCAGCGACCGAATGGCGGTCGCTGTTTGATGGACAGACCACCACCGGCTGGCGCAACTACGGCAAGCCGAGCATCTCAGATGGCTGGAAGGTGCAGGACGGTGCCCTCACGCGCACGGGCGCGGGCGGCGACATCATCACCAACGACGAATTCAAGAACTTTGAGTTGACGATCGACTGGAAGATCGAGCCCGGCGGGAACAGCGGCATCTTCTACCGCGTGGCCGAGGATACGGACGCGATCTACTGGAACGCGGTGGAGATGCAGGTGCTGGACGACGCCAAGCACCCCGACGGCAAGTCGCCGCTGACATCGGCGGGAGCGGCCTACGATCTCTATCCGGCGCCCGCGGGACACGTGCATCCGGGCGGAGAATGGAATACGGCGCGCCTCGTCGTGAACGGGAATCACGTCGAGCATTGGCTCAATGGCTTCAAAATGGTCGAATACGAATTGGGAAGCCCGGATTGGAATTCGAAAGTCGCGGGCAGCAAGTTCGCGCCCCATCCCCGCTTCGGAAAAAACACGCAGGGACATATCGGACTGCAGGATCACGGCAATGTGGTGGCCTTCCGCAATATCAAGATTCGAGTGCTGCCATGAGCAAAAAGCGGAAATCCATGTCGCGCCGGCGGTTTGTCGGTGACGTCGCGACCGGGATTGCGTTCACGATCGTACCGGCGCACGTGTTGGGCGGGCCCGGGCGACTGGCGCCGAGCGACAAGCTCAACATTGCGTGCATCGGTGTCGGCGGCATGGGCGCGAACGACGTGCGCGGGGTGGGGAAGACCGAGAACATCTATGCGTTGTGCGATGTGGACGATCGCCAGGCGGCAGGATCCTTCGCGGCGTTCCCACAGGCGAAGCGGTTCAAGGATTTCCGCGTCATGCTCGAGAAGGAAGGAAAGAACATCGACGCGGTGACGGTCTCCACGCCCGATCACACGCATACGGCGGCCGGAATGATGGCGATGAAGCTGGGCAAGCACACACGGATCCAGAAGCCGCTGGCCCGCACGCTCTGGGAGGTGAAGCAGCTCGAAGACGCGGCCCGGAAATACAAGGTGCAGACGCAAATGGGGAATCAGGGCCACGCCGAAGAGGGCACGCGCCTCATCCGCGAGTGGGTCGAAGCCGGCCTCATCGGACCGGTGCGCGAGATCCAGCTGTGGACAAACCGGCCGATCTGGCCGCAAGCGATCGAACGGCCGCTCGATGAGTACTACACGCCCGCGACGCTCGACTGGGACCTCTGGCTCGGCCCGGCGCCGGAACGGCCCTACCACCCGGCGTACGCCCCATTCAAGTGGCGCGGATGGTGGGATTTTGGCACCGGCGCGCTGGGCGATATCGCGTGTCACTCGATGGACGCGTCGTTCTGGACGCTGAACCTCGGGTATCCATCCCGCATCGAAGCCGAATCGACGAAGCTGTACAGCGAGACGGCACCCGCTTCTTCGCGCATCACGTATGCGTTTCCGGCAAAGGGCAATCGGCCCCCTGTTACGGTCGTGTGGCGCGATGGCAGCCTGTACCCGCCGCGGCCCAAGGAAATCAGCGATCCCGCCGCCTGGCCGTTCGACTCGAGTGGTCAGCTGTGGATCGGGGATTCCGGCAAGCTGGTGGCCGGCATCTACGGCGAGAATCCCCGGCTGCTCGATGAGGCCAAGCAGGCGGAAGTCACCGCGCATCCGGTGCCGCAGAAGTACCCGCGCACGGAGGGCGTGTACGCCGAATGGATCGCGGCTTGCAAGGGCGGCACGGCGGCGGGCTCCAACATCCCCGAGCACTCGGGGCCGCTCACGGAGATGGTGCTGCTGGGCAATCTGGCGGTCCGCACGGCGCAGGCGATCGACGTGAACCCGGCGAATGGAACGGTGCTCACCCAGGGCGTGCCGGAGGAGTACGTCAAACCCAAATACCGGCAGGGGTGGGGTTGGTGAGCCCCTAGATCTTGCGCCGCATCCTGTATCAAGTGTATTTTTATTCACCCATATGCATAAACAACACAACGGCCGTCCCGGCACCGGACCTCTCGTCGTGCTCGCCTATTCGGGCGGGCTCGATACCTCCGCCATCGTTCCCTGGCTGCGCGAGACCTACGGCGCGCGCGTCGTCTGCTTCGCCGCCGACGTCGGCCAGGGACTCGGCGAGCTCGACGGCCTGATCGCAAAGGCCAAACGCTCCGGCGCCGAAGACTGCGTCATCGAAGACCTGCGCGAAGAGTTCGTCCGCGACTTCGTCTTCCCGACGCTGCGCGCCGGCGCGGTCTACGCGCGAACCTATCTGCTCGGCACATCGATGGCACGGCCGCTCACCGCGGCGCATCAAGTCGCAGCTGCCCAGCGGCTCGGTGCCGATGCGCTCGCGCACGGCTGCACCGGCAAAGGCAACGATCAGGTCCGTTTCGAGCTGACCTACGCTGCTCTCGCGCCCGAGCTGCAGATCATCGCGCCGTGGCGCGAATGGAAATTCCAGGGACGGGAAGACCTGATCGCCTATGTGCACGCCAAAGGCGTCCCGGTCCAGGCCACCGCCGAGAAGCCGTATTCCACCGATCGCAACCTGTGGCACTGCTCGCACGAGGGCGGCATCCTCGAGGACCCGTCGCAGGAAGCGCCCGAGCACATCTTCGTGATGACCAAGAACCCGCTCGAGGCGCCGGATGAGCCGGTCGTCGTCACGATCGGCTTCGAGGAAGGCAATCCCGTCAGCGTGGACGCGGTGCCCCTCGGTCCCGTCGAGCTGCTCGAGCAACTGAACGAAATCGCCGGCGAGCATGGCGTCGGCCGCGCCGACGTCGTCGAGGATCGTCTCGTCGGGATGAAGTCGCGCGGCGTCTACGAGACCCCGGGCGGCACGGTGCTCTATGCCGCACATCGCGAGCTGGAGCAGATGGTGCTCGACCGCCGCACCCTGCGAATGAAGGATGAGCTGGCACTGCGCTACGCCGACCTTGTATATGACGGTCGGTGGTGGACACCGGAACGCGAATCGCTCGATGCGCTCGTCACGGCGACCCAGAAGCACGTGACCGGCACCGTCCGGCTGAAGCTGTTCAAGGGCAATGTGATCGTCGCCGGCCGCGAAAGCCCGTACGCCCTGTACCAGCCGTCGTACGCGACGTTCGGCAAGGACAACGTCTACAACCAGAAGGACGCCGAGGGCTTCATCCGGCTGTACGGCCTGGCCAGCAGAATTGCCGCCGGGCTCGCCGCCGAGCGCACGGATGTCCCAACAAGCTGACACGCATCACATGTGGGGTGGGCGCTTCGCTCTCGGTCCGAGCGAAGCGCTCGATGCTTTAAACCGCAGTCTTCCCGTCGATCACCGGCTCTGGCCGCAGGACGTCTTCGCGAGTAAAGCGTGGGTGCACGCCCTGGGCCGCGTCCGCGTGGTCTCGCCGGCCGAAGAAGCCCAGCTGCTCGAAGGATTGGATCGCGTCGCCGACAAGCTCGCGGACGGCGCCGCGGCGGGCGCTCCCGACGAAGACGTCCATACGCTCGTTGAACGGCTGCTCTACGAAGAAGTCGGCGCCGTTGCCGGCAAGCTGCATACGGGTCGCTCGCGCAACGATCAGGTCGCGACGGACCTGCGGCTGTGGACGCTGGGCGCGATCGATGAGCTCGACACCGCCGTCGCTGAGCTCGGTCGCACGCTGGTGACCAAGGCGAAGGACGGGCTTGACGCGATTCTCCCCGGCTATACGCACGGCCAGCGCGCGCAGCCGGTGCGCTGGGCCTACGTGCTGCTCGCCCACGCATGGCCGCTGGTGCGGGACCGCCAGCGGCTCGCCGATGCGCGCCGCCGCACGTCCGAAATGCCGCTCGGCTCGGGTGCGCTTGCGGGGTCCGGGTTTCCGGTCGACCGCGTCCTCCTGAAAGAAGCGCTCGGCTTCCGCGCGATTTCCGCCAACGCGCTCGATGCGACCGGCGATCGCGACTTCGTGGCCGACGTCTTGTTCGCCATCGCGCTCACCGGCACGCACCTCTCTCGTCTGGGCGCGGAGCTGATCACCTACGCGAGCGGTGAGTACGCATTTATTACCCTGTCAGACGCCTTCAGCACAGGTTCCAGTCTCATGCCGCAAAAACGGAACCCCGATGTCTTCGAATTGGCGCGCGGCAAGTCCGGGCGGATGCTGGGCGATCTCGTCGCGCTGCTCACGACGCTCAAAGGCATCCCTGCCGGCTATCAAAAAGATTTGCAGGAGGACAAGGCGCTGCTGTTCGATGCGTGCGACACGCTGGGCACCGTGCTTCCCGCGGTCACCGGCGCGATCGACACGCTCTCTGTCAATGCGGAGCGCATGGCCGCCGCGCTCGATCCGGCGATGCGGGCGACTGATCTCGCGGATCTCCTCGTCGAGGCAGGCGTTCCGTTCCGGGAGAGCCACGGTTTGATCGGCCGATTGGTTCGAGCCGCCGAGCAAGCTGGAGTCACGCTGGACAAGGTCCCTGCGCAGATTGCCGTAGAAATTCATCCCGCGTTGGGTCCGGCACTTGCGCAACTCGGCACGTGGGAGCAGAGCGTCGAAAGCCGTGCCACGCCTGGAGGTGCCTCGCGCGCCTCTGTCGAGTCGCAAATCGAGGAGTTACGGCGCGCGTTTCAGGCCGCAGCAGCGACGTAAGCGCGTCCCTTGCTGTAACTTGCCGTCCGGTATTAGCATACCCCATGCGCTGCCTAGCCCTCAACGCCTCCTTCGAGCCGCTGACGATGGTGCCCGTGCGCCGGGCGCTGCGGCTGGTCATCGACGGGAAGGCCGAGGTTGTCGAGGCTGAAGGCACGCCGGTCCATTCGGAGCGAATGGCGGTGCCACGCCCGGCTGTCATCCGGCTGGTCCGCTTCGTTCACGTCCCCCGCCGCTTCCGCCGCCAAGTCACCAACACGTTCCTGTTTGCTCGCGACAACTACCGCTGCCAGTTCTGTGGTCGTTCGCAGCAGGAGCTGCGGCAGCGCGAGTGCCTCACGCGGGACCATCTCGTGCCTCTGTCTCGCGGCGGCACCAATGCCTGGAACAACGTCCTGACCGCCTGCTCGAGCTGCAACACCCGCAAGGGCAACCTGCTGCCCGAGGAAGTGGGCATGCACCCCTTGCATGCGCCTCACGAGCCGCATTTCGTGCATCTCTCGTGGGCCGTGCGCCGCCTGACGCGGACGCAGGCCAAGTACATCCGG
>Ga0209488_10000648_pt1 | contig 29475 bp, 27 predicted proteins | sample Rivendell_Oct201_8_FD_188349 | JGI IMG/M metagenome (GOLD analysis project Ga0209488, IMG submission 188349) | Vadose zone soil microbial communities from the Eel River Critical Zone Observatory, Northern California, USA -... | ecosystem: Environmental > Terrestrial > Soil > Vadose zone >...
TACGAAATCTCCTCGCTCAACACGCTGCCGAGCCCCTGCACGGCCGCCCCTTCCACCTGGCCATGCAGCGTCAGAGGGTTCACGATGCGGCCGACATCGTCCACCAGTACGAGATCAAGCACATCGACCTTTCCGGTCCGGGGATCGACGGCGACATAGGCAATGGCCGTTCCATAGGTGTACGTTGCCTTGGAATTGAAAAATACGCCGTCGGCATTGAGCCCGGCAAACTCGCCGAGGGCGAGCTTGCGGCCATCGGAAGCGATCGCGACTCCTTCTGCGATCTTGAGGCTTTCCGGAGCGACGCCGAACCGCTGCGCAACCGCCGACCGGAATTCTTCGATCAAGGCATTGGCCGCAACCACAATCGCCGACCCGCCCATGACGGTAGAGCGCGAACCGAAGGCACCGACGCCGTCGGCTAAGAGCGTCGTCGAACCGTGCAGCACCTTGATGCGGTCGAGGGGCAATTCGAGCGCATCAGCGGCGATCTGCGCCATGATGGTCTCGATGCCCTGTCCGACTGCCGATGATCCGACATGGACCACAATCGTGCCATCGGGCCCGACCACAATGCGCGCGTTTTCCTTTGGGCCTGAACCACCACCCTCGATGAAACACGCAATGCCAAGGCCATGATAGCGGCCGTCGATCAATTGGCCTTGCAGGTGAGCCTTCTCGGCCCAGCGTGCTTGCGCCACACAACGATCGAACGGGCTCGTGTAGTCGCCGCTGTCACAGGACGTTGAACCGAAGCCATCGTTCGGTTCCACATCCGGCAGACGGTAAGGCATATCTGCAAGCGGGATCAGATTGCGACGGCGGATCGTCAGGCGGTCAAGTTCAAGATCGCGCGCCGCCGCGTCCATGAGTCGCTCCATGAAGAAACAACCCTCGAATCGTCCGGGTCCACGGAATGTCCCGGACGGCGTCTTGTTGGTGAGCATCGCGTGCGCATTCAAGCGGATATTCGACACACGATAAGGCCCGGCCGTGAACTGCGCGACATTGCGGACGGGTGTCATGCCGTTTGGGCGCACATAGGCGCCGATGTCGCACCAGAGATCGCCGCGCAAGCCGATGATGATGCCGTCCCGATCGAACGCGATTTCAAGCTCGGCGTCACATTCGCGCGAATGAGCGATCGCCATGAAATGTTCGCGTCGATCTTCAACCCATTTCACAGGCTGGTTGAACTTGCGGGCCGCGAAAGCAACCAGGAAGTCTTCCGGGTAGAACTCTCCACGCGCCCCGAACCCGCCGCCAACATCGTATTCGATATAGTCGACGCGTTCTTCGGGAAGCCCCATCATGGACGCCATGGCGCGCCGGTTGAAAAACGGAAGTTTCGCGGCGCCTGACACGCGGAGGTGCCCTGCAGCTTCGTCCCATTCCGCGAGCAGCCCGCGCGTCTCCATGGTCATGGCCGTCATGCGCTGGACCCGAAATTTCTCACGGTGCGTATAGGCAGCGGTCCGAAAGGCCGCATCCGTATCACCCATCGAAGCCGTGAAAATGGAAGCGCAATTGCTATCCTGGTTGAACAGTTTGATGTCGCCGCGCGATGATGCCCGATAGTCTGTCACGGCCGGCAGATGCTCGATATCGAGCGACACCGCGCCAGCGGCGTCCTCGGCGCATGCGGCGTTGTCGGCGAGAACGACAGCAACAGGTTCACCGACATAGCGCACGACTTCACGCGCAATCACGGGCTGCGCGAAGGGCGCGATTGTGGGATTGGGACGCCGGAACGGAATGGTCGGCACCGTCGCCCCGATATCGCCCGCCGTGAGCACCGCATGAACACCCGGCAGCGCACGGGCGGCGCTTGCATCGACAGATTTGACGAGGCCATGAGCAACTGGACTGCGCACGATGGCGGCGTACCAAAGGCCCACACGCGCGAGGTCATCGACGTATTGCCCGCGTCCGCGCAGAAACCGCAGATCCTCAACGCGCTCGACCGGACTGCCGATCAAAGTATTGACCTGTCTCATTGCACCTCGATTTTCGCGTCACGAATGACTTTGCCCCAGCGCGCGAGTTCCTGGCGGACTCGCATGAAACTATTATCCGGCGTGGTCACCAGCGGATTGAACCCAAGGGTCTCAAGCCGCAGTTGTGTCTCCGGCAGAGCCACGATCTTTACGATCTCGCGATAGAGGAGATCGACGATCGCTTTGGGCGTTGCGGCCGGCGCGAGAATAATGAGCATCGTCTCCGCCTCCTGTCCCTGTTGCCCCGCCTCCGCCATCGTCGGCACGTCGGGCAGCGCTTTGAGGCGCTCGGCGCTTGTCACCGCAAGTGCGCGCAGGGAACCAGCCTTGACCAGCGACACCGCCGGGGGAAATGCCGTAAACGCGATGGGTGTATGTCCGGCAATAACCGATTGCAGCGCAGGACCTGCGCCATTGAACGGCACGTGCACCATGTCGAGATCGAGCGAAAGACGGAACAGTTCACCGGAGAGATGCGGCGTGGTGCCGACGCCTGCCGACGCGAAGTTCTGGTTGCCGCTGCGGCGCACGTAGTCGATCAACGCAGCAATCGTGCGAACCGGCAAATTGGGATTCACCACCACGGCATTCGGCGACACCGCCGAGATCGTCACCGGAACCAGATCCTTTTCGGGATCGTAGGGAATCTTCTTGTGGAGCGCAGGATTGACCACATAGCTCGAACTCGTGAGCGCGATGGTGTAGCCATCGGGAGGCGCCTGCGCGGTCACCCCGATGCCGATATTGCCGCCGGCCCCAGGGCGGTTATCGACAAAGAAATCCTTGCCGAGACCTTCCGAAAGCTTTTGCGCCAACAGGCGCGCCATCACGTCCGTGACCCCTCCAGGCGCGAAGGGAACGATGATGCGGACGGGACGGTTTGGATAGGCCTGCGGCGTGTTCTGCGCATGGCTGCCTGTACCAACGAACAGCAGAACCATCGCAGCGAGCAACGGAAGTGTCTTCATGGGCCATTATCCCCACCTTGCCAAGAATCACAATAAGTCTAAGCTGGTCTTGATCCATAATGACAAACCGGCGTTTGGGAGTTTGCGAAATGCAGTACCGAGTTTGGTTCGCCCTCTTCGTTCTCGCAGCCGCCCCGCAGGCTGCGTCGGCGGCCGATGTCGTCCTCAACGACCAGCAAAAGCTCGGTTGGCGGTTGTACGAAACGTCGTGCGGCATCTGCCACACAAGGCCGACGTTGATTGCCGGTATGTATGGCCCGGAACTCAACAAGGACACCGCCGGCGGAAACGCGGAAGTTATCCGAGGCGTTCTGACCAATGGAACGCCACGGATGCCCTCCTTCAAGTACACATACAATCCCGACCAGATCGCCGCCATCGCGGCCTATGTCTTGACGTTGCCGGTCGGCAACCAGGCCCTGACGGTACCGCCCGCGACACGCGCCGCCCAATAAATGTTTTCAAATGAGGAGCAATGACATGAAATTTTCGACCGAACTCACGGGTGCAAGCCTGCTCGCGCTCGTCGTTGGGACAGCTCTTGTTCCCACACCCGTGCTGGCGGATGCTCTGCTTGCCGGCACGATCAGCTCCGCGACAGGTGAAAAGATGGGCGGCGTCACCGTATCGGCCAAGGCCGAAGGTTCGACCATCACGACGTCCGTCTATACCGATGAGGCTGGCGGCTATTATTTCCCGCCCCTGCCGGACGGCAAGTACAAGGTCTGGGCACAGGCCGTGACCTACCAGACGGCCAACGGGGCCGTGGAACTCAACAAGACAACGCTGCAAAACTTCGTGCTGGCGCCGATGACCAATCAGGAAGATTGGATTCGCCAACTGCCTGGCGACGAATTCCTCGCCGCGCTGCCGGGCGACACGCCGGAAGATTTCCGAATGAAGACGCAGGTGCGCAAGAACTGCACCGGCTGTCACTCCGCAAGCTATCCGTTGCAGCATCGTTTCGATGCCGATGGCTGGAGCAAGGTCCTCGACCTTATGAAGATGGTCAACGTTCTTGGCGTGTATCCACGCCCGGATGGCAAGCCGACCGGCAACATCGATTACCACCAGAAGGAACTCGCCAACTACCTCGCCCGCGCCCGCGGCCCTGGCGAAAGCTCGATGAAGTTCAAACTGCGCCCGCGTCCCTCCGGCGAGGCCGCACGCGCCGTCGTCAAGGAATACGACTTCCCGATGGAAGGCGGACACGCACGTGCCAATGACGGATCCGACTGGTCGCTTGGTACGCCGTCCGAGCTGCATCATGTGTCGGGCGTGCATGACGCCCAAATGGATTTCTATGGCAACATCTGGATCACCTTCGGGCACACCAGCATCGAAACCACGATTGCAAAGATCGACGGCAAGACCGGCGCGATCAAACACTTCAAGCTGGACGACCAACGCACCATCGCAACCGGCACGCACGGCATCACGCGCGACGAAAACGGCGTGATGTGGTTCAATACCCGCAGCCACGTTTCGCGCACGCATGGTGGTCTCGGCCGCGTCGACCCGAAGGACGACAAAGTCTCGGTCTATCTGCCGCCGCGCTCGACAACCGGAACGGCCGGCACGATCGACGCAGATCTCAACGGCAATATCTGGGTCACATCGCCCGACGGCGCGTTGCGCTTCGACACCAGGCAAGAGAAGTTCACCGAGTTCAAATCGAAGACCTACAAGGGGCCGCACGGCACGGCGACCGTGTACGGTCTCGCCGCCGACCGCGTCGGCAACGGCTGGTGGCTGTTGATGACGGAAGACCTCGTCGACTACAGCGACATCAAGACCGGTGCGACCGGCGAACTGAAGTTACCGCCGGAAAAGGCGGCGATCGATGCCCTGACACCGGATCAGAAGAAATTTTACGAAAGCTTCCAGCCGCCGGATTTCAATGCTCCCTATCCGTGGGCGCAGGCTCCGCGTCGCATGGGCGCCGACAAGCAAGGCGACTTCGTCTACACCGGCAACTCATTTGGCGGCACGCTTGCCAAGATCAACATCCACACCAAGGAGACAACGCTCATTCCGCTGCCTAATCCGGAATCGGACCAGCCGTATCAGGTGGCGGTCGACGACGGCCACAACGTGTGGACCAACCTGTGGAGCACCGACAAGATCGCCAAGTTCAATCCGTCCACGAACCAGTGGACCTTGTTTGATCTGCCGACACGCGGGACCGAGTCGCGCTACCTGTCGGTGCTGGAGCGCCCGGGCCAGCCGTTGCAAGTGGTCGTTCCCTATTCGCGCGGCCGCAAGGTCGGCGTGCTGACACCACGTACCGATGCCGACATCACCGCGCTCAAAGCGCAGGTGACACGGTAAGGGAATGCTTTTGTAGGATAGGTAGAGCGATAACGCGCGCTTCCTTTGCGCGTTATCGCGAAACCCATCACCCAGCCGCGTGGGTTGATGATGGGTTTCGCAAAAAAAAAGCGCGTGAAGAACGCGCTTTTTTTGCTCTACCCATCCTACGTAGAGTCCCCAGCTTACGACGTACCCTCAAGCGATGCCTGCAGCAATCGCCGGCATTCACCGAGTTCGTGCAGCGCAGCCTGCAATTTGCGCAAATCCTCGCGCGCCATCCCACCCGGCAAAACCAGCCGATTGGGTATGGTAGAACCTCGCTCCTTGCTCGGCTCTGGTGGTTCCGGCGGCCCGCGCAGCTCCTCGTCACCAAGCAGAGTCGGCAGCAGGCTGAACAATTTGCGCCCACGCGCGACCTCTTCGGCAGCGCTCTTGGCGGGTTCAACATCCTGCGTCGCAAAATCGGTTTCATCGACGACAGTGCCAGCGGTTTGGGCGCGGGAGGATTGAGTTCCGTCAGCTGGCAATGCATCAGATTCTTGAGTTCCCGGTTGCGGAGCACCAGGCAGCCAAACCTCCTGGACGAACTTCACACTGTGCTCGCGCAAAATGCGCTGCACGCCCCGGATCGTATAGCCTTGTCCATACAGAAGGTGCCGAATACCGCGCAGGAGGGCCACATCTTCCGGACGATAAAATCGCCGCCCTCCGCCGCGCTTCATGGGCTTGATTTCGCGAAATCGGCTTTCCCAAAATCGCAACACATGCTGCGGAACGTCAAGGTCGTCCGCCACTTCGCTGATGGTACGGAAAGCGTCCGTCGCCTTTTCCACCACAGCTCCCATAGGTCACACCGCGCTCTATTCGCTGGCCGGTTCACTGGAGTTGGAATTGATGCGCTGCTTGAGAATGGCCGATGGCTTGAACACCATCACGCGCCGAGGCGAAATCGGGACTTCCTTTCCGGTCTTGGGATTGCGGCCAACCCGCTGCCCCTTCTTGCGCACCACAAAGGAGCCGAAGGACGACAATTTCACGGTATCGCCCCGCTCGAGGCAATCCGTAATCTCCTTGAGCACCAACTCGACAAGTGTCGCCGATTCCGTGCGCGACAGGCCTACCTTCTGGTAAACGGCCTCGCACAGATCAGAACGCGTTACGGTCTTTCCGGTCATCGCCCGCCCCGTTCCGGCGACAAAATGTCCACATGTGGGTTATCCCACTGTTATATTTGACGATATTAGGTCGAGACCGGCCGGTCAACCGTGCCAAAGGGTAAATTTTCCAACCTACCACCGCAATAGCGAGGCGCCCCAGGTAAATCCACCACCCATTGCCTCAAGCAGCACAAGGTCACCGCGCTTGATACGCCGATCGGCAACCGCGTCCGACAGCGCGAGTGGAATGGAAGCCGCGGACGTATTGCCGTGGCGATCCAGCGTCATCACCACCTTGTCGGGCGCGATGCCGAGCTTGTGAACCGCACCATCGATGATGCGCTTGTTGGCCTGATGGGGAACGAACCAGGAGATATCTTTGGCGCAATAGCCCGTATCCTGGAAAACGCCCTCAATCACATCCGTGATCGCACCCACCGCATAGCGGAATACGTCCTTGCCCTCCATCCGTACGTGCCCGACGGTTTGGGTCGAGGAGGGGCCGCCATCGACATAGAGTTTATCCTTGTGACGGCCGTCGGACCGCAGCCGCGTCGCAAGGATGCCGCGATCCTCTCGCGTTCCGGCTTGCTCCTGCAACTCCAAGACGACCGCGCCGGCGCCGTCACCAAACAGGACGCAGGTGGTGCGGTCCTTCCAATCGAGAATGCGTGAAAAGGTTTCCGATCCGACGACCAGCGCGCGTTTGAACGACCCGGTCCGCAACAAACCGTCGACCGTGGCCAAGCCAAAAACAAAGCCCGAGCAAACCGCCTGGAGGTCGAATGCCGCACCCTTGGTGATCCCCAAACCGGCCTGAATCGAAACGGCACTCGCCGGAAAGGTGTTGTCCGGCGTGGAAGTCGCGAGCACGATGAGATCAATCGACTGCGCATCCACCTTGGCGTGAGCAAGTGCGGCCCTGGCAGCCTCAATGCCCATGGCGGAAGTCGTTTCCCCGACCGCGGCAATTCGGCGCTCGTGAATCCCGGTACGCTGAACGATCCAGTCGTCCGATGTATCGACGGTCTGCGCCAGTTCGACATTGGTCATAATACGGCTCGGCAGATAGCTGCCACAGCCCAGCACGACAGTACGCGACATCATGACGACCTACTTCCCCCAACCTCCCGGGGACGAGTCAGATCGCGGCGATCCATCGCCAACATTTCCCCTATCTTGGCGAGCAGCGCGTGATGCACCATGTCGTGGCCAATGTCGACCGCGTAGGCAAAGCCCTGAGCATCAGTATTGCCATGACTCTTGATAACTATGCCATTGAGACCAAGAAAAACGCCGCCATTGGCCTTACCAGGGTCCATCTTGTCCGCCAGCGACCGGAATGCGCTGCGGGCCAGCAAATAACCGAGTTTAGTCCAGATCGTTCGCGTCATCTCGGCCTTGAGATGCCGCGCCAGTTGCCGCGCGGTACCTTCCGCAGCCTTGAGGGCGATATTTCCGGTAAACCCTTCAGTAACCACGACATCGATCTCGCCTTGGCCGATGGAGTTCCCCTCGATGAATCCCTTGTAGTCCAAAAATGGAAGTTCGGCTTCGCGCAGGAGGCGGCCAGCCTCGCGCACCTCTTCCAGGCCTTTCACCTCCTCGACCCCAATATTGAGTAGACCGACATTGGGGCGTTCCAGGCCATACAACACGCGGGCCATTGCACTGCCCATCATGGCCAAATTTACGAGATGGGACGCGTCCGCACCAATACTGGCACCAAGATCCAACACGACCGACGGCCGGCGTATCGTCGGCCATAAACCGGCGATTGCCGGCCGCTCGATCCCCGGCATGGTCCGCAAGTGAAACTTCGCCATCGCCATCAGGGCGCCGGTGTTGCCGGCCGACACCGCCACGTCCGCGTCATGTTTTTTCACAGCATCGATTGCGAGCCACATCGAACTCTTCCAGCGCCCATGGCGGAGTGCCTGGCTCGGCTTTTCATCCATCCCTACCGACACCTCGGTATGTACAAAGCGTGACGCCGCCTTGAGACGAGGCCTTGCCTCCAGCAATGGCTCAACCAACGCGCGGTCTCCAAAAAGGATGAATTCGATGTTGGGGTGGCGCCCAAGCGACAATTCCGCGCCGAGCACGGTCACCGACGGTCCGTGGTCTCCCCCCATGGTGTCGAGCGCGATACGAACTTTATCGGGCATGAACAACCTTGGGCCGGCTATGGATGCATCGCACTGGGACCACGCAACCCATGGGCTCCATTACCCATGACGCGCCGAATGGGGAACCGGCTAATATCCCCTTCTCCGCCCACAGCAAGCCTAGTCGATTTCGCGAAATATGCCCCAAAGCCAAGTCCCCACCCGCCTACTACTATTATTACTCTTTTGGCCGGGAAACCAGCTTGATTGAATGTTCCCGGCGCCGAGACTATTTGCTCTGTTTTCCATTTTTGAGGGTAGCAAGCGCCGCGAAAGGATGGGCCTCGTTGTCGCTCGCCTGCGGCGGCACGAATGTGGCACCGGGTTTCTTAGGGTACGGGTCGATGCCCATTATCAGGAATTCGGTTGCAATCCGGCCGAGATCTAGAGTTCCAGCGGCGAGAGGTTCCGGCGGATCTTCGCCGCTAAAGTCGATATCGAGCGTCTGTTGGTGCTGGCCCGCGGTTTCGGACGTGTATACGACGTCAATGCTCTCCTCGACTTCGTTGAGAATGGGCTCAAGCGTCACAACGCATTCCTGCCCCACCGTTGCCGAAACACGACCGGCGACGTGCACCGCACTCCGTCCCCGCCTGACCACCTCGAAACTGGCCTCCAGCCGGGGCAAATCACGAAGCTGCGCGACCCGGCAGATTGCCGCGCGCACGTGCTCATCCGCCGCAATATGATACCTCCGTCCCATGTCCGGCAATTCGTGTACCGCCACCGGCACACTCCATGCCCTATCCTCACGATCAGTCTCAGCCATTGTGGTCATCAGTCTCCAATACCAGCACGCAGAAATATTACCGGTCAGCCTTCAGGCGGGATGGACGCCGTTTGGGTCCGGATAGGTCAGTTCCTCTAAACCGAGACCGTCACCAGCATTTACGCCAGCATTTGCCGAAAGATGTTGTGTCGCAAGTTGACGTACCGCCTCCCCGGCATAGGCCGCAAGCCTCCGGGCGCCCGTGGTCGTGCCCTGGTCCAATCCGAAAATAGTGCGCCCAAGCACCTCGGCGAGAGCAACCGGGTCTGCCGCCGCCAATGCGGCATCATAGGCCGCCTGCCGGCCATAAAAGGCCTCACCGATACGACGCATATTAGCAGGTACCGCCAGATCCCCCACTCCCATCTCCCGTAGATTTCCGTCCATATCGCTACAAAAGTGGTTGAAAATACCCTGCCCAAAGGCTTGGGCCCGATCAGGCTCGGCGCGCAACCGGTTGAGGAGGAGTATGATGTGCAGCACCAGCATCTCGAAACGCCCATTGACGGTATCCGGCACACCATAGCTTTGGTAAAAGACAGGCGAGCGCGCCTGCGCCACGATCGTGCCATAGAGAGCAGCGATAATGTGAGTCTGTGGGGAACGACGAAACAACTGAAATATCATGGGGTTAGTGTCGCACTCCGGTCGGGTGGCAGGAAGCTTCCTAGCATTGTTGCGACAGTCCGTGTAGGAACTTGCACGTCATGATGCGGATTGGTCGCTCGATCTTTGCATCGACCCCTCGCAAGAACGAGGGATCGTACGCCGGAAGCCCGACCAAAGAACTTGGAAACAAAGCATCTATGCGCCATATGCGATCTGCCCAGTCCAAATCTGCCAAGACCAAGACGTCAATCGCCAAATCGCTGGCGGCGGCGCTGGTGCTTGCCTTACCGCTAGGCGGTTGCTTCAGCGAGACGTTTCAAAAAGGCTACATCGTTCCAGAAGGCGCCCTTGAACAGATCCCCGTCGGCGCCAGCCAGGAACAAGTTCTCATCGTGCTCGGCACGCCATCGACGGTGGCGACCGTGAGCGGCGAGGCGTTTTACTACATTTCCCAACGTGCCGAACGGCCGATTGCCTTCATGCCGCAGGAGGTCGTCGACCAGCGCGTGGTCGCGGTCTATTTCGACAAAAACCGTCGCGTTCAACGGCTTGCAAACTACGGCGTCCGCGACGGCCGGCTGTTTGATTTCGTCAGCCGTTCAACACCGACCGCTGGGCGCGAACTCAATTACCTGCAAGGCCTGTTCGAGGGTATGTCGTTCAAGCTCTAATGGGACGTGTCGGTGGCGCAATACGCTTCGCTATTGCGCCCTACACATTGCTACGACCGAAAATCCTCATACGACAGCTTGGCACGCGGATAGGTCAATTCGCTCTGTGACATTTTGAATCTGACACACATTTCGGCAAAGCGAATGCCGATCGCTTTGGTGTTGAGGACCTGCACGTCACAGGCTTGCGCCAAGTCTTTGGGATCCACCACATAGGGAATTATCGCGCCACCAAGCGGCATGATGATTTCCGCGCCCGTCTCCTTGACCAATGAACGCATGATCCCCACGGTACGGTCGAAGATTTCCTGGCGCCGTTGCGCGACGTCCGCCCCGTAGATTCCGATCGGCCGAATATCGCTGATGAACCGATGAAGGCCGAGCGTGCGCATGATCCGCCAAGTGTAAGGCACATGGGGCGCCAACGGGACGGTGATTCCTACGCGATCCGCCAAGGTCAAAGCCGCATGGATCGAGGCCCGGCACAAGCCGATGACCGGAATATTGACCGCGAGCCGACCACCGTCGACGCCGGGATCGAACGTGTTCGATGAGATCACGGCGTCGTAGCCGTTCTCAGAAGCCCAAAAAATCTTTCGCACGATCGACGGCGTCTCCATCATGTGATGAAGCCCGTTGAGAAAACTCTGGTTGCCGATGGTCTGGAAAACCTGCGAGCCTTCGAAATCGTCGGGAAAGGCGATCTCGACCTTGGTGCCGGGCGACGCATAGCTATTGAGCATCGCCTCGATTGCGGCAACATCATAGGGAGGCTGCGATTTCTCGGAACGCGGCGCCTGGTCGACAAACAGGATTTTCATGTTCATTCCAGCGTGATGTTGGCACGGCGAATGACTTCGCCCCACCGTTTCGACTCGGCTGCAACGAAGGCGGCTGTCTGCTCGGGCGTGCCGAGTATTACGGCAAGCCCCTGCTCGGCAAAACGTGCACGCACATCGGGGCCCGAGAAGGCTTTCTGGGCCTCGGCATGCAGCCAGTCCACGATCACGCGCGGCGTGCGAGCTGGAACAAAGAATCCGAACCACGGCCCCCCTTCGAGTTGCGGATAGCCTGCTTCGGCCGCGGTCGGCACATTCGGAACCAGCGGGTCGCGCTGCGCCGTCGTGATGGCAAGGGCGCGCACCGTATTGGCCTTGATCTGCGGGATCGCAAGGGTGAGGATATCGAACATCATCGAAACGTGGCCCGCCACAAGATCCTGCACTGCAGGCGCAGCGCCGCGGTAGGGCACGTGCACGATGTCGATGCCGGCGACCTGCTTGATCTGTTCTCCGACAATGTGTCCCGAACTGCCATTGCCCTGCGACGCAAAAGTCACCTTGCCGCGATTGGCCTTCGCATAGGCGACGAGATCGGGCAGCGTCTGCGCCGGAATGGCCGGGTTGACGACCAGGATATTCGAGGACTTCACTGCGATGGTGATGGGAACGAAATCCTTCTCGGCGTCATAGGCAAGTTTCTGCAAATGCGGTAGGATCGCCTGGGTCGCGTGGAAGCCGACGTAAACCGTGTAACCATCGGGAGCGGATTTCGCGACGAAATCAGCTGCGATCGCTCCGCCGGCGCCGGTGCGGTTTTCGACGATGGTGGTCTTGCCGCCTTCGTTCAGTTTCTGACTAAACGCGCGCCCCGCAATATCGGCCACGCCGCCGGGTGCAGTCGGCACGATGATCCGGATGGGCTGGGAGGGATAGGTCTGGGCGGAGCTACCCTGCGGTGAAATCAAAATGCTGCCCGCGATGGTGATAACCGACGTCATAGCGGTACGAATGCGAGACATGACGTTCCTCATCCTCTACGCGAATGCCGATCGTTGACACTCTATGTAATTATATCATGGAACTCGGCCTCGTAGGGTGGAATAGCCGCATGGGCGCGTCGCTGCGCCATCAACTCGCTCCGGCAATTTGTTGCGCCCCTTGCGGCGTATTGCGCCGCCCCCTTGCCGCGGCGCAATACGCAACGCGCGCGCCAAGAATGGCGCGCGGCGCAGCTATTGCGCCCTACGAAGTCCCTCCCAGCTAATGCGCCAGCACCGCCAGCAGCAGCAGCGCCACGATGTTGGTGATCTTGATCGCCGGGTTCACGGCGGGGCCCGCCGTGTCCTTGTAGGGATCACCGACGGTGTCGCCGGTGACCGAAGCCTTGTGGGCGTCGCTGCCCTTGAGGTGCTTAACCCCGTCCTTGTCGACGAAACCATCCTCGAACGACTTCTTGGCGTTGTCCCAGGCGCCGCCGCCTGACGTCATGGAGATCGCCACAAAGAGGCCGTTGACGATCACGCCCAAGAGCATCGCACCGAGCGCCGCGAATGCGTTGGCCTTGGAGCCCGAGATCCACAGCACGCCGAAATAGGCGACGAAAGGCGCGAGCACCGGCAGCAGGCTCGGGATCACCATTTCCTTGATCGCGGCGCGGGTGAGGATGTCGACGGCGCGCCCATAATCGGGGCGCTCCTTGTTCTCCATGATCCCGGGCTTCTCCTTGAACTGGCGGCGCACCTCCTCAACCACCGAGCCTGCCGCACGGCCAACCGCCGTCATGGCGATGCCGCCGAAGAGGTAGGGGATGAGGCCGCCGAAGATCAGACCCGCCACGACATAGGGGTTCGACAGGTCGAAAGAGACCGTTCCCACGTCCTGGAAGTACTTGACCCCCGACTTGGTGAAGGTCTCGATGTCGTTGGTGTAGCACGCGAAAAGCACGAGCGCGCCGAGGCCCGCCGAGCCGATCGCATAGCCCTTGGTCACCGCCTTTGTCGTGTTGCCAACGGCGTCGAGCGCGTCGGTCGAGTGGCGCACTTCCTTGGGCAGGCCTGCCATTTCCGCGATACCGCCCGCGTTGTCGGTGACCGGGCCGAAGGCGTCGAGGGCGACAATCATGCCGGCGAGGCCGAGCATGGTCGTGACCGCGATCGCGGTGCCGAAGAGGCCTGCGAGCTGGTGGGTGGCGATAATGCCGCCCACGATGACGATGGCCGGCAGCGCCGTGGATTCGAGCGACACCGCAAGACCCTGGATCACGTTTGTCCCGTGGCCGGTAACCGATGCCTGCGCGATCGAGACGACCGGCCGCTTGCCCGTAGCCGTATAGTATTCCGTGATCCACACGATGAGGCCCGTCACCACGAGGCCGACGAGGCCGCAGATGAAGAGGTTGGTGCCCGTGATCGTCTGGGCGCCGACCTTGGCGAATTCACCCCAGCCGGTGACGAACTGGGTGGCGATCGCAAGGCCGCCGACTGACAGAACGCCGGTGGCAATGAGGCCTTTGTAGAGTGCGCCCATAATCGAATTGTTGGCGCCGAGCTTGACGAAGAACACGCCTGCGATCGAGGTGAGGATGCAGGTCGCGCAGATCGCCAACGGATAGAGCATCGCATTGGCGAGCGTCGTGGCATTCGATGCAAAGAAGATCGAGCCGAGCACCATGGTGGCGACGACTGTCACCACATAGGTCTCAAAGAGGTCAGCCGCCATGCCGGCACAGTCACCGACGTTGTCGCCGACGTTGTCGGCGATGGTCGCGGGATTGCGAGGATCGTCCTCAGGGATGCCGGCCTCGACCTTGCCGACGAGGTCGGCACCAACGTCCGCGCCCTTCGTAAAGATGCCGCCGCCGAGACGCGCGAAGATGGAAATGAGCGAGGCACCGAAGCCGAGCGCTACGAGCGCATCGATCACCGAACGATCATCGGGCTTGAGCCCCATGGGACCGGTGAGCACCAGGTAGTAGATGGCGACACCGAGGAGCGCGAGGCCAGCGACGAGCATGCCGGTGATTGCGCCCGCCTTGAAAGCGATATCGAGGCCGCCCGCGAGCGACTTCGTGGCCGCCTGCGCGGTACGCACATTGGCACGCACCGACACGTTCATGCCGATAAATCCCGCTGCGCCCGAGAGCACCGCGCCGATGAGGAAGCCAATTGCCTCCTTGATGCCGAGGAGCCACGCGACGAGGAGGAAGATCACGACGCCCACGCCCGCGATGGTCGTATACTGGCGCTTGAGATAGGCCTGTGCGCCTTCGCGAATGGCCGCTGAAATCTCCTGCATCCGCGCATTGCCGGCATCGGCCGCCATTACGGACTTCGTCGCCCAAACGCCATATGCGATCGCAAGCAGGCCGCACAATATGATCAACACCAAAGCTATCATGGAATCCAATCCTGGTTCGATAGAGTCTGCCGGGCCCATTGCCCGACACAGGAACGGCGGGTCGAATAAGAGAAGCTACGAACCCACCCGAAGTCGCGCGGATATAGCCAAAAAGACACCCCAGACGCAACGGTAGCGATGAACAAGAAGGCATTGTGTAGCGCACTTTGACATATAGAGGTTGATTATCCCCTACACGCGGGATCGCACCCCGGGTTCCGCAGGGCAGTAGCCCGCATGGAGAACGTGTCGCCAAGCGCCAGCTTGGCGGCACGGGCGCAATGCGGGAAGGCGCAATGCGTGACTCGAAACCCGGATTGCGCTCGATCACGCGCGTAAACGCGCATGATCGCTCTCCATCCGGGCTACGGAAAAGGCAAGGCGCCCGGATGGCGGATGACGACCGAGCGGGCATCGGCCGGCGTATGCGCGCCAATCTGGCCGAGCGCCGCGCGGGTCTCATCGATCAACAAGTCGATGACATGTCTGGGCCCTTGTTCGCCCAGGGCGCCAAGACCCCACAGGAATGCCTTGCCGGCAAATGCCGCGTGGGCGCCGAGCGCCAGCGCCCGGGCGACATCCGTGCCGCTGCGCACGCCGCTGTCGAGGATGACGGTCGCCCGATGACCTACCTCCGCCACGATGGCTGGCAGGACGTCGATCGATGCCGGCAGCGCCTCAATCTGTCGCCCTCCATGATTCGAGACCCAGATGCCGTCTACCCCAAGCGACAGGGCCTTTTCTGCATCCGCTGGATGCATGATGCCCTTGAGCACAAGCGGCCGTTTCCACCGGTCGCGGAAACGGGCGACTTCCTCCCATGTGAACGCGCCGCCCATTTCATCGCGCGCAAACCTGATCACGTCGTTGAGGCGCGCCCCCTCGCCCGCATAGGGCCGCAGGTTGGCAAAGCGCGGGTGTCCGTTCTTCCACAACGAATTCAGCCAGCCCGGCGAACGCAGCATGTCGAGGATCATGCGCAGATCCGGACTGAACTTTCCGCCGCCGAGGCCGACCACCACTTCACGTGGGCGCGTGGTGCGCACCGGCACGTCCATCGTCATTACGAGCACATGCACGCCTGCCGCATCGGCGCGACGCACGATTTCAAAGCCCAGTTGGTGATCATTGCGCGCCAAGCGATAGAGCTGAAACCACAATACGTCGGGCGCGATCGTAGCGGCATCTTCGATCGTGAGCCCGCCGACCGTTCCGAGCACATAGGGCACACGCGAAGCTTGCGCGGCCTGCGCCATATAACGGTCCGCACCGGGCCAGATCAGCGCCGGACCGCCCATCGGCGCAATGCCGAGCGGCGCCGCATAGCGGCGGCCGAAAAGTTCGACGCTGACCGGCGGCAGCGCCGGCATCACGCCATAACGCGGCACCAGTTCGACCGCATCCAGCGCTGCCCAATTGCACGCGATGCCCTTGTCGGAGCCTGCACCGCCGTCGCCATATTCAAAGGCAAAATTGGGAATGTGCCAGCGCGCGCGCCGGCGCAAATAGTCGATCGTTGGAAACCGCCGGCGCAGTGCCGCGCCATCGCGATTGGCTGACTGCGCCTGTGACGGAGCCACCGGTGGTGGAGCCGTAATCTTGGTGGTGCCGGTTCGATCGTCCAATTCGAACTCCCCTATCCCGGCTCATAACCCTTGGCTTTGAACACGCCGACGGCCGCGGGCGTCGAGATGAAATTGATGAAGGCCTTGGCGGCATCCGGTATTTTTCCGTATGAGACAACGCCAGCCGCATATTGCGTGATGTTCTGAATCTCAGCCGGCAGCGGACCGGCATATTCAAGGGCCGGCGCGCTCACGAGTTCAGTGGCCTGGCCGATCTGGATCTCGACTTCGCCCTTCTCCACCGCGTGTTCAAGTTCCTCGAAGGTCCCGAGCCTGGTCTTCGGTCTCAAGGTTTGCGCCAGTCCGATCTTTTCGAGCAACGAAGCGGTGAAAATTCCCGATGACGATCCGGTCGCGGGATTGACGTGCCCGACCGATTTCGCTGCCAAAAGCGAGCGTTTGAACGCGTCGAGCGAACCGATATCGGGCTTCGGCGCTCCTTTGCGGACCGCGACGCCCATGCCAACACCCGCAATATTGACGCGGCTTCCCGGCGCCACTTTGCCCCGCGCTTCCAGCGTCGCGAGCTGTTCTCGTCCCGTGAACACAACATCGGCGGCTTCGCCCTTCTCGACGCGGCCCGCAACCGCGCCCGCCGGACCATATGTGATCGTCACCGTATGGCCAGCCGATTTCTGGAAGTCGGGAATGAGTTGGGCAAAGGCAGCCCGCAATGCGCCCGCCGCAACCACTTTGATTTCGGCCGCACTGGCGATTCCGGCAGTGCAACTCAAGACGCAGAGCGATCCAATGATCGCGGCAATCGGTTTGAACATGGGATACTCCCGTTGAGCCAAGGGATGGAGCGCGAAATCATATCTTTATTTCATGCGCTTCAGAAGTGGCTGAATGAAGCTCGCTTGAACGCACGTGGCTTGCCGTCCGGGCCGACAAAACGCACCCCCGCGCGGCCCTTCTCGACAACGCCGATCTCGGTTACGACGACACCCGCATTGTCGGCCGCAACAATGAACGACGCGACTTTGTGGGGCGGGATGGCGCACACAACTTCATAATCGTCGCCACCCGTCAGTACCCGTTCCATTAGGCGAGGCACTTGGCAGACAGCTTCGCTCGCCACGCTCGACAGCGGTACGCGCGCGATCTCGACCTCGCCGCAGACACCCGACGCAACGCAAAGTTTGCCGAGGTCACCGACCAGCCCGTCGGAAACATCCATCGCGGCTGTGGCGTGCCGCCGCAAGGCCTCGGCGAGCGCATTGCGCGGCTGCGGTACGAGATACCGGTGAGCGAGATATTCCAACTGGCGGCGATCAAGGTCCAAGCGAATATCGCCGTCCTGTCGCAGTGCAAGACCCAAGGCGGCATCGCCGATCGTGCCCGTCACCAGGATATGGTCGCCAGGTTCGGCCCCACTGCGGAGAACCATGGTACCCTTTGGCAAAGTGCCGAATGCCGTAATCGAGATCGTCACCGGCCCTGGCGTGCGCACGGAATCGCCGCCAAGCAACGGACACCTAAAGTAATCTGAATCAGAACCAAGCCCAAAGGCGAAGGCCTTGACCCATGCTTCGCCGGCCGACTTTGGCAACGCAAGCGTCAGCAGAAAGCCGGCGGGCCTCGCGCCCTTGGCGGCGAGATCGGAGAGGTTCACCCGTAATGCTTTGCGCGCCACGGTGGCGGGTGGGTCATCGGGGAAAAAGTGCACGCCACCCACCACGGCATCGACCGTCACGACGACGTCCCATCCTTTCGGCGGGGTGAGTATGGCTGCGTCGTCGTTGAGCCGTAAGGCACCCGGATGTTTGGCGATCGGCCGGAAGTAGCGCGCGATCAGGCGGTCTTCGGCCGACGCTGGTTTGGGCGCCGCCGTCATCATCCGCCTTGCTCGAACTCGGCAGCGCGCACCTGCCGCGCAATAGTGTCGAGGACGGCGTTGACCATGCCGGTCTCATCACGTTCCACAAAAGCGCGGGCGACATCGACATATTCCGAAACCGCCACGCGCGCCGGAACGTCGCGTCGATGGCCCAGTTCGTAGGCGCCGGCCCTCATGATGGCCCGCAATATGGCCTCGATGCGCTTGAGCGGCCAGGTGCGCGCGAGCACCGCATCGATTTGCGGATCGAGCGCGCGCTGCTCGCGCACCACGCCGCCCACGACATCCCGGAAGAATGCCGCTTCCGCGGGGAGGTACTGATTGCCCTCGACCTCCCGGCCAATCCAGTGGCTCTCGAATTCCGCCAGAATATCGTTGAGGCCCGTGCCGGCCAAATCCATTTGATAGAGCGCCTGCACGGCCGCAAGCCGTGCCGCACCGCGTCTATTGGCCTTGCGTTCTTCCTTAGGGGCGCTCTCGCGCTGGGCGCTATCGCGCGGGGCGCTTTCGCGTTTTGGAGCATCGTCGCGGGGTACGTCGGGGCTCATGTGGCTCTAACCCGCCTTGAGGCGGCGTTTGAGCCGCACCAGCGACAGTGCGGCGCGTGCCGCATCCCCGCCCTTGTCACCCTCCCCGACCCGCGCGCGAGCCCAGGCCTGGGCGTCGCTGTCGACGGTCAGGATGCCATTGCCGATCGGCACACCGCGGGTGCGCGAAATCTCCATGATGCCGCGCGAGGATTCAAACGACACGATTTCGAAGTGGATCGTGTCCCCGCGAATGACGCAACCGAGTGCGACTGCCCCCTCATAGGGCTTGCCGGCCTCCTGGGCGGCATCGAAAGCAATCGTAATGGCGGGCGGGATTTCGAGAGAGCCCGGCACGCTCACCCGGTCGAACACGGCGCCAGCCGCTTCGAGCGCCTTCGTGGCGCCTTTGAGCAGTTCGTCCGCGATATCGTCGTAGAAGCGCGCTTCGACGACAAGAATCCGTGCTCCCTTGAGGTCGCCCGGCTCGGCGCCAACAGATCGTCGTGGTTCGGCCATGTGGTCTCCGCTGTTGCGCACACCAGTAGCAAGGAGGACGAGCCGGAGGCAAGACAATGCGGGCACCGCAGCGCAGGGCCAGATCGGGCTCGGAAACATATCACCGCCAGCACCGCGCATTGCGCAAGATCAGTTGAAAAGGATCGCCGAGAGCATGGCGACAATTCGGAATTTCGCCTGCCGCTTTTCCGGCCTTTTCATGATGTTCAGTGTCGACGCCGAACGCGGCATAGCACAGGGGACATCCGAATGATCAGGACGATCTTGCTCGCCGCGTTGGTAGTTTCGACGCTGGCGTCTTGTGCACCGGAGTCGGGAACATCGCACAATCTTTATTCGCCTTCAGGCGGCGACCCCAGCGGACGGGTTTCCTATATGGGCGGCTTTCCCCAATCGACCGTAAACGTCAACCATGCGCAAGTTCTGTCCCAGACAACAACCCCCTCGCCGTCACAACAATCGGGCCGCGCCATGCAAATCGCCGTCACGCGCGGCTTCACGCTGCGGCTGCCCGGCAACGAGGCTGCCGGACTCCATCAGAAGCATCTGGCGGAATGTGCCAGGCTCGAATGCACGGTGTTGGAGACGCGCCTCGACCAACTGAACGGTGGTTCGGTCAGCGCCCGCTCATCCGTGCGTGTCGCGCCGGACAGTTATCGTGCTTTCGCCGCCGTCATCACGGCGCCTCCGGCTGAGGTCACAACGCAATTCGAACGGGCCGAGGACATGGTGGTAGCGGTCCTCGATATCGACAAGCGGCAGGAGGTAAAGACGGCGTTGCGCGACCGGCTCAACGCCATGCTCAACGACCCTGGCACCAAGAGCGCAGCCGACCTCGCCGCCATCGAGAAGGAATTGGCACAGGCGCAGGGCGACATCGAAACCGCAACCGCCCAGCGCAATTACCTGCGCACGATCACCGAGACAGTGCGCGTCGACATCAACTATGACGGCCGGCCGGTGGTTTTCGCCGGCTACGATTTTTTGCCGATCAAACGGGCTGTCGGCGACATCGGCCAGACACTCATCGCGTCAATTGCTTCGCTGATCGTCGCTCTCACCGCCGCGTTGCCGTGGTTGCCGGTGATCGTGTTCGCGGTGTGGGGCGCTCGACGGGGTTTGCGCCGATGGCGGGCGCAGAAAACTCCGGCAAGGAATGCAACGTAACGACTGAAAGCGTCGCTCGATTTGTAGGGTGGGCAAAGGCGCCTGGCACAATGCCGGTGTATGCAACGAGCCATCGTGGCGCCGTGCCCACGCGCTTGCCCGCGTCCGTCAACGCGTGGGCAAAGGCGCCACGCATGCGCGTCGTATGATCGACCATTGTGCCGGGCGCCTTCACCCACCCTACCGATTCTGTAACAGCCTCGCGGCATAACGCGCCATCACGTCGACTTCGAGATTGACCCGGTCGCCCTGCTTGAGCATTGCGAAGGTCGTGGCATGCAAGGTATGCGGGATCACCAAGACCGAAAACGTTTCTTCATCGACCTCGTTGACGGTGAGCGATACACCGTCAAGCGCCACCGAACCTTTCGGGGCAATGAAACGAGCAAGTTCCGTGGGCATACGCCAGATCAAGCGCGCCATGTCGCCCAGATCCTCATACACGCTCAAAGCTGCGATGCCATCGACATGGCCGGCAACGATGTGCCCACCGAGTTCATCACCCACTTTGAGCGCGCGCTCGAGGTTGATCTCGGTGCCCTCCCGCCAATCCCCAACCGTCGTTATCCGCAATGTTTCGGCTGCGGCGTCAACTGCGAACCAGTGACGACCTGTATCCCGACCTTTGTCCACCACGGTCAGGCACACGCCTGAACAGGCAATCGAAGCGCCGATTGCGATCGAGGTCACGTCATAATGGCACGCGATCTTGAGCTGGCGCAGTCCATCGCCGCGGGGCGTAACCGCGATGACTTCGCCGATGTCGGTGACGATGCCGGTGAACATGGTACCTCAAAGTTTCGGCATGAGGTTGCGGGAGGTGAGGAACTCGATCACCAATTGGTCGAACCCGGTTGGGTCCTCGAGACAACAGGCGTGGCCGGTTTCGGGCAGGATTTTGTGAACGGCTCCCGGAACAAGACTTGCGGTGCGGGCGCCGGCCGCCAGCGAATTGTCGAATTCGCCATTGACGACGAGCAACGGCACCTTGAAATCATTAAGACGCGGCGTGTTGTCGGTATGATTGCCGGCCATAAAAACCTGCGCAATGGCCTCGCCGGACAGGCGCGGCTCGCGGTCGACCCACATGTTGAGGAGATGACGTCCGAGCCGGCTGTCCGCGAAAGCCGGCGCGACCAGATCGCGCAGATGCCGGATGTGAAAGTCGTTGAGATTCTTCCGATAGCCGTCGATCCGCCCTTGGTAGCGGCTGCTCGCGCCGGCATTGCCGCCGACCAGCACGATCGCATCGAATAATTCCGGGTGTTCAAGTCCAAGCATGATCGCAATGCCCGAGCCGACGCTGCATCCCCCCAAGATCGCGCGCTTCACTCCCGCATCTCGCATGACGCCGACGACGTCCTCCGCCATGTCCTTGAGGCTGTAGGGCGTGGTCATTTTGACGGAGCGGCCATAGCCGCGAATGTCGATCCCGATCACCTTGAACCAGGTGGAGAAATGCGCGGTCTGATAAAGCCACAGGTCGTGATCGAAAGGATTGGCATGCACCAAAACGAGCGCCGGGCCATCGCCCTTGACCTCGTACCAGATATCGACCCCGTTGCTGCGGCTGTAAGGCATTCCCAATATTCACACTACGCGACCGCCTTCACAACGGCGGTCGGATGTTCGTGCCACAGCACGTTGACGCTCTGGAATCCCGCAACCCGAAACATGTGCTGGTGCAATGCAATGCCGCCGGCGCGATCGAAATGATCGTAATCGATGAAGCAACCGCCTGGCTTCAAGAGCCCACATATCGTTTCGTAACAGGCAGCGATCTTGCCCATGTCTTGGAGATTGTGGATCGCGATGCCTGACACGACGACGTCAAACGGCCCGCCTACTTTCTTTCCCCAGGCTTCATCGAGCAGATCGCACAACACATAACTGGTCTGCGCCGCATGCTTTCCAAGCCGTTTGCGCGCAACGTTTAGCATCGGCGGCGAATAGTCCTGCAGCACGATCCTGGCACGCGGAAATGCTTCCAGGAGCGCCTCGGCGATTGCTCCTGCACCGGCGCCCACGTCGAGCACGGTGAATTCCGCCTCATGCCCAAATGACGGCACGGCCGCGATCAGGCGCGCAATGATCGGCTGGCGCTCACCCTGCCGACGAGTATCGTTCTCGACCCAATGCCCGACATAGTGATCGGAGTGCCACTCATGGTGATGGTGGTCGCCAAGATGGTGATCGTGATGGTGATCATGGTGCTCGTGGCCATGATGTTCGTGACCATGATTTTCGTGACCATGGTGATGTTCATGATCGTGGCCGTGATCATGTCCGTGGGAATACCCCTGCTTTCCGTGATCGTGCGTCATTCAACATCTCCTTGAAGGTTCACCATCGCATGGGACGAACGCATCGTTCAACATCACTCGAAGGTTTCCATCGTGTCATCGCCAACCGTCTCCGTCGTCACGAGCGCCAATCTGGGCGAGCCCGTCAGCGCGTCAAGCGACAATCCCTCGAGCGCGTCGATCCCATCAGCCCCGATATCGCGGGGCGAGCGGAACAGCGCTGCCGCGTCGACGAGGTCGGCGCGCAGAAAGGCAGCGCTCAAAATCGGGCCCGCCTCCACCATGACACGGCTGATCCCGCGATCAGCGAGTTCCTTGAGCGCGGCGGAGAGATCGAGCGCACCATCGCGTGTGCCGATACGAATGACGTTCATACCTGACGCGATCAGCGCCTGTTCGTTGCTCTCCGGCGCTGCGTCGCTTGTGAGCACCCAGACCGGTGTGTCACGAGCCGGGGTGTTGCGAGCGGACTTGGCCAAGAAGCAGTCCGCCGGAATCCGCAGCATGCGATCAAGAACGACGCGCACCGGCGAACGCTCGGACATTCCGGGCAACCGGCACGTCAGCTGTGGATTATCCGAAAGAACAGTCCCAATTCCAGTGAGCACGGCATCGTTCATGGCCCGCATCAGGTGCACGCGCTCACGCGCCCGTTCGCCCGTGATGTCGGCCGGACGCCGTCCCGCAAGCCCGGCTTTGCCGTCTTTGGACACCGCAAGTTTAAGAGTCACATGCGGGCGACCATCGCGCAGACGTCGCAAATGCCCGGCATGCATCCGTTGCGCCTCTTGCGCCCCCAAGCCAACCTCGACTGTAATCCCCGCATTTGCCAATCGCCAATGTCCGGCCCCTGCGACTTGCGGATTGGGATCGACCATAGCGGAAACGACCCGTGAAATGCTCGCTTCCACAATCGCGTCGCAACAAGGCGGCGTCCGGCCATGATGGGAACAGGGTTCGAGCGTCACATAGAGTGTCGCTCCGCGTGCAGCCTTGCCCGCCCGGCGCAACGCTTCGGTCTCGGCATGCGGCCGTCCGCCTGATTGCGTCCAGCCGCGACCAACCACCCCGTCATCGCGCACCACGACTGCGCCTACGGCAGGATTGGGCCACGTCCGCCCGAGCCCGCGCCGGCCGAGCGCAAATGCCATGTCCATGAAGCGAACATCGGCCGAGGGATCGCTAGCACTCATGAGCCGTTCGTAAACAACATTGGCCGGGACATTCCGGTTTCCATCATTCATATAGTGGCGCAATCCAAAACGGCCAATGACGGATCGCCAATGTCGCAGCGCCCAAACATACTTTTCTTCATCACCGATCAACTGCGCGCCGACCATTTGGGCTGCTACGGAAACCAAACCATCCGCACCCCTGCCATCGACCAGTTCGCCGCCCGCGGGGTTTCGTTCGATCGCTTCTATGTGGCGAGCCCGGTCTGCCAGCCGAACCGCGCGACCCTGATGACCGGCCGCATGCCGTCACTGCACGGCGTTCGCCACAATGGCATTTCGCTCTCGCTCAATGCCACGACATTCGTCGATCTGCTGCGCGCGTCGGGGTGGAAAACCGCGCTGATCGGCAAGAGCCATTTGCAGAATATGACCGGCACGCCGACCGTGGTGCCGGCTCCGACACCGCCGGCAGGCTTTAGCGGGCCACCGGCCGGCCTCAATGAGGCCGAAAAACACGACCGCAATGACGACGCTTATGAACAGGAAAATGGGATCGCCTGGGACCAGAACCCGGACCGAAAAATCCGCCTGCCCTATTACGGATTCGATCACGTCGAATTGTGCTCGGGCCATGCCACGGAAGTGCACGGGACCTATACGGGCTGGCTGCGAGCGCGCAGACCGGATGCCGACCGATTGCGCGGCCCCGACAATGCGCTTCCCTCAGACTATGTGCTGCCACAGGCTTGGCGCACGAGCTTGCCGGAAGAGCTTTACCCGACCAGCTACGTGGTCGAACGGACGTTGGCCTTTCTCGACAGGCATGCGGGCGAGCGCGACGCCGCGCCGTTCTTTCTGCAATGCTCGTTTCCCGACCCGCATCACCCGTTCACGCCGCCGGGCCGCTATTGGGAAATGTACAAGCCGCAGGACATGGCGCTGCCCAAATCATTCCACCTCGGCAATCGCGCCCTGCCGCCACACGCCGCGCATCTGATCGCCGAACGCGATGCCGGCACGCGCAAAGCCACCACCCCGGGCGCCTTCGCAGTCAACGAAAGAGAAACGCGCGAGGCAATCGCGCTCACGTTCGGCATGATCGCGATGATCGACGACGGCATCGCCCGGATTCTCAAACGCCTCGACGAACTTGGACTGACCCACAACACCGTACTGGTTTTTACGAGCGACCATGGCGACCTCATGGGCGATCATCAATTGATGCTCAAGGGCGCCTATGCGTATCAGGGCCTCATCCGCGTGCCCTTCATCTGGGTCGAGCCGTCGCACGTCCGTGCCGCCGCACGGTCGGATGCGCTCTTCGGCACATTTGATATTGCGGCGACGTTCCTCGACCGCGCGCGGCTCGCGCCCTACAACGGCCTCCAGGGCAGGAGCATGCTGCCGGCGATTGCCGGCGATAATACTGCCGGCCACGATGGCATTTTGGTCGAATACGGTTCGCAACGTCCGGTCACCGGCCTGCCGGCGGAATTCACGATGCGCACCCTCGTCGATGACCGCTGGCGCATCACGCTCTTTCGCGGCGTGCCATGGGGCGAACTCTATGACCTCGCGTCCGATCCGCACGAAATGCACAATCTCTGGGACGATCCGGCGCACGCCGCGGACAAGCTAGTGTTGCTGGAACGCCTTGCCCAAAAAATGATGGAACTGTCGGAACGCAGCCCGCGCCCGACCCATGTGGCCTAGACGCGGTCGTAGCCCGGATGGAGGACCAAAAGCGCGTTTACGCGTTTTTGGGCCACAATCCGGGGACCGCCCGAAACAACAAGACCGCTCCCGGATTGCGCGCAATCACGCGCGTAAGCGCGCATGATCGCTCTTCATCCAGGCTACAACTTCGACTATTTTTGCGGCGGCGCCGCAGGCTTCTCGTCTTCGGCCGACAATTCGCCGAGCACCGCTTCGAAATCCTTTGCTTCGCGGAAATTGCGGTACACGGAAGCAAAACGCACATAGGCCACGTCATCGAGGCCGCGCAGCGCATCCATGACCGTCTCACCGATCGCTTCGGAGGAAATCTCGCTCTCGCCCTGGCTTTCGAGCTCGCGCACGATCTTGGAGACGATCTGGTCAATGCGCTCAGGCTCGACCGGGCGCTTGCGCAACGCGATCTGCACCGACCGCAGCAGCTTGTCGCGATCGAACGGCACACGGCGGCCGTTACGTTTGATCACGACGAGTTCACGCAATTGCACACGCTCGAAGGTCGTGAAGCGGAAATTGCACGAGAGGCAAACGCGGCGGCGGCGGATCACGGAGGATTCCTCCGTGGGCCGCGAATCCTTCACCTGCGTGTCGAGGCTCGTGCAATTCGGACAGCGCATGCCCTCTCATCCCTGATAAATCGGGAAGCGTTCCACCAGTGTCTTGACCCGCGCCCGCACCGCGCCCTCCACAAGCGAGTCCTCCTCTACGCCCTTCTGCGACAGGACGTCGAGGACTTCGGCGATCATTTCACCGACCTGCCGGAATTCCGCAACGCCGAAGCCGCGCGTCGTGCCGGCGGGCGTGCCGAGCCGCACGCCGGACGTAATCGTGGGCTTTTCGGTGTCGTATGGAATGCCGTTCTTGTTGCAGGTCATATGGGCGCGCCCAAGGGCTGCCTCCGCGACCTTGCCGGTGAGGCGCTTGCCGCGCAAATCGACCAGCATGAGATGCGTGTCGGTGCCGCCGGACACGATGTCGAAGCCCTTCTGTTTCAGGGTTTCGGCAAGCGCATGCGCATTGTCGACGACGCTCTTGGCATAAAGCTTGAACGCCGGCCGCAGCGCCTCGCCGAAGGCAACCGCCTTGGCCGCGATGACATGCATCAGCGGGCCCCCTTGCAGGCCCGGAAACACAGCAGAGTTGATCTTCTTGGCAAGCTCCTCATCGTCCGTGAGGATGAATCCTGAGCGCGGACCACGCAATGTCTTGTGGGCGGTGGAGGTCACCACATGGGCATGCGGGAATGGTGACGGGTGGGCGCCACCGGCCACGAGGCCCGCAAAATGCGCCATGTCGACCATCAGCTTGGCTCCGACCTCATCGGCGATCTCGCGGAAGCGGCGGAAATCGATCGTGCGTGGATAGGCCGAACCACCCGCGATGATCACCTTCGGCTTGTGCTCGCGCGCAAGCTTGGCCACCTCATCCATGTCGATGCGATGGTCATCACGCCGCACGCTATAGGGGACCGGCTTGAACCACTTGCCCGACATGTTGACCGGAGAACCATGCGTCAGGTGCCCCCCGGCTGCGAGATTGAGACCGAGGAATGTATCGCCAGGCTGCAGCAACGCCATGAAGGCAGCCGCATTGGCCGAAGCACCGGAATGGGGCTGCACGTTTGCGAATCTGCATCCGAAGAGTTTCGTCACTCGTTCGATCGCCAGCCGTTCCGCGATGTCGACATATTGGCAGCCGCCGTAATAGCGCCGGCCCGGCAAGCCTTCGGCATATTTGTTGGTGAGGACCGACCCCTGAGCCTCCAGAACCGCCTTGCTGACGATGTTTTCCGATGCAATCAGCTCGATTTCGTCGCGCTGGCGACCGAGTTCGAGACGCATGGCTTCTGCGATTTCGGGATCGGTTTCCGCAACACTTGCGGAAAACATGGAAGCAATCGTGTTGTTGGTTATTGGGTCAGTGGCGGGCATTCGTTTGCTCGAAAGGTTATGCGGGGACCAGCGGGCGATAACACAATGCCGGGCGAGCGCCAAGCGCTGGGATCAATCAAGGGACCTGCCGCAATATCTTGGGGGTCTAGCGCTCACACGGTGAGTTGGTAGGGCACCTGGGTGGGGCCATAGCCTGCGGTCCGCACATTGGTGTTTCGATCATAGCGGCCCTGCAGCACCGTGCCCTGTCCCAGCCGCTGGCTGCGCACGATGATCGCTACGGAGCGGGTCGGACCGCCCTGCTCCGCGTGGATGGCATGCGGCGGCACGAGATCGACCTTGCCTTGTGAACCCGTGGTCACGGACGCGAGCTTTATCTCGGCATAGCCGGGCCGCCTCCCATCATCCAGGCGATCGAAGCGCTCGAGACTCTCCGTGCCATCGAGCACGCCATAAAGCACCCAGGCATCCGCGTGGTCATGCACACTGCCGGTGCGCCCGGGCATGCGCACCACCGCATTGACGACGAAATTGTAGTCCGGGTCGACATGGAGCAGGAGGTTCTTGTGCCCTTCCGTCGACGGCCAGTTCGCGGAATGGGCCTTGAGCGTGACGTCCTTCACCAGCTGTTCGAGCAGCGGTTTGGCCTTTTCCATCCGGTGTGCGTTTTCGGGATTCGCGGCCCAGATGGATCGGAGATCTTCGATGAAACGGTCGAAGAAGGGAAGACGCGCGTTTGGCATTGGGAGTTCCTGCACGAGTCAATTAATTCGTTGCGATGGTGAATCCTCAAGACCTAGGTGCTCGATTGAGGTCACGGTTTACAAACCGGCACGGTCTGACTCCCTCTCCCCTTTGGGGAGAGGGTTGGGGTGAGGGGGAGCCAAACTCAGTCGGTTGTACCCCCCTCACCCCAGCCCTCTCCCCGGAGGGGAGAGGGAGCACCACCGAGCTTGTCGATAGTGAATCGGCTGGCCCTCGTGTCCGAGGTGAGTCCCCCTCACCCGACCGCTTCGCGAAGAGCGAAGCGGTCGACCTCTCCCACAAGGGGAGAGGTGAAGAGAAGAAGAGCCCGCGACCGGTCGTAGTTACACCAGCTTCAGGTTCTTGAGCGGCAGGCTGCGAACGGGCTTTCCGGTCGCGGCCAGGATTGCGTTGACGATGGCGGGCCGCACCACGCAGATGGTGGGTTCGCCGACGCCGCCCCAGAAGTCGTAAGTCGGCACCAGCACGGTTTCGACCTTCGGCATCTCGTCGATCTTCATGATCCGGTAGGTGTCGAAGTTGAGGTTCACCATGCGGCCCTTTTCGACCACGCACTCCCCGTAGAGTGCCGCGGCCATCCCGAAGGCGACCGAGCCTTCCGCTTGAGCCGCCACCTGGTCCGGGTTGACGACATGGCCGCAGTTCAAGGCCATCACCATGCGGTGCACCTTGAGCTTGCCATCCGGACTGACCGAAACCTCCGCCACTGCCGCCGAGTAGCTGCCATAGCCCATGAACTGGGCAATGCCGCGATGGACGCCCGCCGGCAATGGCTTGCCCCAGTCGCCCTTCTCGGCCGCCGCATTGAGCACGGCGAGATGTTTCGGGTGATTCTTCATCAAGGCACGGCGGAATTCGAGCGAGTCCTTGCCCGCCGCCCGTGCGCATTCCTCGATGAAGGCCTCCATGTAGTAGCCGTTCTGGTTGGTATTGACGCCACGCCAGGCACCAACCGGAACATGCGTGTTGCGCATCGCATATTCGATGAGCAGGTTTGGCACATCGTAACCGAGCTGCGCGTCGTCCGGCTCCGCCCACCAGCCCTGCAGCTGGCGCCGGTCCTTGCCACCCTGGATCGCCGCCTGATTGGACCAGGCA
>Ga0209488_10000649_pt1 | contig 29475 bp, 27 predicted proteins | sample Rivendell_Oct201_8_FD_188349 | JGI IMG/M metagenome (GOLD analysis project Ga0209488, IMG submission 188349) | Vadose zone soil microbial communities from the Eel River Critical Zone Observatory, Northern California, USA -... | ecosystem: Environmental > Terrestrial > Soil > Vadose zone >...
CAATCTCCTTTCCATTTTTTGGCTCTGTTAACTCCAGAGCCAATTGTGAGATTGGCCTTTTTTTCTTACATAGTGAACTCCTGGGACAGGAGGGGTGGCCCATCTCGTGATGGGCGCCGGGGTGGTAGCCAAATCGAAAAGTTTTCCTTGGCTATAGCTACCACCCCTCGCGGGATCCGCTTCGCGATCCCGCTGCGCTCCTATCCTAGAGGGCAATCTGTAGGCTTGCGTTCGCTCCGCTCACGGACCGCGCCTACAGTGTAGATGCGCGGCGCGCGACATTTCAGGACGTCTTGCTATTTCGAATATGGATGATTATTGAGAATCGCCAGCGCGCGGTAAATCTGTTCCAGCACAATGACCCGACTCATGTCGTGTGTGAATGTCAGCGGCGACAACGACCACAACCGATCCGCTCGCTTGCGAACCGCCTCGGATGTTCCCCCGTAGCCGCCAATCACGAACGTCAGTCTCCGCTGATCCTCGCTCAGATGTTTTCCAAGGAAGCCGGCAAGCTGGGTGGAGTTCCACAGCCGTCCATTCGAATCGAGCAGTATCACGCGATCGGAGCCATCCAACGCTCCAAGAAGTTTTACCCCTTCATCCTCGATCCGCCGTTCGCCATCGCCGGTCTTCACATCTTTGAGTTCCGTGATCTCGATCGGCAACGAGTGTCCAATTCGCGATTCGAAATCCCGGGCGAGCGCCGCCAGATTGGGATTCCTTGTTTTGCCCAGCCAGACGACACGAAGCTTCATAGCAGATCGTATTTCTTGCGCTTCTCAAGCAGGGTCTTGCGGCTGATGCCCAGAATTGTGGCCGCCTTGATTTTCCGGCCATGCGTGTGTTTCAGGACCTCCGCGATGTAGTTTTTCTCGATGTCTTCGAGCGAAGGCATTTTGCTGGATCGGGAAGTTCGAGGCGTGAGCCACTGCGAGGGAAGGCAATCCGGAGTGACTCGTCCGGTATTCCCCATCAGCATCGCCCGCTCGAGGCCATTTCGAAGTTCGCGAATGTTTCCCGGGTAGTCGTAATTCACGAGAATCGGCTCACAGCCCTGATCCAGATACGCCACCGTGTTGTACTTTCGTCCAAGCTGCGAGATCAGAGACTCGGCGATGAGAAATATCTCGTTCGAGCGATTTCGCAGCGGCGGAATTGTCACCGTGATGAGATTCAGCCGAAAGAAAAGATCCTGGCGAAAAGTTTTGTGCTCGACGGCCGCCGCGAGAGGTGAACTGGAGAGGGCGATAATCCGGCAATTGAGACCAACCGGCACGGACGATCCCAGCCGGACGTATTCCTTTGCTTCAACCACGTGAAGCAATTTCGCCTGGACGCGAAGATCGACATTGGCAATTTCATCGAGCACCACGCTTCCTCCCTGGACCAGATCGAGCTTTCCCAGTTTGGATGTCAGTGCACCGGTGAAGGCTCCGCGCTCGTAACCGAAGAGTTCGGATTCGACGAGCTCATCCGGGAGTGAGCCCAGGTCAATCTTGATGAACGGAGCGGCGCTGCGGGAGCTGTTGCGGTGGAGCCAGTGCGCCAGGGCATCCTTGCCGGTGCCGCTTTCGCCTTCGATGAGTACGGTGGCGTCTCCCTCGAAGACCCGCTCCAGTGTCCGGTATACGGACATCATGGGGGAGTCCTGGGAGCAAATCAGCGGATAGTTATTTCGTGCGCTGTCCAATGGGCTCGTTTATTTTGCGGCGCCTTCCAGCTCTCCATAGCCTCTCGAGATCGTAAAACTCCCGAGCGCGGGCGGTAAAAATGTGAATCACGAAATCAAAGTAATCCATCAGGATCCATTCGCCTTCCGTGCGGCCCTCGATATGCAGGGTTCGAACTCCCAGCTTCCGGAGATGTTCTTCGATGCCGTCTGCAATGGTCTGACTGTGACGGTTCGAAGTCCCCGTGCAAATGATGAAGTTGTCGGCGAACGAACAAACTTCGGCGACGTCGATAACGACCAGGTCCAGCGCTTTTTTGTCCAGAGCAGCATCGAGCGCTTCGTTCAACTCAGACAACTCCGTGTCGCTACGCATTATAGAGTTTGTGTCTTTCAATATAGCTCCATACCGAAGCGGGAAGCCGCTGGCGCACTTCCATACCGCTCCGGCAATCCTGCCGAATTTCGGTGGATGAAACGGTTTGGTGAACGAACGGCAGATAGTACACGACACCGGTTTCGCGTAAGTCCGGCCGATCGTTTTCATTCAGCACACGAAACGGGACGATATCTTCCCGAAACTCAAATCCGGGGCGATGAACGATGGCGAAGTGAGCGAGATCGAACAGCCGCCGATAATCCTTCCAGGTTTCAATCTCCTGAAACATGTCGGTACCCAGAACGAAGATTCTGGAAGCGTCCGGATAAATTCCTTTCATTTGTTCCAGTGTCTCGACGGTGTAGCGCTTTTCGAGTGAATCCATCTCAATGGTGGAAGCGTGAAATCTCTCGACCGGAATTGTGGCCAGCGCCACCATCGCAAAGCGGTGAAATGCGGATGTGACGCTCTGAGGCTGTTTGTGCGGAGCGCGATACGCGGGCACGAAATGGATTTCATCGGTCTGGAATGCCGCAGCCACAGAGTGGGCAGCGGAGAGGTGGCCGTTGTGGATGGGATCGAAGGTTCCGCCGAGAATGCCGATTCTCACGATTTCCCGGTAACCTGGCCAACGACCTGAGAAGAAAGCTTACTGAAAATGATTCGTTTCAACTCTTCGAGACCCTCGCCTGTTACTGAAGAAATTTTTATCATTTCAATATCGTTCTGTCCACACCATTGCTCCAGTTTTCGCACCTTCTCCGGATCGGCAGCATCCATCTTTGTCGCCGCAACCAGCCGCGGTTTCATCGCCAGCTCCCTGCTGTGTTCCGAAAGTTCGTTTTGAATGGTGTGATAGTCATCGACCGGGTCGCGCTCATTGCCTTGCCCGACGTCGATCATATGCAGCAGCAGCCGTGTGCGATCGATATGACGCAGGAACTGGATTCCAAGCCCCATGCCGAGATGAGCGCCTTCGATCAATCCGGGAATGTCGGCGACCACGAATGATTTGTCCGTGTCCAGGGCAACGACACCCAGGTTCGGTTCCAGTGTTGTAAACGGATAGTCCGCGATTTTCGGGCGTGCCGCCGAGATTCGAGAGATCAGAGTGGATTTCCCGGCGTTGGGAAATCCAACCAATCCGACATCGGCGAGCAGTTTCAATTCGAGGCGCAGGACAAGACGTTCACCCTGGGCGCCGTCCTGTGCTTTCCGGGGAGCGCGGTTGGTCGCGGATTTGTAATGAGAGTTCCCGAATCCTCCACGACCTCCATGGGCGATCAGGATCTGCTCGTTTTCCTCGGTGCAGTCATGCAGGAGTTCTCCCGTGTCATTGTCATAGACCATCGTTCCGCGCGGTATCCGAATTTCGAGATCCTTCCCGTTCTTTCCGTGCCAGTTGCTGCCTTTGCCGTGCTCGCCACGCTCGGCTTCGAAGGTGTGATTGAATCGAAACTTGAGGAGAGTGTTTTCGTTGGAATCGGTGACCAGATAGATGTCCCCGCCCTTCCCGCCATCGCCGCCGCTGGGTCCGCCCTTCGGGACAAACTTTTCCCGCCGGAAGGCGATACAGCCGTGTCCGCCGTTGCCGGCGCGAACAGTAATTCTTGCTTCGTCAATGAACATGGGGAAGACGCGCCGGCCCAAAAGGGCCGGGTTCCATACGATGCTGCGGGCCTACAGAGTGGCTGCTTCGACAGGCTGGATGCTGATGAAACGGCCGGAATGTCCTTTGTCTTCGAAGGTGACAATACCGGTGATCTTCGCGAAAAGAGTATCGTCTCTGCCGATGCCGACGTTTACACCCGGCTTGAATTTCGTTCCGCGCTGCCGCACGAGTATCGATCCTCCACTGACGAGCTGACCACCGAAGCGTTTCACGCCGAGACGCTGGGAATGGCTGTCGCGACCGTTGCGTGAACTGCCGACGCCTTTCTTATGAGCCATGGTGAATGCCCTCGATGCGAACGGCCGTAAAATCCTGGCGATGACCGCGAGTGCGCCGATACTGCTTCTTGCGCTTCTTCTTGAAGACAATAATCTTGTCCGAACGGTCATTTTGAATAATCGTGGCTTCAACTGAAGCCTTAGGCAATGGCGCACCGGTCTGAACGCTGCCTTCATCCTCAACCATCAGCACTTCCGTCAGCTGAATCTTTGAGCCGGCTTCGCCTTCCAGCTTTTCCAGCCGAAGCGTCTGCCCCGGCGTGACCCGATATTGTTTGCCGCCCGAACGTATCACGGCGTACATGGATGTATCCCCTTCCGTAAAGACAAACGCCTATTGTATGTGCCCGGTGCTGAAGACGTCAACGAAGGATTTGAGGGTTACTGCCGGGGGATGACGAGGGTCCGTTCATTGATATCGCGACAGCAGCGGGGACAGCGTGCCGGTCTGCAGAGCAGATACTCTGTGCACTTTGGGTCGCAGCCGGTGATTTGATCCAGAATGCATTCAAAGGAAATCTCCGAGCAGTCCGCGCATTGTTCGCATGCCGCGACCAATCTCTGGGCTTCGGCACGAAGCACTTCGTCCACCAGCAGAACCGTTGTGCTTCCCATTGGCGGGTCGAAATAGTAAGAGACAGCAGGGACCACCGCCGGATGTTTTCTGAAGGAAACCAGTGTGGATTCCACGACGAGCTCTGAACACGCCGGGCAATGGATCGCTTCAGACAAGGCAGCGACTGCAGCGCCGGACTCCCATGCCAGTTCATCCAGCAGCCACTTCAATGGCGTGATGACGAATCGATCACAACGTTCACAGGAAATCAGTCTGTCCTGTAATTTCAATGCGGTTTATCTCCCAAACACGGCTTCCTCTCCTGATGGGTTGCGGCATTTTCTGTTTAGAAGTCGCAGTAAGTCAAAGGGTTTTTCTGACTAAAAATTAAGAAAATATCTGCTTGCCACACAGCCGCCAATGACCCATTATAGCGGCTCTACATACTTTGGATTCGTTGTTGGTTTTACCGGCAATGACAAGGACAGGAGGTCCTTAAACGTATGGGCAGAAGAGGAAGAGCCCTTTCCGAAGATCAGGTCCGCAAGATCGTTTCACTCCTTGCATCATCAGAACTCACGGTTCCCGAAATTGCCGAACGCATGGGATGCAGCCGCAGCACCGTTATTTCTGTAAACAGGTTTCATGGGATCCGCAGTTACCAGGGTCACCGGAATGTATGGAGCTGCGCTCCGTCGGTGCAGCTGAACGGCCGAGGAGCACGAGAGACTGGCTGATAAAATCGGCCGATCGGGTTGGGTAGAAATACGGACAGTAATCCCAGCTCATTTCCTGTCTACAAATAGATATTTTCTGTATTGACAGAAAATCTTGATTATAGACAATTCAACTGTCCATTCAATTAAGCCCGTGCAGCACTGTTGTCGGCGAGGCCGGTCGCAGGTTGAACAAGTTCCCCGTGCTTCTGTGTTCAAAAGCAATGTGGGACTTTAATGGCGGTAGCGCGCGTGTCTCGCAGATTCCCAGCACGCTTTAGCAAACGCAACCTATCAGGATTCGGAATTCGGGACTGTCATGCCTGTTGGCGAACTCCGTAACCTTTTGGAGACTGCATCAGCCTTAATTCACCCCGTAACCCCGTGACCGACACTTTTCACTCAACAAACCGTCAGACCAACGTCCGGCACCTCGAATTGAGTTTTCATTTTCCACGTGTCCATATGAGACGCACCAGGAGTCCGATACATGCTTAAAACAAGAACCCGTCTTGTGAGCTTTCGTCTGTCCGAAGAAGAATACCAGCGCCTGAAATATGTTTGTTCGCAGAAGGGCGCGCGGAGCATCTCGGATGGTGCGCGGGCGCTACTTTGTCAGATACGCGGCTTCTCCGACGAACATTCGACCGATGGAGGTGCGGTACTAAAATCGGAGCACCTGATTGACAGCCTGGAGCGCTTGAACTCCGGCATCAACAGGCTGACCGATCTGGTCGAGAAGTTGAAGGAACAGCCGCAAATGGGGCTCTCCGTGTCCAGCAGCTACGCACGGTTGCTCGACGAAGCGGCCCAAACAAACCTCAAATAGAGAAACCAGCGATGATTACCAAAATGAGCCGAGTCCTCGCGCTGTTCTTCTTTAGCTTGTTGCTGCCCGGAGCGGCAATGCCGCTGTCGGCGCAGGGCAGCAGTTCCAACTCCATCCCCATCCCTGGCTCCAGCGCAGGCGGGAGCACCTATTTAATCCAGCCTAACGATCTGCTGGAGATTTATGTCAACGAAGAACCGACCTGGACTAGGAAAGTGACCGTCCAGCCGGACGGATGGATCTCCATCAATCTGGTGCAGGACGTTAAAGCCGCTGGTCTCACGACGAGCCAATTGAAGGCGGCACTCGAAAAGCGGTTGGCGGATTACAAGAAACTGCCCAACGTCACCGTCATCCTGGAGGCTGTACAGAGCTACAAGGTGTTCGTTACCGGGAAAGTTGCAAAGAGCGGAGTTCTTCAGTCCGAAAAACCAATTACGGTGCTGCAGGCCATTTCGCTGGCCGGTGGCTTGACGGAGTATGCCAAGAAGGAAGAAATCGTGATTATTCGAACTTCCGGGCCTGTCACCACGAAAATTCCATTCAATTACACCAAGGTCTCCACTGGGGAGAACCTGAAGGACAACATACTTTTGGAATCGGGAGACAATATCGTCGTCCCGTAGCCATTCATGTTCAAACGCACCACACCAATGATCATCTTCGGCGCATTCATCGCAGCAGCTTCTTCAAGGTCCGCTATCGGACAGGAGAAAGCCTCGATTGGTGTGAGCGCGGATATCACCGGCGGCGGCAACGGGCCCAACGTTCCCGGGCAGGTGCTCGCTCAAAGCCCGAATCGATTTTTTGCATTTGCCGGCACCTATCCCTCGGTCGATTTTAACTTCAAAGGAGAGCACTCCGCGTTTAAGACGACCTATGCGTATGGCTTCAACAAGAACTTTTCGGACCCCAGCTTCAGAACCAATTCGCATTCCGCGACCGCGACTTTTTCGCGCGCCGCCGGTCCGAGATGGAAGTTTAATCTTACAGATTCCTTTGCAGTCGCGTCCGATATGACCGCATTCAACCTGCTGCGCGGTGTGTTGCCTGAAGCGCAGGATTTTCAATTCATTTTCAATCCGGTGTTCGTTCAATCGACGCAGACCAACACGGCGGCAATTGGATTCGATCATGTGATCAATCCAAGAACCACGCTGGAGTTTGGCGCAGCGCATTCGCTGCTGAATTACGGCGGGGACCAGCAATTCCCCGGTGTCCTGTCCGACCAGCAGCGCTACTCCGCTCACGTCCGTTACGCGCACCATGAACAGCACAGCGGATGGAGCCTGGGATACTCGGGCGCTCAATTCCAGTTCAGCAATTTCAAGGATGGACGATCGCACTCCGTCAGCGCGGGCTTCACACATCAATTCTCGGCTGTACTCAACATGGAACTCGCCGGCGGTCCGACGTACATCGAGACTACCGATGCGGTGAATCACCACATTGGTTCGAACGCTTCATTTGTGCTGAAGAGAATGGTTCGTGCCGGCACTTTTGCGCTGAACTATGCGCAGTCCAGCGGCGACACGAGCGGGCTCGGCGCCATCTCCGACAACCAGCAGCTCGGAGTTGCCATGAATCATGTATTCGGGAAATCCACGACATTCTCCGCAGACGTTTCCGGAATCGACACTCGGGGAAAGGTTGCAAACACACCAAGGACAAGGAGTATATCCGCGGGTGCCTCCGTTGGTGTAACCATGTCGCGAAATTGGTCACTGAATTGGGGCGGTTTGTATCAAAAGAGCATTGGAAATTCTCTTTTTGCATTTGAACAGGAGCGCGTGTTTGTTTCATTGAGATTCCGCAATCCGGAACTCTGGAGATTCTAGCGATGAAGCGATTCAACCTGAGTGGTCCGCAGGATATTATGGCGCTCCTGGTTCGCCGAAAGTGGTGGATTGTCCTTCCGTTCATCGCGCTGTCGTGCGCCGCGGTGCTGATGGCGTGGATTCTTCCTAGAATGTATGAGTCGACGTCGCTCGTCAGGATCACTCCTCGGGATCTCTCCAAGGATTTCGTGAAAGACCTGCTTTCCGGATCGACGGCGCAGCGTGTTTCGACAATCCAACAGACTGTTCTCAGCCGAACGAATCTGAACAGTATTTTGGACGACTTCAAAAATGATTTTCCCGACCTCCAGAAGCTGGATATCGAAGAAAGGGCGAACAAACTTCGCGACAAGATTGATGTGAAATTCGACGTAAACACTGTCGGAAGAGAAGAGATCCCCCTCACGTACTTTCATATTTCCTATCAAAATCGAAACGCTGCACTGGCGCAGAAAATCACAACAAAGCTGACGGACCTCTTTATCAGGGAAGACAATAAGACCCGCGAGACTCAGGTCAACGGGCAGGTCTCATTCCTTAAGGATGGGGTGGAAGACCTTGCTAGAAGGCTGAAAGAATCGGATACGAAATTAAGGGATCTGAAGGAGAGCAAAGGGAATTCACTTCCAAACCTGCTTCTCACTACCATGGCGGGTCTCGAGACGCTGAAAGCCCAGAGGCGGCAGGATGCAAATGCTCGGGACTCCGTCCAGTCGGACCTGGCTGGCGTCAATACGCAGCTGGCGGTAACTCCACAGTACATTCCAAAGCCACCGACGCCGGTGATCGCTCCGCCAACAATCATCGAAAATCCCAAGATCACGGATTACAAGAAGGCGTTGAAGGAACTTGAGGATCTGCGTGCCAAATACACCGAAAACTTTCCTCCCGTCATACTGGCGCGGGAGCGAGTGGATAAACTCAAAAAAGAATTGACGACGGAGGACTTGGCGAACCTGAATCGAAAGGAAGAAAAACCGGCACAAACGACTCCGGCCGCTGAAACAATATTGAACCCCGCCTATCAGGGTTTGCTGACCTTGCAGGAAAAGTACAAAAAGGACCTGGAAGGTAAGGAGAGAAACCTTAAGGAGACGGACGATAGTATCGCCAAGCAGATGCAGGTTCTGCAGCAGGCCCCGAAGAGCGAGCAAGACATCGCAGAGGTTGCCCGCGAAAATGTCGATCTCAACATACAGTACTCGAAATTGAAGAACGACCTCGCGACCGCGCAGCTCTCCGAGAGTGCGGAAACCAGCGAGAAAGGATCTCAATTCAAGGTCATCGATGCTGCGAATTTCCCGGTCTCGCCGACGAAACCCTCAAAATCGGTTCTTGCCGGTGCAGGAGTGATGGTCAGTTTGCTGATCGGGCTTGCACTAGGCCTCCTCGTCGATATCGCAAATCAGAAAATGTGGACGTTGTCGGATATCGAGACGATCCTCGGCGCCACCGTTCTGGTCGAGATTCCTGAAATTGTGACGGCCGCAGATGTGGCAGCCGTTCGGCGAAAGAAAATTAAACAACTTGTTTCCGGCTTTGTCATTGCATCTGTCTACGGTGTCTGTCTGTACCTGGTTTATCTCCACCAGGCCTTTGTCTTAAAGACGCTGGACCCGCTCATACAAAGGTTCTACTAAAAACATGTCTCTTACCAACACACTGCTGGACGAACTCCGCAAGCTTCAGGAGAACAGGGAGAGTGGTGTTCTTGTCCTCTCGAAGCAGGAACAGCGCGTCAGTATCTCGTACCGCGAAGGCGTGATTCAGTCGGCGTCTTCCAACCTGGATACGCACCGTCTTGGTGCCTATCTCATACGGGAAGGGTACCTGAGCGAACCGGATGTTCCGAAGGTCATCGCCGAAGCGCGGCGCGCAAAGGTTGTTTTTGGCGAGGCTGCGGTGCGGAAGAATCTTGTCGACCCGGCGGAACTGGCAGAAATGGTGCGGCGCCAGGCGATCGAGCTGTTGAAGCACGCATTCAAGAATGGTTTTGTAAAAGAATCCTACACGCGTGGGCTGCGCTCCTACTACGTCCCCGCGAACATCAATGTCGCCTACATCCTTCTCGAGATTTCCCGTGGCAATCCCGCGCCATTTGATCCGGATCCATCAACCGTCTTTACTCTCAAAAAGAGTGAGGTACTGTCCGGAGTGCCGTGGCTCCCGAAGGAACTCGGTGTTCTAGGCGAACTGGAGCACGCGTCGACCATCGCGGGTCTGGTGAATTCCACCGGAATTGACGAATCTGCCCTGAAGCGAATCCTGGGTGTATTTGACCGTTTGGGAATCATCGACAAAGTCGTCGGTACCACCTCCGATGCGGAAACGGAAGACGGCGAGACGGCGCTGATCCGAAAATCCGTTTTTCCATTCGAACGCCTGGTGCCGGTGGTGAGCAATGCCGTACTCGGAGAAAAGCTGGAAGTCGTCCGCAACCCATCCTCGTTCATCAGCGAACAATTCAAAACGCTGAAGGTGCGGATCCGTGAGGACTGCGAGACTCCGCCCAGGGTGTTGATCATTTCCAGTCCCGATCAGCAGGATGGCAAGTCGCTGGTGAGCGCGAACCTCGCGCTGACTCTCTCGATGGAGCCCGGGCGCCGAACCATCATCGTGGATTGCGATCTTCGAAATCCCACGCTGAACCGGCATCTTGGAGTTGCCGCGGAGCCGGGTCTGATTCAATACCTTTCCAACGGCCGCATGTCGCCTTACTGCTATTCGCGTCGTCTGGGAAATCTCTATTTCATGACGTCGGGCGGCATTGCAGACAATCCGATTGAAATGCTGTCGCTGCAGAAAATGAAGGATCTCATCGAGCACCTGAGGGCGGACTTCGACACCGTCATCATCGATGCGCCGCCGCTGGCTCCCATTGCCGATGCGCGCATCGTCACGGCGCTGAGCGATGGAATGATCCTGGTGATCCGCAGGGGAAAGACCTCCCTCAACAGTATCGAGGCGGCTTTCAAAGTAATGGATCAACGCAAACTGATCGGGGTGGTGTTCAACGACGTGAAGCCGATGTTGTTCAACACGTATTTCAGCCGGGGCTACTACAACTATGGGATCGACAGCCGGTATTCCTATGCCGGCGGTCGAAAGATTCGAAACAATTCGAAAAACTATTTGGAGTCGTAAGGAACTCTTTACGTAAGGACATGAAGATACTGAAGAATCGCAAGACCACCGCCGGTATCGCAGATGAAGTCCTGTTTAACAGATTGCTTTCGATGGAACGCAAGAGATCTGAACGTACGGGCGCGCCATTTCTTCTCGTGCTTATCAACTTCGAGAGGCTGGTTCGTTCCCGAGTGAAGAATTCCATCGAAAACATCGGAGTGGCGATTGCCGCATCCACTCGAGACACGGACATCACGGGCTGGCATCGCCATCGTTCGACCATCGGCGTGATTTTCACGGCGCTGAATGGAACCAGTCGAAAGGCAACTCGCGAAGCCGTCTCAGGGAAGATCCACAAGATGCTGACCGAGCATCTCCATCCGTCGGAGGTCGGCTCCGTAGAAATCTCGTTTCACTTCTTTCCGGAAAACGAAGAGAGCAGCGAAGACTGCATCGAATCCGGAAAGTTGCTCTATGCAGAAAGCGAGCAGGAGGATCTTTCAGGAAAGTTATTTGCCGTGGCAAAACGGGTAACCGACATCGCGGGAAGCCTGTTTGCATTGGCGGTCTTTTCGCCCGCGTTCCTGGTGATTGCCGTCGCAATCAAGATGACCTCGGCCGGTCCCGTGTTTTACAGGCAGAAGCGTCTCGGCAAACACGGAGTCGAGTTCACATTTTTGAAATTCCGCTCGATGTATGTCGCCAACGATTCGAAAATCCATCGCGAGTTTACGCAGAACCTGATTCGCGGAAACGCGAACAATCCGGAAGGCGTTTACAAGATCCAGAAGGATCCGAGGATCACTCGCTTCGGTCATATCCTCCGATCGACAAGTCTCGATGAGCTGCCGCAGTTCATCAATGTGCTCACCGGTGAAATGTCGCTGGTGGGTCCGCGCCCCCCGATTCCCTACGAATTCGAGTGTTACCAGCTCTGGCATCGCCGAAGGATCCTCGAAGCCAAGCCGGGAATTACGGGTTTGTGGCAGGTCTACGGCCGGAGCCGTACGAGTTTCGACGAGATGGTCCGGCTGGACCTTCAGTACATACGAGACCGATCCCTCTGGATCGACCTGAAGATTCTTTTCAAAACGCCGTTCGCCGTTATTGCCGGCCACGGTGCGTATTAGCTTTTTGCGGTGTCCTTCGCTAGTCGGTAGTTCTCAAAAAAGGAAGCAACTTGAACGGTCTAACTTTACCCAACGCGCTCGATGAATCAACGGTGCGCACAATCCATGGATGGTGAACTTTGAAAAATAATAACGGTAACGGTAAACGTCAAACAGTAAATATCGGCGTCATAGGTTACGGATATTGGGGACCCAATATCGTTCGTAATTTCCACAACGCTTCCAATGCCGCCGTGGTTGCGGTATGCGACCTCAATCCAAAATCGCTGGAGCGGGTTCGTAAAGGCTACCCGTCCATTGCGGTAACCACGAACACCGCAGACATTCTCGAGAACCCCGAAATCGACGCCGTTGCCATTGTCACTCCGGTTTCCCACCACTTCTCGCTCGCGAAGAAAGCCCTGGAGAATGGGAAGCACGTTTTCGTGGAGAAGCCTTTCACGCGATCGGTTTCGGAAGCTGAAGAGTTGATCGAACTCGCCGAGCGCAAAGGCCTTCTGATCATGGTCGACCACACGTTTCTTTTCAGTGGCGCCGTGCGCAAGATTCGAGAGTTGATCGACAACGATGTACTGGGAACGCTTTACTACTACGATTCGACCCGTGTGAACCTGGGACTTTTCCAGCATGATGCCAACGTGGTATGGGACCTCGCGCCCCACGACCTTTCGATCATGGACTTTCTGATTGAAGGCGAGCCCGAGGCTGTCGTTGCCACAGGCGAGAAGCACGTCAACGGGATCGAGAACATTGCCTTCATTACGATCTACTTTGCCAACAAGGTGATCGCTCACCTGAACGTCAACTGGTTGTCGCCGGTCAAGGTGCGCAGCACGCTGATCGGGGCAGAGAAGAAGATGCTGGTCTGGAATGACCTCGAAGCGGACGAGAAGATCCGGATTTACGACAAGGGAGTCGAACGATCCAACGGAAACGGGGATCACGACCTTCGTGTCAGTTACCGGGCTGGTGATCTCTGGGTCCCGCGCCTGGATCAAGTCGAGGCGCTCACACGCGAGACTCAGTACTTCGTCGATTGCGTGTTGAACCACAACACTCCCATCAATGATGGTTTGTCCGGATTGAGAGTCGTGCAGATGCTCGAGGCCATTGACCGTTCGATGGCCAAGCGCGGAGGCATGGTCTATTGCAAATCCAGTGCTTCGAAAATCATGGCGGGTGAGAAGACCATCGCCTTCGGTTAAGAAGACGCACGACGCGATCGCTGGCAGTTTAACAACCAGTCTGTTTCCCAAGAGAAAAGCGGACCAGTGGCTAAAATTGTTCGTGCGCCAGCGTTGCGTGCGTCGTTAACTCCTCTTGCAGATTATTTCCGATGCCCCGGCGTTTCGACCTTCGGGGTATCGGGAACACTAAGTAAGGACAGCGGTTTTTTTCGCTTTGGGCCCGACGTGGTTTGTTTTGGCCAGACCTCCGGAGAACCGCAATTGTCAGCCAGCAATCACTTGTTTGATGCAGCGGAGCATGTCCGAAGTGACGCCTCGGGCATGCTCTTGCCATTTGAAGCCGCTCAGGTCATCGATAATCTTCGCTACGAGCGTTACGTTCGATCCGGACAGCGGACCCTTGAGAAGGCGTGGGTCAAGGATGTTTACTACCGGTTTCGGCCATTGATGCCGGTCGCCTTTCGAAAGCACCTGCAGGGATTCTATCTGCGGGATCGGGACCGGATTCAGTTTCCCCACTGGCCGGTGGATCGCAGCGTCGACATCCTGCTGGAAAGACTCTTGGTACTGGCTATGAAGGAAGCAGGGCGCGATCGGCTTCCTTTTATCTGGTTCTGGCCGGACCGGCATTCTTCCTGCGGCGTCATGACCCATGATGTCGAGACAAAAGAGGGCCGCGATTTCTGCGGCCGCATCATGGACATCGACGATGAGCACGGAATCAAAGGCGCGTTCCAGATTGTCCCCGAAAGACGCTACCCGGTCCCGGTCTCGTATCTGGAAAGCATTCGAGAACGTGGATTCGAAATCAATGTCCAGGGCCTCGATCACGTCGGCGATCTTTTTGGGAACCGCGAAGTATTTGTCGAGAGCGCCCGGAAGATCAATCAATACGCCAGGGAATATGGAGCCCGGGGCTTCCGTTCGCCGGCGCTGTATCGAAACACGGACTGGTTCCAGGATCTGGAGTTTTCCTACGACATGTCGGTACCCAGTGTTGCCCGACTGGAAGCCCAGCGCGGCGGTTGCTGCACCATCATGCCGTACTTTCTGCCGGGCGGCATGACGGAACTTCCGGTGACAATGACGGAAGACTACAGCCTGTTCCACATAATGAATGACTATTCCATGTCCCTGTGGGAAAAGCAGATGAGGTTGATCATCGAGGGACACGGCCTGATGAACGTTATCGTCCACCCGGACTATGTGACGGCGCGGCCTGCCATGGATGTATTCCGGAAGTTGCTCGAAAGGATGAATCGTTTAGTCGCGGACGACGGTGTCTGGATGACTTTGCCGAAGGAAGCCGACCGGTGGTGGAGAGAACGAAGCCAGATGAAGCTGGTGCCTGCCGAAACCGGTTGGAAAATCGAAGGGCCGGGAAGCGATCGCGCCAGCGTGGCGTTTGCCTGCGTCGACGGAGATCGATTGACATATGAACACGAGGCTAAAGAGTAGCCAGCCATGAAAGTTTCAGGAAGAAACACGGTATTCATTCTTTTTTCGGTTCTGCTGGTACTTGCATACAGCGGTCTGATTCGCGCCTTGATTGCGTATGCACTGGACACGGAAACCACCCACGCCTCGCAAATCGTTCTGATTCCCTTCATCAGCGCGACGCTGATATTCCTGAACAGAAATCAGATCTTCCAAAGCATCCGTTACTCGATCGTGCCGGGAGTAATCATAATGCTGCTGGGTGGAGGACTGCTTGCTGCCGGGATGACACTGGGTTCTCGCTTTGCGGTCAGTGATCGGCTGGCTCTGCTGACGTCCTCTTTCGTGGTGCTTTGGCTTGGGTCCTTCCTCGCGTTCTACGGCTCCGCGGTCTTCAGGTCGGCGCTTTTCCCATTGCTGTTTCTGACTTTCGTCATTCCGATTCCCGGCGTGCTTCTGGATCGGATGATCGACATACTGCGCCGCGGCTCCACAGACATGGCGTTTCTGATGCTGAAAGCGACCGGAACTCCAATCCATCGCGATGGATTCGTATTCACCCTGCCGAACCTTCTGATTGAGGTGGCGCCGGAGTGCAGCGGAATTCGTTCGGGTATCAGCCTGTTGATCTCGAGCCTGCTGGCCGGCAATCTTTTCCTGAGAACGTCGTGGCGAAAGGGCCTGCTGGTTGCTGCCGCTGTTCCCGTTCTCATATTCAAGAACGGTCTTCGTATTACGACGCTCTCGTATCTTGCCGTTCACGTGGATAAACGAATTCTGACAAGCCAGCTGCACCGCGAAGGTGGCATTCCGTTTTTTGTCATCGGTCTGCTGCTGCTCTATCCGTTTCTGATGATGTTGGTTCGATCGGAACGGGAACCGAAGCCCGCAGTCATTCCGACAACAATTCCTGATCTCAATTTCACGAGAAGCAATCCATGAAACGACTCATAGTTACTTCAGTCCTGATCGCAACGGTTCTGGTCGGCGGGGTGCTCGCGTACTTCCTGTTGCGGGGAAACCCGGTTTCTTCGCAGGACTTCTTCGCCAGCGGGAAAGGCTATTTCCAACAACAGAAGTACTCGGAAGCCACGATTCAGTTCATGAATGCAGTCCAGAAGGATCCGCGCAACCGGGATGCCCGCTACTACCTCGCGCTGAGTTACATCAACCAGAAGGATCTCAACGCAGCGGGACAGCAATTGATTTCTCTGCTGGAATATTACCCGGACGACCTCGAGGCGAACCTTCGCCTGGGCAACCTCTATTTGACCGGCGGAAGCCACAACTCCGAATTCTTTCGAAAGGCTTCCGAGATCGCCCAGAAGATTCTGGCCAAGGATTCGCAGAATGTGGATGCGCTGATTCTGTCGGGAAATGCTTCAGCCGGTCTGCAGGACTATCGTGCGTCGGTGGATATGTTCGAGAAAGCAGTAAGCATCGATCCCCAGAACATATCGGCGCTGGTCAGTCTTGGAACAACCCAGGCGCTGGGCCGCAATTTTCCAGAGGCCGAGCAGGCCTTCCTCAAGGCACGCCAGGCCAATCCCAAAGACAAGAGCGCCTTGATTTCGCTGGCGAATTACTATCGTGCCGTACGCGAAAAGGACAAGGCAGAGGCGGCATTCAAGGAAGCTCTCTCGATCTTTCCAACCGACCGTGCAATCTATGTGCAGACAGTAGAGTTCTATTACCAATCCGGACAGTTTGAGGAAGCGGAGAAGGTCCTTCGCGATGTGCAGACCCGGACGCCGCAGGATCCTGCCCCCTCACTCCTGCTGGTGGATCTCTTTGCGAGCAGGAACCGGCCGTCGGATGTCCAGATGCTCCTGCTGGATCTGAAGAAGAATTTTCCTCAGAATCTCGATGTTGCCGGCAAGCTGGCGATCACCCTGATCCAAAGCAATCCGACGCAGGCGCGATCGGAAATCGATCAGATTCTCAAGGCAGATCCCAACAATGCACTGGGTCAGATTCTGCTCGGTCAGCTGCAGTTTATTTCGGGTCAGAACGACGCAGCGGAGTCCACGCTTGGAAAGGACGCAAAAGGCCTTGCGGCTTACCCGCAGCCGGAATTCATTCTGGGGCAGATTGCCATCCGAAAAGGTCAGATCGATCAGGCACAGAGCCATTTCCAAAAGGCGTTGGCGGTGAATGAGGCCTACCTGCCGGCCAGGGTTGCGCTGGCTGAAGTTTTACTCAACAAAGGAAAGCTCGAAGACTCCAAGGCGGAGATCCGAAAGGTTCTGAGTGCGCAACCGGGCTTTGTTCCCGCTCGATTGGTCAAGGCAGCTCTCGATATCGCCGACAAGAACTATCCGGAAGCAGAACGGGGGCTGGCGACATTATTAAAGGAGCAGCCGGAAAACCCTCTGGTTCATCGTCAAATGGGGCACTACCTGGATTCCCGCGGCCGTACGGTAGATGCGGAGAAGAGCTACGTGCAGGCATTGAATCTCCGGCCGGATTCCCAGGAAGACCTGCAGGAGCTCACTCAGTTCTATGCGCGTTCAAAGCAATTTGATCGGGCAATTCAGAAAATCAACAGCGTTCCGGATGACAAGAAACAGGCGTTTCATTACGAGATGCTTGGAGCCGTTTATTCTCAGGCCGGTAAACTCCAGGAATCGGAGAGCGCATACCGGAAGGCTCTTGAGAAGGATCCCAGCCGCGTCAACTCGGTCGCATATCTCGCCGCGCAGTACATCCGAAACGGACGCCTCGAGGACGGCTTGAAGGAATTGGACGTACTCATCAAACGGAATCCAGCTAACGCCGGAGCCTGGGCGACAAAGGGCATGATCCTTGAGAACCTGGAGAAAACCGAAGAAGCCAAGCAGAGCTACACCGAAGCATTGAAAATCGACCCGGACAATGAAGCGGCCGCGAACAATCTGGCCTACATTCTCGCCGAGCAGGGCCGCGACTTAAGTACGGCTCTGGCGTGGGCGCAGACGGCTCGAAAGAAACAGTCCGACAGTCCAAGCACTGCCGATACTCTGGGCTGGGTTTATTACAAACTCGGAAACTACCTGCTGGCTCGTGAACAACTTCAGTTTGCAGTCGGGAAGCAGCCGGACAACGCCGTGTTCCAGTACCATCTGGCGATGGTTTACAAAGAGACGAAACAGATTCCCGAGGCCCAGAGTGCGCTGAAAAAGGCGCTCGGCAGCCCGAAGGAATTCAAGGAAAAGAGTCTCGCTCAGGCGGCACTGAAAGAGATCGCTGCGCTGAAGTAACGCAATCGCATCGCCGATCACCATACAATAATGCAGATTTCTGCTTTGCTCTCATTCGCAGCGGCCTATTTCAGCCTGACTCTGGCTGTGGCCGTGCTGTTTCGCGACCGGCAGTCCAACATTCATCGAATGTTTGCCGCCGGCATGTTCCTCCTGGCAACGGAGGAGCTGTTCCGCGGACTCAGCCAGGGAGCGATATTGCCTGCGGACGTACTGTATTGGCAGAAGCGGGTATTCGCGGCGTCGATACTGGTCCCCGGGGTTTGGCTGACGTTTAGCGCCTGCTACGCCCGCGTGAATCCGCAAAGTTTTCAGACCCGATGGAAATGGGCTCTGGCTGCGGTTTGTCTGGCACCTGTCCCTTTTGGCCTGATATTCGGCAACTCGCTGTTTGCCGGATCCCCTGCATGGGACAACGTTGGACGATGGGTACTTCCATTGGGTTGGTTTGGCCGCTCGTTGCAGTTCTACTTCCTGGCGATTTCCATACTGATCGTTTTCAATGTGGAGCGCACGATACGCTCTTCGATTGGCCGGACGCGATGGCAACTGAAGTTCATGGCCCTGGGAATCGGAGGTTTGTTTGCCCTCCGTATTTATCTGGCCAGCCAATCGATACTTTTCTCCAGAGTGGATACGGGCCTGGGGACGACCAGTGCCGGTGCTCTCCTTGCGGCGAACCTGTTGTTCGCATTCTCGTTTTCCAGAGGCCGGATGCTCGACGTGGAGGTTTATTTTTCCAGAGCAACTCTGCAGAACTCGCTGACGATTGTTCTGGCCGGTGTGTACCTGCTCTCGGTCGGTGTGCTGGCCCAGTTGACCCGGTACTATGAACCGATCCAGTCTTTGGCGCTGGAAGCGTTCATCGTTTTCATTTCCTTGATGGGTCTGGCTGTCCTCCTTCTCTCGAATCGATTGCGCCGCCAGATCCGCCAGTTCGTGACGCGCCATTTCCATCGTCCGATGTATGACTATCGCAGTATCTGGATGAACCTGACGCACAGGACGACTTCAGTTCTCGATATTCACGAGCTCAGCGGGGCGATCAGCAGAATGGTGTCGGAGTCTCTCGAGATTCTTTCCGTCAATGTGTGGCTGGTCGATGAAACGTACCAGCGGCTTTCGTTGATCGGTTCGACGGCTCTTTCACAGGTGCAGGCCAGGGAGTTCGAAAGCGCCGGGAAAAGCGCTCCCGAATTCATTCGATGCCTTCGCCAGAATCACGACCCTCTTTTTCTGGATGAAACGAACTTTGACTGGCCGAACGAGATCATGAAGGCCGGCGCCGGTTTCTTCCAGGATTCCAGGATGCGTTATGCGGTCGGTCTCTACGCTGTCGGCGACATGGTTGGAGTAATGACTCTCAACGATGATCGGGTTGGCCATGAAACTCTGACTGCCGAAGACTTCGTGCTTCTCGAGACACTGGCAGCGCAGCTGGCAGCCGGCCTGCTCAACCTCAAGCTCTCCGCGCGGCTCCGCCAGGCTGGAGAAGTGGAAGCGTTCCAGACCGTTTCGACCTTCTTCGTGCATGATTTGAAGAACCTCGCGTCGAGACTTTCGCTGACGATGGAGAACCTTCCGAAACATTTTGATGATCCGGATTTTCGCGCGGATGCCCTGCGCGTCATATCCGGAAGCGTCCGGAACATCGATGCGATGTGCAACCGGCTCTCGATGCTGAAACAGGATATCGAGCTGCACCCGGCCAAGGCCGATCTGTGCCAGCTCATCAGTACAACGCTGGATGAGTTCAAATCCAATCTGAAGGCGGACGTTGAACGCGATCTGCAGCCGGTGCCAAAGGCAATGATCGACCGCGAACAGATTCATAAGGTGCTGACAAACCTCGTCATGAATGCCAATGAAGCGGTAAACGGCAACGGCGTCATTCGGGTGGCGACTGTTCATGAGGGCGATACCGTGGCGTTTTCCGTCAAGGACAACGGCTGTGGGATGTCCGAAGAGTTCATTGAGAAGTCGCTTTTTCGCGCGTTTCAGACGACAAAGAAGAAGGGGCTTGGCATCGGACTCTTTCACTGCAGACTCATCGTGGAAGCGCATCACGGAAAAATTGAAGTCAACAGCACGCTAGGAAAGGGAACCGAATTCCGGGTCATCCTCCCGGCCGCATAAAATCCCATGAAATCCCTGGATAAGCCAAAAATTCTTGTAGTCGAAGACGATGACGAGGTAAGAACCCAGATGAAATGGGCGCTTGCCGAACAGTACGAGGTGATCCTCGCGGAAAATCGGCTGGGCGCTCTCGAGAATCTGAAATTGCATCACCCAACAGTGGCTACTCTCGACCTCGGGCTGCCTCCGTCTCCTGGGGACACGCGAGAGGGATTTGCGGCGCTGTCGGATTTGCTGCACGTGGATCCTTCTCTCAAGGTGATCGTCATCACCGGCCAGGACGAGAAGGGCAATGGCATGCATGCCATCGGTCAGGGCGCCTACGATTTCTTTTGCAAGCCAGTCCAGATTGAAGAGCTGAAGATCGTACTTGCCCGTGCATTGAAGGTGTCTCAGCTCGAACGCGAGCATCGTGAAATGCTCACGAAAGGGCATTCCGATTCCTTTGAGGAAATCCAGGGGAACAGCCGTCCGGTTCAGGCTGTATTTGCGGCGATCCGGAAAATGTCGGGCTCCGATGCATCGGTGTTGATCGCGGGAGAAAGCGGAACGGGCAAAGAGCTGGTTGCCCGCGCAATCCATCGTTTGAGCGCACGGGGCAACGGTCCTTTTGTGGCGATCAACTGCGGAGCGATTCCGGAAAATCTGCTGGAGAGCGAGCTTTTCGGTCACGAGAAAGGCTCCTTTACCGGCGCCCACACTCAAAGGCAGGGACGCATTGAGACGGCGGAGGGCGGAACGCTGTTTCTTGACGAAATCGGTGAACTGTCGGGCACTCTGCAGGTAAAACTGCTGCGCTTCCTGCAGCAACACGAAGTCGAACGTGTCGGCGGCAGGTCCCTCATCAAAGTGGATACCCGTGTCATTGCGGCGACCAACGTGGATCTCGTCAAGGCCATGTCGGACGGCCGTTTTCGTGAGGACCTCTATTATCGCCTCGCGGTCGTGATCTCACTGCCCCCATTGCGCCAGCGTGAGGGAGACACGCTGCTGCTTGCGAACGCTTTCCTGCAGAAGCAGGCCAGGGAATTGCAGAAGAAGCTGGTTTTCACTGCAAGGTCGATCAAGGTGATCGAGGCCCATGGATGGCCGGGAAATGTTCGTGAGCTTGAAAACCGAATTCAGCGCGCTTCCATCATGGCCGAAAGCGGAAGAGTGACGCCGGAGGACCTCGGATTGACCTCTGCCTATTCAGAATATGAGGGTCAGCCGCTGTTCTCTGCCCGCGATGCTCTGGATCGGCAGATGATTGAAGCGGCGCTCACGAGAACCAAAGGCAACGTTACACGCGCCGCGGTTGAGTTGGCCGTAAGCAGGCCGACATTGTACGAACTGATGGAAAAACTCGGAATGTCACGTAGATAGGAGAATGTTGGATGGACCAGTTCTTAAGTATCGCCCCGGATGTCCGTTTGGGACAGAACGTAAAACTTTCGAAATTCATCAACCTCTATGGATGCAGCGTCGGGGACAACACCAAGATCGGCGCTTTCGTGGAGATTCAGAAAAACGCTTCGGTCGGCAGGAATTGCAAGATATCGAGTCACACGTTTATCTGTGAAGGCGTCACCATTGAAGACGACGTTTTCATCGGGCATGGTGTGATGTTCATCAACGATCTCTTTCCGAGAGCAACAACCGAAGGCGGCGGGCTCCAGACCGAAGCCGACTGGAAGGTTGAGCGAACGCTCATCAGCAAGGGAGCGTCGATTGGATCCGGAGCAACGATTCTCGCCAATGTCACCATTGGCAGAAATGCACTCATAGGAGCAGGTAGTGTGGTAACCAAAAATGTACCGGCAAACGCAGTCGTCGCTGGCGTTCCGGCAAAACTAAAACGAATTCTCGAAGCCAAGGAGGGCTGAACAATGACTGAAGGTAAGGGTATTCCATTTGTTGACCTGGTGACTCCGCATCTGGAGCTTGAAGAGGAGCTGGTCGGAGTCGTCCGGGGAGTATTGAAATCCGGCATGCTGGCCGGAGGTCCTCTGGTGGAGGAATTTGAGCGCGACTTCGCGAAGTTCTGCGGCGCCAAACATTGCATCGGCGTCAGCAACGGCACCGACGCACTGAGGTTCGCGCTGATGGCCGCCGGAGTCCAGCGAGGCGATGGTGTCGTCACGGTGGCAAACACGTTTGTTGCGACCGTCGAAGCGATCGTTCAGGTCGGAGCAACGCCGCATTTCATCGACATCGATCCGCGCACATTCAACATGAGCGTGGATGCGCTGCGCGAGTTCCTCGAAGTGCAGTGCGACCGCTGCGACAGGACGGGGCTTCCGCTGCATCGCGCATCCGGCCGCCGCATTTCCGCCATTCTGCCGGTGCACCTGTACGGACAGATGTGCGACATGGATCCGATCATGAAGATTGCCGATCAGTACGGACTGATCGTTCTTGAAGACTCCTGCCAGGCTCACGGAGCGGAATACTCTTCCGCAAAGGAAGGCGTGAAACAGCGAGCCGGTTCCGTCGGCAGGGCCGCCGCGTTCAGCTTTTATCCGACAAAGAACCTCGGTGCAATCGGTGAAGCCGGCGCTGTGACGACCAATGACGAAAACCTTGCGAAGAAAATCCGCATGATCCGCGAACACGGTCAGGGGAAGAAGTACCATCACCTGATCGAAGGCTATAACGGACGCATGGACGCGCTGCAGGCGGGATTCCTGCAGATCAAACTGCGCTCCATGGAAAAGTGGAACGAGCAGCGCCGAACTGCGGCCAAGAACTACAATCGCCTGCTCGCGGGTGCGGACGGAGTGATCACGCCCCACGAGCCCTCATGGAGCCGCGCTGTTTATCACCTTTACGTGATTCGGGTTTCCAAACGCGATGAACTGCAGAAATATCTCGGTGATCGAAAGATCGCTTCCGCCCTGCACTATCCCATTCCGCTTCATTTGCAGCCGGCCTTTGTCCATCTGGGTTATCGGGAAGGCGACTTGCCCGTGACCGAGAAACTGACTAGGGAGATTCTTTCGTTGCCGATGTTTCCAAACATCCAGACCGAACAACAGGACATGGTTGCCGAAGCGCTCAGCATGGCTGTCATCTAACGGAGCTCGGGTGCCGGCGAGCGCAGGCTCGCCGGCAGGGGTTGCAAATCCAATGGCCGAATCCACAAAAAGCTCATCCGCAAAGCCCGAAGAACGCGCATCGACTCTGAAAGGGAAGCGCGTGGCGAAGGTGTTGTTCTCGTATTATCCGAACGATGCTCGTCCTCGCCGCGCAGCAGAGGCCCTTGTCAGTGCCGGCATGGGCGTCGATCTGATATGTCTCCGGGAAAAAGACGACGAACCAAAGAACGAAGTCATCAACGGAGTCAACGTTCGCCGCGTGCCGATCCAGCACAAACGTGGCGGTGTCCTGGGGTATCTGTTCCAGTATTCGGCTTTTCTTTTGGTTTCAGCGGCGATCATTCTCGGCCGCAGCGTCCGGCGCCGGTACGATCTGGTTTACGTCAACAACATGCCGGATGTCCTGGCTTTGTGCGGGTTGATCCCCAGGATCTTCGGCGCGAAAGTGATTCTCGATCTTCACGATCCGATGCCGGAACTCATGATGACCATTTTTGATCTTCCCAAGGAATCGAAACTGGTCGGGATGCTGGAGTTTCTGGAAAAGTGCAGCATCGGAATCGTCGATGCGGTCATCACGGTGAACCGGGCGTGCGCCAGGCTTTTCTCCACACGAAGCTGTGGCCTGGAGAAGATCACGGTGATCATGAATACGCCGGACGAGAGGTTGTTCCGGCTGCAATCCCCGGTTTCCCACGGGGGTTCCAGAAGCGGCAAGCCTTTCGTGATCATGTATCACGGTTCCGTCGTGGAACGGAACGGGCTCGACCTTCTCGTCGAAGCTTTCGCAAAAGTTCACAAAGTGATCCCTACTGCCGAACTGAGAGTCTTCGGAGGGCGCAATGCCTTCCTCGACCGAGTCATGGAAAATGTCCGTACTCTTGGATTGCAGGAACACGTTCACTATCTTGGAAGCAAACCGACGGAACAGATCGTTGCAGCCATCAAAGCCTGCGACGTCGGCGTCATTCCCAACAAGCGCAATATTTTTACAGAGCTGAATACTCCGGTTCGCATGTTCGAGTACCTGTCCCTTGGAAAGCCGGTGATTGCCCCGCGGGCTCCTGGAATTACCGACTATTTTGACGATAACTCGCTCCACTACTTTGAACTCGGAAATGCCGAGGACCTGGCTCAGAGGATCGTGTATGTGTTCCAGCATCCCGAGGAGTCACTGAGAGTCACCCAGCGCGGGCAGGAGATCCACCGGGCTCATATGTGGCAGGAAGAACGGCTTCGGCTGCTGGGATTGACGGAGGAACTGCTTTGCGGTCAGGCGTTGCAATTCCGCGCACATTTCGATCCGGCAACCGAGAGAAACGATGACCGGGCATCTGAGCATTCGCGAACTGTGAATAGCCGTTGAAGTCGCGATAGTCGTTCATGGAACAAGGCACCGTTCGCCCCCTGGGAGTGATTGCAAGTCCGGCTGAGGAGCGCATTGCCCGCGAATTTTTTGAGTTGTTCAAGACTCCTTGGGAATTTTATCAACAGGGCCGGCAGTACCAGGTTGTGCTCTGTGCCACGGACGCTAAACTGGACACTGTTTCCGCCGGGCTTCTCCTGCTGTATGCCGGCGACAAGACCAGCTTTGATGTTGAGCAGAAGGTTGTAATTCAGAATCGTCGAAAGGGACCGGTATTCTCCAGCAGCAGGAACCCTCTTCCGATCTATGACTACGGCATTACGTTTGGCGAAGCGGGTGTTCACGTTTCGGAAGACTCCGAGGAATTTGTTCGATGCTTCGACATGTCTGCCGGAAAAATGGTGGTTCGTGTCGGATATGACCTGTTTCGGGAAATCGGGATTCTTCTCACCACGGGTCAGCCGCCCGAAAATGGCGGCATACCGACGGTGGACCGCCATATCGGACTGCTCCGCGATCTGATTACCGGTGCCGGGATTCCATTGGTGGAGATCCCACCCCTTCCTGACGGATATGCGTTTGTCGCGTGCCTGACTCACGATGTGGATCATGCGTCGATTCGCAGGCACAAGTTCGATCACACGATGTTCGGGTTTCTGTACCGCGCCACGCTGGGCGCGGCGATCAGCGCCGGCCGCGGCCGGCTGTCCCTGAAGAAGCTGTTGGAGAATTGGATTGCGGCGGTGAAGCTGCCGCTGGTCTACCTGGGACTCGCGAAAGATTACTGGCTGGAGTTCGATCGTTACACGGAAGTTGAAAACGGAAAACCCTCGACGTTCTTCTTTGTTCCATTCGAAGATCATCCCGGTGTTGCGGCCTCCGGCACAGCTCCGGCGTCCCGCGCGACACGATACGACGTATCGCACGTCGCGCAAAAGTTGCCGAAACTCATTTCGGCAGGTTGCGAAATCGGGCTGCATGGCCTCGACGCCTGGGCGGATAGTTCGAAAGGACGAAATGAAGCCGAGCGGATCGCCCGTTTTTCCGGAACCGCGCCGGAGATGGGGGTTCGCATGCACTGGCTCTATTGGAATGAGGAATCACCTGTTGTCCTGGAGAACGCGGGTTTTTTCTATGATTCCACAGCAGGCTTCAATGAGGTGGTGGGTTACAAGACGGGTACCTGCCAGGTATTCAAGCCGCTCGGGGTGAAACGACTCCTTGAACTGCCGTTGCATGTGATGGACACGGCCTTGTTTCACTGGGAACGCATGAATCTTTCGACAAACAAAGCATGGGATCTGGTAAATCCGATTTTGGACAACGCCGAGACATTTGGTGGCGTACTTACGGTGAACTGGCACGATCGGAGCCTCGCTCCCGAACGGTTGTGGGGCGATTTTTACATTCGACTGCTCGATCAGATGGAAAGCAGAAAAGCCTGGTTCTCCACTGCCAGGCAGGCCGTTTCCTGGTTTCAGAAGCGAAGAGAGGCTGCGTTCGAAGGAGTCGACTGGCAGGACGGGAAAGTTCACGTGAAGGTTTCTTCCAGTGATGGAGGGAACCTTCCGAATCTGCGGTTGAGAATTCATCCGCCGCGGAATTTCAAGGAGCCCGTTGCCGGAGCGCAAATTCCAGCGAACTATATGGACACTGGATTTCAGGGCAGTATCGATGCCCGGTTCTCAATCTGTTAATAAGGTGACTTTATGAAAAAAGATAACATTGTCGTCGTTGGTCTCGGAGAAGTTGGAAAACCGCTCCGGGAAATCATTTCCAGGCATCACAACGTTGAAGGTGTCGACATTACGCCTCCTTCCACTCTCATGAAGGACGTCGACGTTCTGCATATATGCTTCCCTTTCCAGATCCGTGATTTCGTGGGGGAGTGCGCTCGATACATTCAGCTCTACTCGCCAAAAGTCACCATCATCAACAGCACCGTGGCGGTTGGAACCACACGCGCCGTCGCAAAACGCGCCGGGGTCCCGGTGGTGTACAGCCCTGTCCGCGGAAAGCATGCGCGCATGGTCCAGGAGATGTTGCACTACACGAAATTTGTCGGCGGCCTCGATCGTGCGTCTGCCGATCTCGCCGTTCGCCATTTCGAATCGATCGGAATGAAAACGAAAGCCCTTTCTTCACCCGAAGCAACCGAAGTGGCGAAGTTGACCGAAACCACGTTCTTCGGATTGATGATTGCGTGGGCGCAGGAAGTGGAACGTTACGCCGATCAGATCGGACAGAACTACGACGAGATCACGTCGTTCTACGATGAAATTGGTTTTTTCCCCCCGGTCAAGTACACCCCGGGAGTGATTGGTGGGCATTGCGTGATGCCAAACATTGAACTTCTTCGTACGCTCGATGACTCCGATATTCTGAGAGCCATCCAGTCTTCGAATAAGAAGAAGGTAGAGCGCGAAACCAACGCACCGAAGCTGGTCAACGCGACGAAGTAGGTGCTTGAGTTGAATATGACCGAACCATTTGTCATTCAAACCGACTATCCGATTCTGATCACCGGCTCCAACGGTTTCATTGGCTGCAAGGTGGTCGAGTCCCTGCTGGAACTCGGGTTCACCAGGCTGAAGTGTTTCGCCCGGCCCATGGGGAAACTGGATCGCCTCAATGAAATCATTGCGCGCTATCCGAAGGCCTCCGTCGAAATTCTTAAGGGGAATCTCCTTTCCCGCGAGGACTGCGTGAAAGCCACGAGAGGTGTCCGTTTGATTTACCACCTCGCGGCAGGATTTGAGAAATCGTTCGCGGCTGCATTTATGAACTCCGTTCTGGCGACCCGCAATCTGCTGGACGCAGCGCTGCAAGAAGGAGCTGTTAAGCGATTTGTCAATGTGAGTTCCTTCGCCGTTTATTCAAACCGCAATTTAAAACGGGGAGCGCTGCTCGACGAGTCTTGTGAGATTGAGGATCCACCATACGGCCGCTACGACGCCTATGCTTATGCAAAGATCAAGCAGGAGGCTCTGGTACAGGAGTATTCCCGAAAGTCCGGTCTGGGTTGCGTCATCCTGCGTCCCGGAGCAGTCTACGGGCCGGGCAAGCATTCGATTACCGGGCGAGTGGGAATCGATACTTTTGGTGTCTATCTGCATATGGGAGGGGGGATTCAGATACCGCTGACGTACGTGGATAATTGTGCCGACGCGATCGTACTGGGTGGTCTTGTCCCCGGAGTGGACGGGGAAGTCTTCAATGTTGTCGATGACGATCTGCCCCGCAGCCGGAAATTTCTTCGACTCTACAAGAAGAACGTTCGCAGATTCATATCCCTGCCTGTTCCTTATCCGCTCGCGTACGTTCTTTGTGCTCTCTGGGAGAAATACGCGGAGTGGTCGGAAGGTCAGTTGCCTCCCGCTTTCAATCGCAGCCGGTGCTCCGCTGAATGGAAAGGCAATCGATACTCAAATGAAAAGCTAAAGCGTCTTCTTGGCTGGTCTCCCAAGGTTCCGTTCGAAGAAGCCGCCAGGCGTTATTTCGAATATGAGAGGGAGACTGCGTCTTGAAGGAAATAAAGGTAGCCATTATTGGATGCGGCAAGATCGCCGATCAGCATGCGCAGCAGATTGGACGTGTAAAAGGCAGCCGCGTTGTCGCCGTATGCGACAACGATAAGCTGATGGCGGACCAATTGGCAGAGCGCTTCAAAGTGGACGGCAGCTTTGATGACGTGCCGCGGATGCTCAAGGAAGCGCGCCCCGATGTGGTTCACATTACGACTCCTCCACAAAGCCACTTCAAGCTGGCAACCGAATGCCTGGCTGCCGGCTGCCACGTTTACGTCGAGAAACCGTTTTCCGTCGATCTGCAAGAAGCGCGAGCAATGGTGACGCTTGCCGAGGAACTTGGTCTCAGGATCACGGCGGGTCATAACTATCAGTTCAACCCGGAGATGATCCGGATGCGGGAACTTGTTCGAAACGGGGCCCTGGGCGGCACGCCGGTTCATATTGAAAGCATTTTTTCATATGACCTTGGCGATGCGAGCTACGTGAACGCCCTACTGGGGGACAAGAAACACTGGGTTCGAGCCCTGCCCGGTCAATTGCTGCAGAACGTAATCAGCCATGGCATTGCGAAGATCGCGGAGTTCTGGGAACCCCCGGATTTCACAGTTATTGCTCAGGGTTATACGAGTCCGAAGCTTCGGAACGCGGGCGAGACCGAAATTATCGATGAACTGCGGGTTGTCATTTCAGATGGTCGGCAAACCACCGCCTACTTCTCGTTTACCACGCAGGTAGCCCCTCCGGTTCAGGAACTGCGGATCTTTGGGCCTCGCGGAACACTTATTGTGGACGGTCTCCACCGAACAGTCGTCGAACTCACAAAAGCAAATTCAGCCTTCAAGAGTTATTTGAATTTCTTCATTCCACCGTTTCAAGTGGCTCGGCAATACGTTCGCAACATGGCCAGAAATATTTCTGCATTTCTGAGAGCGGATTTCCATATGGACTCGGGAATGAAGAATCTCTTCGAAGCGTTCTATCAATCCATTCGAAGCAATGGACCACTGCCAATGTCTTATCGAGAAATCCTGCTGACAGCGGCCATTATGGATGAAGTGTTTCGGCAACTGAATGTAGCAACCAGAGAATCTTCATCCAGTCCCGTGGAAGTTCGTTCAGCCATGACCGTTTAGCGAGATCGACTCTGAAATGTACAAAATCAATGAATTGATGAATGGTGTGCTCGATGGTCTCAAGCCGCAGTGCGCGCAATCGCCATTGGCGCGAGAGCATGGCATTGATATAGAAGGTCGGGCTGCCTGAAATGTGTGGAATTGCAGGCCAATACAATTTTGGAAGCCAGGCGC
>Ga0209488_10000650_pt1 | contig 29470 bp, 34 predicted proteins | sample Rivendell_Oct201_8_FD_188349 | JGI IMG/M metagenome (GOLD analysis project Ga0209488, IMG submission 188349) | Vadose zone soil microbial communities from the Eel River Critical Zone Observatory, Northern California, USA -... | ecosystem: Environmental > Terrestrial > Soil > Vadose zone >...
ACTCCATTACAAGTATCATTGGGACGTGGATGTCGCAGGATTGCAGATTTGCTGCGAGACCATGGCTCTCGCGGAGGATGATGGCCCCGCCTGCATAAGGTACGAGTAGATGATTCTAAGCCTAGTGTTGTGTCCAACGGGAATTTCGAAACTAGTACTTCCGACATCACCAGCACGAAGGCATATCACAAACGACGACGAACTTACGCATTAATTTTTGTCCATAATGTGCGATTCTGTATTAATTAGGTTTAGAACCACAAGAAAGACATGTCAGAATGCGGGTCCAAAAACGTTTGTCTGATGCTAAAAGCAGCAGGTCGATGGCCCAATTCCTGCGCTCTTCCGTCCATCCCGGTCTGAGTGAACGAAAGACCTGACATAATGGGCGATACCCTGCATTTGTCTGCATTGGTTGTGAGGATGAGGAGAAACTGTGTGAGGTGCCAACAAAACAAGGTCAGCTCCGATATCGGCTTCGGGTTGGCTCGTATTACTTGATCCCTTATTTTCCGGATGGCACTCTCATTCAATCAGACACGATGTATCGGATTTCCGACCTCAGTAATGTTATATGTGACGATGAGAGTCCGACGGACGATGAAATGATAATGATTCCAAAAAAAAAAAGAGAGCCCGGGTATATACAAGAGGCTTTTTAAGCCTCAGCGAGGCAACACGCCGTCGAGTGGTAAAGCAACTCCAAGTCGTCCTCAAAATTTGAAGCCCCCGGCGAGGGCCATGACGCCCTTCGGGTCCACTGCACTCCGAATATCCTTCAGCCGCTGCAGATTTGTCCCATACAAGGACGAGAGCGGGGTCCCAAACAGCGCATAATTCCCGTATACCGCGGCGTTTCCGACGTCTTGGCCATCCGCGATGGCTGCGGCACGCACCGTGTTCGTGCTCTCCCGTAGTGCAGCGGCGACAGTTGCGTCATGCTCGGAAGAGGTCCAAGCCCAGTAGATATTCGTCGGAAGGAGCGCACGCGAGCGATCGGGCGGGAACGCAGAGGGCGTGGTGGAATGACTGAATAACCCAGAGTCGAAAGGCTCGACGTCGTACGACACGGCTGCACCGGAGTCCAGCGCCTGAAGTTTGAAGCCCCAGAACTGACGATTCGATCGGATTGGTGGCCGGTCTCGGGGAGGGAAAAGGGATGACTTACGAGGGTTTCGTTAACTATCACGTCGAGAACCCGGGTAGAATACTGCAAGACAGAGACGGTGTTGAAATACGCTCTGCGCAAAAAATTAAGCATTTCTATGTAGAGGTTGGGACAATACTAGTGGAGGACAACTGACCGTTTTCCCGCAAAGGGATCAGACGAAGGTAAGAGGGTAAAGAACTCGAGGAATGAAGCCGAGCCCACGATGATCTCGATGTCCGGTATCGCAAGGAAGTCGTCAAAGATACCCGGAGGAGGTTCTGGCCCATCATAAAACATCAAGAGCTCGATAGAGGGCTATTCATCGCTCTACGTGTCAGAGAGAGTAGATACCAAAGACGTATAAGACACGTACAATATCGTGGATAGTATTGTACGTCGGTAGCACCAAGGCTTTTTTGTCGGTCACTTCTTTCTGGAACTTGACGATCGCTGCATTGACCTCGTCTGAGGACCAGATAGGAGTTATGGTGAAGCCACCCTTCATTTATCGATATTGAGAACGAGGAAGTCGGTCAAAAACAGGGATTAATTACCCAGACTTCGCCTTGTGGGTATGCCTTGAGAACAAACTTGGTCACAATACCCTGATGAGATGATGAAATAAATTGACAGATGAAAGTGTCTGGTTGTGGGCTAACGTACAAAGTTGTTGAAACCACCCTGAGGACGAGTTTAGCATGTGACATCGGAAAGGAAGGCAGGAGAGTAATCGCATACCCGGAGGCCAAACCAGAGATCATTATTTGAGGGAGTGACTATCTGAACCGTTCCGTCTGGGAGCACGAGTTCGTACGAATCCACGGTATCAATCGTGAGTCCATACTGGTTCGTCTTCCACGAATATCCTTTTGGGTGCCCATGATCAACTAAAGCACGGTGGAGTAAGGGGACCACTCACCACCACCGAGTATAAATCCAGCGACGCCGACGCCGGAAACACGCCCACCGAGGACATTCAGACCAGTCCCGTCAAGCGCCCGATACACGTCATCCCACAAGAGTCCGGCGCCAATCTCGACGGTGTTGGCCGCTTTATTGACTTTAACTTTGTTAAAACGCTTCATGGAGATCTGCACTCCCGGCGTCGACGAGAAACCAGGGTTGGTCGCGTGGCCACCGCCCTTGACCGCAAATGGAGTGCGCGTGTCGCCGAGGATACGTAACTGCGACCAGGGTCGTGGATGACGGTTAGAGGGATGCGATGCATAAGAGGCGGAAAAGGAAAGAAAAGAAGGGACGCACGATCACACCAACGTCCTGAGGGGTGCCTGGCTGGACGCTGCAGGTGGACTGCGCTGAACTTGATTCTGACCAGTGCGCGTTGTCTGTGGTATACTGAGCTGACGCTGAGTGGTGTAAGTGAGATATGTTTGCCCAAGCAAGATGGGATGAAAGAGCGGCCTACGTGGATAGTACACGGCAGAAGCGTTCGAGATCGAGTTTGCAATGCGAGTGCATGTATCCAGGAAGCCTACATCCCTTAGGTGCTCTTGGAACGTGGCAAGCACCACCTCACCGGCAGCGAGGGAGAGGAAAGCAGCAGACACGAGGGGGGTCACCCTGACCATGTTCTCGCACAGGGAAGGGGGTTACAACGAGGACGTGGGAGTTTAACGGTTCCAGCGGTTATTTGAGGGCGCACAGTGGGCGCATTTTGGAAAGAGGTACATGTTGTACGTGCGGCGCATGGTGGTGTCACCAGCTCAGGGAATTTAACTCAAAAGTCACCCAGAAAAGAAATTTTGCATTGTTTATCCTGGGCCTGGGACACCGCTGCGTGCGCGGCCATATGACCACTTTGATATTTGATTTGACAAGAGCAAATTCCTTTGCAGGGAAGCAAGGCGCTGGATTTGCATAAGTAGTAACGTTTGCGCATGATTACGGTGTTTGTGCGCGAAAGTAAGAAATGGGCCTAAACCAAGGCCAAGGCAGGTCAGACGGTGTGATAAAATTATAGGGACTCTGAAATTGAAGGACCAAGGACTCAAGGTGCAAATCCACTGACAGGGTACCGTAACATGCGAATAGTGAGGCGCGCAGCTGTCAGTACTAGTGCCGCGTGGACCTCCTGGGCCAGACAAGCCTGAGGGTTCGAGAACACGAGAACAGACGCCAACGTTGAATTTAGCGCTTATCCGTCCATGGCTCGAAGATTTTGTACGGTTCTGGGTGTGCGCTGACACCCCTCCATATTGAGTCCAAAGAATAGATTGTGCACTGAAACAAAGTCATCATTGATGGAGTACTTTACCCACGCGACTGTCACGTGATCCGCGGCGCAAATCAAATCAAGTCAAATTATTATTCTCACGCACGAAAAAAGGCGTTGAGTTGCGTTTAACTGAAATGGGGGACCGGGAGTGATGGGAAGTTCCATCACGGTGCTAGGTTGAAAGCGGTGAAATGCCGTGCGGGATGCGTAAAGAGTTCTGCCCTGTCGCGTGGTGTGGTCGCCAAGGTCACTGCCGACCACCTTGTCCCCGTCCCTGTTGAATCAAAACGCACGGCCAACATCTCCCGCCCATCATCATCCTTTACTTTCCTCTCTTTCTCTTTCAGTCAGAGTCAGGCTGGCCCTTCCTCTCTCTCTCCTTTCACCTTTCTCACCCAAGTCTACGCTCTCCCCATCTCTTATTGCATAAACAATAATGTCTCGCGATGGTCTAGACTTCTCTGACGGCGCACCTCCCCCTCACTACGCACATCCTGACCTGACTTTCAATGCCGACGCCCCCCAGCCCTCACACCTCCAGCGCAACAAGACAGAGCGCAGGCGTCTTCAAGGCCTCCAGCGGACAAACATCACCACAACGAAGGCCGTGGGCCCCTACGAGCCCAGAACACTCAAGGAGAAATGGGACCTTTGGATGATCAATGAAGGCGGGAAGCGACTTTTTTTCGCCGTCTGGGTGCTCCTCCACCTCCTCGTCGCCATCTTTGGCGTTTTCAACTATGGGATGAAGGATAATCTCAACACTGCTCGTGCCACATTCGGCGTCACCTTTAGTGCGTTCTCTCCCTCCTTGGCACGATTACCTTCTCAACAACTGTAACTATCCGCAGCTATCGCACGTTCCGCTGCTCTTGTCCTACATATTGACGTCATCTTCATCCTCCTTCCCGTCTGCCGCAATTTTATCTCCCTCCTTCGCCGCACTCCCCTCAACCAAATCATCCCTTTTGACAAGAACATCACTTTTCATAAGGCAACCGCCTGGTCGATCGTCGCTGGCACCGCCGTCCACGTCCTTGCGCACATGGTTAACTTCGCCAAGCTTGCAATTGCTGACACAGATGCCAAGACCGGTGGCGCCAAATTCGTCGCCTTTCTCAATGCCAACTTTGCCACCGGACCTGGTGTCACTGGCTGGATTATGACCGTCGTCTTAGGTGTCATGGTCTTCTTCGCCATCGAGAAGAGGAAGCGTGCCAACTTTGAACACTTCTGGTATTCTCATCACTTGTTTATCGTCTTCTTCATTTGCTGGCAGCTTCATGGCATGTTCTGTATGATCAAGCCGGATCGTCCGCCTTTCTGCTCTTGGAACACCATCGGCGTCTTTTGGGTGCGTCTGTTCCCCTTTCATTCCAAACCCATCCGTAATCTGATCCTTTTTTGTTACAGCGTTACTGGCTTGTCGGTGGCGTCATCTGGATTTGGGAGCGTGTCCTCCGTGAAGTTCGTTCTCGTCATAGGACGTACATCTCTAAGGTCATCCAGCACCCCTCGAACGTAATTGAGATTCAGATCAAGAAGGAGAAGACTGTAACCCGCGCCGGACAGTACATTTTCCTCTCCTGCCCTGAGATTTCGTATTTCGAGTGGCATCCGTTCACCCTCACGAGGTGCGTTCCCTTCCTTCTGCTCACGGTAGCCGGATTCGACTTTGTGACTTGCTTTTTTTTTAGTGCGCCGGAGGAAGACTATATTTCGCTCCACATCCGCGTTGTCGGCGACTTTACTCGTGACCTGGCCAAAGTACTTGGCTGCGACTTCGACACAAAGAGCGGAGAAAAGAGTGAGAAAGGCGAGAAGGATGGTGGTAAGGTTGTTGGCACGAGCGCGAACCCGCCCTTGAGTCGCGTCCTACCGCGTGTCATGGTCGATGGTCCGTTCGGCTCTGCATCAGAGGACTTCCTGAAGTATGAGACGGTGCTGCTCGTTGGTGCTGGTATTGGTGTTACCCCTTTTGCCTCGTGAGTCTGAAATCCCTTTTTTTTCGGGTATAACGTTACTCATTTCTTGGTCAGGATTCTCAAGTCTATCTGGTACCGCATGAACAATTTAAATAACTCAAAGCCGACGCGCCTCTCTAAGGTAAACATCCCTTTCTTCATAGTTACCCGCGCGCTCTTTCAACACACTCATTTGCAGGTCTACTTCACGTGGGTGATCCGTGACTTTGGCTCAGCCGAGTGGTTCCACTCGCTCTTGCATGCGATTGAAGAACAAGATGTGCAGAACCGGATCGAGATCAACATTTACCTGACGGCGAAGATCAAGGAGGACGACGCGACGAACATTATCGTGCAGGATGTCGGCGCCGACAAGGATGCCATCACCTCGCTGCGCGCACCGACGCACTTTGGAAGACCCAACTGGGATCGCGTATTTCCGAGTATCGCTGAAAAACATCCAGAGACGGACGTTGGCGTATTCTTTTGTGGCCCCCCCGTACTCTCTCGTCAGCTACACCAGATGTGCAACAAGTACTCGGCCCCGGGGGGGACTCGATTCTTCTTCGGAAAGGGTGCGTTTACTTCTGTCTTCAGCGTTTCTTTACTATATACTAACATTGGCTACACAGAGAATTTCTAGACTCTACGGGGATGATGGCCGTATCGAGAATATGGAAAAGATGGGATATCTATTTGTCGCTTTATAAACAACACAACGCAACCAACTCTTAGCTTTCATTTTGTTATCCGGCCGAGCGCATCGTTTGTGTATTTTAACTGGGCGAATGCAGTGTACTCAAGGGACCAACCTTGATGGTTGGTTTCATAGTTTATTGCGGTTGTCGCCTGCTGCGGATCTCTTGCCCGCAGTAGCTTCAGTTGCTATGTCACCGTAAAATCTTTTCTCTCTTATGGTCACCATGCCATCCCATTGCATTTAATACGATCCACATGCTCATATCTCCCATTTGTTAGCGTGTGTAGGCTGCGCATAGAATGAGGGCTCCCATTGAAGTTGAGCTCCCTCCAGTACTGGCGCGGAAACCCCTCTATTCGCTCTGTTCACTTAGCATTTGAATTTGTCGTCCTTAATCACGGCAGTTGTTCTGTCTTCGAAAATCCTACTGACGTAAAAATATGCAAGTGCAAGAAACAAAGCAAGGGACAGTAGCGACAACAATTTGATATGCAACCGGATGAACCAGCTGACTGACAACAGTACAGGTTTTCTTCGTTCAAACACCCATCTTCAATCCCCCCACAGCGACAATCTTATGCAAGGTAATCATCGTAAATAAACAAATCGAGGGACGTTCAGGAACCTACCTATTCTGAGCTTGGAGTAGCATGATCAATCGCTCCGTGCTGCACCAACAACTGTACGATGTTGGAATGTCCGTTCGCCGACGCAACCTGCAACGGCGTCCGGTGATTGTGGTCCCACAAGACGGGATCGGCGCCTGATTCAAGCAGGTCTCGCACAACGTCGATGTAGCCCTTCGCCGCGGCCGCATGCAAGGGGGTACCGAACACACCCCCGGGGCTATTCAGGATTTCTGGGAACTTCTCCGCGAGGTACGGTACAATGCCTTGGATCCCGCACAGCGCAGCATAGTACATCGGGGAAGCAGCGGGCTTCTCCGGGCGCTCTGTGACCATCGAGCCCCGCTCGGGATGATCAACGTCGTGCAGCCACACCCAGGCGGCGAGGGTCGACTCCTGCGCGAAGATGCGTTGGATGCCCAATCTCATGTCCTCCCTGTGGGCGACGTTGCCATATCGCGCGTGGTGCAGCCAGTGCTTGGCGGCGTAGTCCGCCATCGTGAAGATCTTGACTGACTCCCGGTCGAGCGGCTTTGGTAGCTTGTCGTCGAAATGGAGAAGCGCAGCAATGCAGGTTTGCGTTGCAACCCAGTGAGAGTCTTCGATGTTGCAGTGGAAACGCTTGACCCTGTCCGGGACAGCGTCCCACACAACGCGTTCCGAGTAAAAGAATTCGGGCACCGAAACATGGGCGAATTGCACGTATTTGAGACCATTGATCCAGTGCGTGGTCACTAGGTTGTGGCACACGGTGAATATATCCTGCTGTGGGGTCTCAGGGTGCCAGATCGCCTCGTACTTTGTGGTGGTACCAGTGTCGTAGTCGATCGTGAGGATCTCCGATAGCTCATCGATAAGAAGTGGGCGGACGCTGACCCTCAGAAGTTGTATCATACGATGTGTGTGCTCCCAATTTTCGTTAGGAACACGCTTCACCACACGGCCGTAAGTTACATCATAGGTCGAACCATCGGTCGACACTGTCCAGTCTAGGACGGTTTGGACTGTCGCAGGTAAGCAGCTGGGTAGAAACTTAAGCTGGCACATAACCCATTGCCACCTAATACATCATGGCGTGAGCAGCTCAATCTGTCAGTAAGCGTAGTCACTTACGCGCCTGCAGCCCTTTCGGAGAGCACTGTGTAGGTGGATATCCTATCTTCCTTTCTCCACCTTCGCATCCTTGAATTTTCTTGAATGCGCCACTGGATGTATTGAATGATATCATTTATATGCTCCTGTGTCTCGTGGAGGGAGTAGGTGTGGGAAGCAAGAGGCTGAAGAGCGTCGTGGATGTCTTGTTCAGGGTGATTGGTAGCAAAGATGCGCAAGTCGTCGCGGCCCAAGCTGACAAGCGCTTGGATGAGCCGCACCGCATCGCGCGGGGGCTGGAGGCTGGAGGAGAGACACTCATCGAGAGCATCGATAACGATGTAGGTAGTGCCCTGCCCTGGGCGTGAGAGCGTGTCCCTCAAGCATTGGAGGAGGGAATCGTCCGTAGGCTGTTCGACACCATTGCCAGAGCTTGAATATAATTGTTGGAGAACCTCACGGCGAGAGTCGGACTGTGCAGCGAGTTGAATCAAGAGGGAGGAGATGGCATTGCGAACGCTTCGTTTTGCGGGATCACGAAAATCGCAATAAAAGTAGGCAAGTGAATCCGATCCCTGCAGAAAGAGCTGCCTGAGGTCATCGACGATCGCGGAGCTGCCCATAATGTTAATATTTGGAGGAGGTATTAGGTGAGTGCCACACACATGAGAAAGGTCTTGCCCGCGCCGGCTGCGAAAGGTATGAATGACAAAGGAAGACGAAAAGATGGGAAATTACGAACATCTACCACGTATCCAGAATAGAGATCCGTTTGTTTTCCAGGCTTTGTAGGTATCGCCTGTAAGGAGCCATTGAAAGGTGTCGACTTGGCGGGCTTTGTGAGCGATCCAATGATTTATGGATGGGTCAGGCGGAGAAAGCCATTCCTGATACGCCGCTACCTTCACACCTAGGAGAGCGTCTCATTCCAAGGATGCTAAACCTCAAATTCAATACTTACTCAACTCTAGACTAACAAGAGGTTCGAAGTGGGGTTCTGGGATCTCGGGTGGTGGCGGGGGCGGAAGCGGAGGCAGATTCGACATGGATGTTGCGTTTCCGGCGTGTTTCCAGACTGAGGATAGTAGGGGAGGGAACGTGGATGTTGGGGGAGCTTTGAATGGGAAGATAAGGGGGGACAAGGACGAGAAGGATTGGGCGGTGAGCTTTAAGCGATGCAATCACCGCATGTCACTCGTTTCCAAGTCCGCCAGCTGTGATAGTCGCCCATAGCCAAAGGGTGATTTGGATAGATGCCAGATACAGTCGGGAATAGACGTACGGTGACACAGCGGTTCAGGGCATCTGGGCATGTCCTGTCCCGACCATAGTGGCGCTACGAGAACCACTCAAAGCGCGACGACATTGATTCGTAGCCAGGGGGGAAAGGGCGAAGGATGGGTGCTTGATTGAATCTAAACTACTACAATGGAAATATTTGGGAGCTTGCGGTGGACGTACTGTGCCTTGGAGGGTGACTCATGATCGGCCTAAAGAGGCCTAGACGATCCCACCAGGCGCCGCGTAAAAAGCAGGTAGTTTTCCCATCCTACCTTTAGTTGGTTCACATTGGCCATTGTGTAGAATCAAGAGAGAACGGGACTTGAGGCTTGATGTATGTATGATGGAGAGTTAATAGTCAACATACGATCATCGCTAAAATACATTTTGTCCTCATATCGTTTCATTATTGTCTGCCCTCGTACAATCTTGACTGGTGTTACTACTTGAACACGGCACCCACTGTGCTAACGTTCACACTCCCTTGCCAGTGAAGAGGTTCTCCGCCCAGACTGAATCTCTGCACACCGCCGTAACTTGCATGGTCACAACCAATTAAGTAAACATCCTAGGATTGTAGTCTTCAGGGCGCTTCGCCGATTGGGTACAGCCCTTGCAATTGACATGTGTATCAACATTATCTTCCGCAACGGTGCAGGCCGCTGCGCGATAAGGGTAGTAGACCTGAACTCCAGTGAGACGTCGCGCAATTGCCCAGATGACCTGATGCGTATCTAATTAAGGGGTATTCCGTGGAACATCTCTGTTGGCGCTTCCACTAAATGGCAGCCGGCGTGCCGGGGTCTGTACGAGAATCTTGTGGGCCAGTTCCAGAAGAACGTAACACCATGATAGTGGCGAGGAGAAGTCTGTTCCCTTGATGCCGCGAGAAGGTAGCTCTTGCATGGCGAAATGCGCAAACTACGCAACACATCGCGATGTTGACAACCACGAATAACGGGGTGGACAGCTTCAGTCTCCATCGCGTCAATCCTGTTCGGGCCTTCCATTGGCTGTGCCAGCGTCAAAACCAAACTCACGCAACAAATTTCACGCATCAATATGTAGGAATGGAATCGGAGTAAATGTCATGGCACTGACCTCAGTCTATGGGAGAGATGATTAAGTGCGAAGAGCAACTATAGAATCCGAAGGGAACCATCACGCGGAGACGGCTGATCCGAGGGTGTCTTCAGGCCAGTCGTTGACAACATGCACGCACTTCCTCCGCCCTCCATTTAAATAAACTATCAAATCTAAAAACATTGTCCAGACACCAAAGCAACACGTAATCGGGGAATTAAAGCAAAAAGGCCAAAAATAAAGTGATCGCAAACACAGATCATGCATCCATAGACCCTCGATCATCCTCGCCCCAATATTCAAATGACCTATCTCCTCTATAGCGTGCCGATATTGGGCGACCAGAGAGCTGCCGAGCGGCAACAAAGGACTCAATGGATGCGGACAAAGATTCCCGGGACTTGTTTAAGCGGAGGTCGCACAACGCCGGGAACACATCCCGGGTCATTTCCCCCGTCGCATGTTCCAGTGCCGACGCGATGTTTCCGACCAGAGTGCCGGTCACCTCGAGTGCTTTCACGCCCTCGAAAGGGCGGAAAAGTTCCAGCCATTGTGCAGGATCGATCTGGTCCCGTTGTCGCCGAGCTGAGAATAGAAGAAATGCCTTGACGTCGAGTCGTTCGACACTGGGCAGGAACGGGAAAAGCTGTCTGCATATGTGGGCCAATGAAGCTACCCTCCGACCCAATTCGCGACATGAAATTTCAAGCCGAATCTCAAGCCGATAAGGTGATGCTCGGAATTGTTGGGTGATGGCGATGTCTCTGACCCAAAGCTGGATGGACGTCTTGCGAGGCGACGTCAGGCCTTCCGTACGACCAATAAATAGGGAGAGTTGTGGGATTTCGAAGACGGGCTGGTCGAAGAATGCGATACTGAGTTGTTGGAGACACGGGGTGTCCAATCTAGCGACGAGGTCCTCCAAATACTCGCTAGCACCCCTGAATCGAAATTCGGCAAGAGCGGGAAGTGCGATGTGATTTGTGGAGATTAAGGGCGAACGAGCGTTGGTTGGGTCTTGTTGAGAGGTCGGGGATGCGAAATGTATCTTAAAGGACTTGAGGTGGGATAAAGCGGACATGCTGCTGACAAGCGTCTCTGGTGAAAAGAATTCTGTACGTGGGATCTCCTCGAGTTGAAGAGAGCAAAGGTCCCGCGTAGATAAAAGGAGCTGTGGTAGTGTAGGAAAAGCGATGCCATCAAGGTGAATGTTCCGTAGTCGTGGGGCGGAACCTCCGAGAAACGCACTGGGGAGGACGAGCGATCTTCTTGCAGAATCTCGCGACCTAAGTAAGAGATGTTCCAAAGCAGGAAATTGTTCTTGCATCAGTATTGTCGATCTTTCCAACAGGTGGCTTGTCATGGCAAAGTTGATCTCGCATATACGATCACGGTGCATAAGTGCGGCAACGACGTTATCTTCGTCTTTAGGAACTAGGGGCCGGCTCGATGCAAATCGGGGATACGATATGGCGATGGGAAATGGCGGCCAGCAACCCAGGTTCCGCGTGACCGGCTTTTGGTAAGTGTAGTACAATCGCAGTTCAAGACGCCGTGGAGAGGCGAATATGAGAAAACGCCAACTTCGGCAAACGTGCACGAGTCTTTGCCATTTCCACGGACCAGAAAAGGGGTGGTTAAGGGCGAGTAGTCGATCGTGATTGAAAATCTCGAGGAGGACTTCGTCGGGGAGTATCTCGATGGACACTTTTCGGTCAACGCGGCCAGCTTCGGCATAGAGTGGAGGCGCGCATTCACTCTCTTGACCGAGAGGGATGGCAACTTGTCGATTAGATTTTCGTCTTGTTTTGGAAAAGACACGATGTATGATCGTCTTGACCGCGATGACGATGACACCTGGGGAGAATGGTCGTGGGATAGTTGCGGCGGATCTATTCGAGGAAGATCTTAGATTTGATAACATATCAGTTACTGTGCAACGGAACCAATGACATACCTATAGGATATCATTGGGGAGAACAAGATGGACAGTCGATGACCCTATGGTGGGCCCTTTGAGTCGGAATGCCTGCGCTGATCAAAGGGCCTGTGTATCGAGCGCTCAACCGCTCACGTGTCAAGGACGCCAGCCGTGCACGTGTTCCTCAGGTTTCAGCGCGGTGCGGGGGGACGCAACGCGATGAAATGAAGAGGATACCAACAGCACCGATTGGGGAATGATCAATTTGAAGGAAGTGAAGGTGCTTGAGCTCACTCCGCTTGTGCCCGAGAGGTCCTGGGTGGTACTGTCAGTTGAAAACAAACTCGCAGTACTTTTTTTGCAGTGGTCACATCCGGGGGTCGAATCGTACTGACATTACGAAGCTATCAAGTCGCGTGTTTCCCACAACGTGTGAAACAATAACTATAGGACACAGCTGAAAATACGATTCGGCTAATCACACGTCGAACGCGCTGCTTTGCCACCCAGAAACCTTTTCCTCTTCCTCTTGCTTCTCAGCCATCATCTCCTTAAACGTGCGCACCTTCGAAACGCCGGCTCGTATCTTGTCTCTCGCCTCCCCAACTACATTCTTCGCCGCACCCTCGATCCGTTCTACGCCAACACGCGTACCCATATGGGCTTTAACGTCGTGCGCACGCTCTTCCAGAGGTTGTGCCAGAGTACCTTTCGGCCCTTGCTTTTCCGGCCCAAGTATCTGCGGCTCTGCTCCAAGCGCGACCCCCACACCGCCAGAGTTGCGGACGATTCCGGTGCCAGTCATACGCCAGCCGAAGTATAGGCCGCCCTGCTTGCGCCTCAAGCGTCCAAGCTCGCTCCACCAAGCTGCAACTAGCGCAGGGCCGCGTGCCAGTCCGGCATCCTGGAACACTTCAGCGCGTGTAAGTGTGTCCCAGGCTAGCGCATCAACGCCGTCGAGTGCGTCTCGGATGTTCGCGCTCAACGCCGACTGCAGCGCATTTCGTAGACGGGCCGTGAGTATGGGCCGAAACACTGCGAGCAATACCGGGTGATTCGATTCGGTCACATGCACGTCGACGTTGTCTGTGACATTGACCACGACTTTGTCAATACGCAAGAACCTGTTTCGTTCGGAACGCTCTGCAAGTCCTGCCGTGGTGTTCGGAATCGTTCTAACCTTGATCTCGACATCGATGCCTTCCGCTGGGAGTGTGATCTCCGCAAGCCCCGTGAATTCCGCCGGTCCGACAGTGGCAGTCAGGTCGTGGTAGTAGAAAGAGAGCTGACTGAGCTTGAGCTGTAGACCCTTTACGTGGACATGTGTCAGCGTTCCGACCGCCGTCGAAGATTCTCCGTCAGTTGGCGCAGTAATCTCAATGTCTGTGATGTTGCGGATGAAAACATGCCCTGGAAGAAGTCCGATAGAAGAAATATCAAGGCCTTCGAGCACAAACTCGACCTTCTCGTTAACGTACTCCGTACTGTCGCGTAAATTAGCGACAAGAAGGGAAAATGTAGGGGGGGAAATGCGTACCGGGGTATCGGGATGCTCTTCAGCACGCGAACAAACCGCGGCAGATAGACGTTGAAAAGATCCGTCCATACCCACGACGTACCGCTGATTGCAGCTTCCAAGCCAACTGCTGCTACATCAACAAGAGTTTCCTCGATGTCACGTCCGAGTTGACCATGCGCTTTACGAATGACTGTCAAGTCCTTATCCTGCTCCATTCGTTCTTGAAATTCGCGGACTTCATTTTGAAGCGCCACAAAGTCCTCCTTCCATTTTCGACTCTTGTTGGAATCCGTATCCGCCAGCTCATTCCAGCGTCGGCGGAGGTCCTTACGAGTGCTCCCAATCTCCTCCGGGTCGTTGTCGCCGACATCGACGAGGGCGCGCCTTGCGTATGCGAGATAATCTTCAACCCACCGCTGCAAGTCGGTGTCATTGCGAATATCGATGACACAATTGCGCAGCGCCGAGTACAAATCTTCCGGACTCTTGCCTCCTGAAATATTCCGAACCAATTCGTTTATGTTACGTAGGGCATGAATGAGATGCCTCTCTGACGTCGGGTCGTTGACAAAATATTCTAGGGACGTCGATTGAGCTGCGGTAGCGGCGGCATCTCCCGTCACTTTGAGCCACTTGTGAGCGAGATTGAAGAGCGTGCCGAGCGATGCGCGATATTCTGGGTCTTCTCTTGCTCGCTTCGCCATCTTTAGAGGATCACGAATCAGTAGACTATCATCTCGGATAAGGTCATGAAATTTACGGAGGACATGGCCGCATGCAGTCGTGTGCTGGAGCGATGCGTAAGGTCTGCAGTCTTGTGGCCCGCGAACTGAGCGGCACCAATTGCAGCCGAGCCGGAGACCTTCGCCGTGTCCATGCCCTTCTCAAACGCCTCGCGCGCATCGACCTTTCCCCATTCTTCCTTGGTCTGACCTTTGATACCTACGACATCGCGTTCGCCCGACTGTACTTCGTCTTCGACATCGCGCAATTTCTCAGCAGCGTTGCCGGACTTCTCCGCAACAAATTCGGCGACGTCTGCGAGCGATACCCTAGTAAAAGACGCGAAGTCCGAGAAGACTCCAAACCCTTCCGTCGCCGCATTGTCCCAGAAAATTTGCAGCGTCGTCCACAATGATCTAACGACGGCTCGGTAATCGCTCAAAGCTTCTTTGGAATCTACTGAGGCGCCTATTTCGAGAGAGGAGGCGGCGATGTCGGCTTGATTGAGGTGCCAGATAGCTTTCTGGACGAGGTTTTCACCTGCAAGAGGATTGAAGCCATGTACAAACATTGGGAGCGAGAGAATAATACCGTTCTTATGAGTTCCATAATTTTTGTAAGCTTCGAAGATGGCACGAAGGTCCCTAGCTAATTTCGTGCCATTCTGGCTCAGCGGACCTGCACCGACTGTTTTCTCGGCTTGGATGAGCTCCGATTGAAGCAGTTGCTCTATCCAGGCATTTGTCTGAGACTGTGATGGCTGCTTTCCCGCCTTGAGAGCAGCAATAACAGACGTTATCTTGTCCATGGCTGTGAAGATGAAGTGGAAGTGGAAGGTAGATTAGGGGCGGGCAGTTTATCAATTTATATGCGCTATGCGGCGCTGCTGTGGAGGACGCGCCGCACTGAATGACGTCCTCGCGGAAGTGCACGTGATTGAAAGGACTCCACCCGTGACGCTTGGGCAACATCACTGCCGAGGACATCATATCATCGTCATCGATCGCGGAATTATTTGCCACCTGTCACGTGGATACATTATCACTTTAGGTAGGTGTATGGACGAAATACAACTCGAATGCGAGGAGAAGAGCGGTGCAAGTGAAAACAACACATATCTCTCAGTCGAAGAGACCGAAGCCCTATTGGTCATGACGTATGTAAGCACTCGACAATGACACAAAAGTGAACACGCACCATATCATCATCGGATTCCTCCTTCTCCTCTTCTTTCTTTTTCTCTTCTGCTGGGGCTTCGCCGGCAGCCGCGGCAGCACCACCGGATGCGGCGGTGGGTGCACCAACTGCAGGTGCACCGCCTCCTGAACCAACATTGGAAAGAAGTTCCTTCACATTCTTCCCTTCGAGGGCTTTCGCGAGGAGAGTGGCCCAGATAGGCTCAAATTCAACGTCAGCTGCAGTAGCGATCGCAAGAATCTTCTCAGCCTGTGAACTGACGGTCAGGTATGCCTCCCATGATCACACAGTCAAAATCACATACAGTTATATCTAGGTTATCATCAGCGAGGATGAGGGCTGCGTATGTGGCGACAAGTTCAACAGAGGCCTAGATAGTAGTCAATATATTGCCCAAATACATCCGTATGAACCAGTATCCATCCACCGTTTACGCGACCTCCATTGACAAAGAAAACAATCCTGTGTCACCCCCACGGATTAGGGTGTGATAACTCACCATTGGTCGGTTAGTTTTGATGGGTGTGAGCGTTGGGGGACGTGTGGTTGTGAGCGCGGTGACAAAAGTCGACAATAAAGTTTCGAGAATGCCGACCGATCAGGTGACCTCAAAATGGTCCTGAATGCAGGATTTTATCAAGGGATTTACTCGCATACGCTTGGCCTTGATGCATTCACCGCAGCTCTTTGTATGCGCACTAATATCCCAATATTTATTCGGAGGGCAGTAGTCCAGGGTGTCAGAAATTTAAAACAACAAGCCAGTCAAGTCACGAGCTATATTTGTTTGGGGTTATTTGTAGTGCCACGTACGGGTACTTTCACCACCCCGCGCGAGTTGTAACACTATCTCAACTCTGCCGCTCGTTTGCTCATTGACACCCACACACTTTCTCAGTCATGAGCGGGTGTAAGTGCATTTTTGTTAGTATCTGACCCTCTTATCAACCTCGTCTTCCATAGTCCGGTTTCTCAATCTCGTCCGACCTTTTCTTCCAATTCTTCCGGAAGTCTCGTCACCCGACCGCAAAGTATTTAGTTCCTCCTTTTGCTATCAAGACAGGCCCCACTTACCATTTGTTCCAGGTTCCTTTTAACCAAAAAGTCTTATGGACTGCCGTTACACTCCTCATTTTCTTGGTCTGCTCACAAGTTCCCTTGTATGGCATCATGTCCTCAGACTCGTCTGACCCTTTCTATTGGATGCGTGTTATCCTCGCCTCAAATCGAGGCACTCTAATGGAACTTGGAATAAGTCCCATCGTCACTTCCGGCATGATCATGCAGCTTCTGGCAGGCGCTAATCTCATCGACGTCGACTTTTCTCTCAAGGAGGACCGTGGCTTATTCTCTGGCGCCCAAAAATGTGAGTGACACGTATGCATACGCTTTCATACACAAATGATTTTCCATGAGACAGTGTTTGCACTTCTCATCTCCCTTGGACAAGCAACTGTCTATGTGCTTACCGGACTTTACGGCCAACCTCGAGACCTCGGCGCCGGAGTCTGCCTCTTGCTTATCATTCAACTCGTCGCCGCAGCTCTCATCGTGATCCTACTTGATGAACTCCTTCAAAAAGGTTACGGTCTTGGGTCTGGTATTTCTCTCTTCATCGCCACCAATATCTGTGAGTCAATTGTCTGGAAGGCCTTCTCACCCACTACCATCAATACTGGCCGAGGCCCCGAGTTCGAAGGCGCCATCATCTCCCTTTTCCACCTCCTCTTTACTTGGAATGATAAGGGACGTGCCCTTCGAGAGGCTTTCTGGCGTGAGCGTCTTCCCAACGTGATGAATCTCATCGCCACTCTTGCCGTGTTTGCCGTGGTCATTTACCTTCAAGGCTTCCGCATCGAGATCCCAGTCAAGAGCAACCGCTTCCGTGGTCAGCGGGGTTCGTATCCGGTCAAGCTCTTCTACACCTCGAACATGCCAATCATGCTCGAGTCGGCACTCACCTCACATATCTACATCGTTAGCCAGATGCTCTTCCATCGCTTCCCCGATAATTTCCTAGTCAAGCTCCTCGGTGTTTGGGAGGTAAATATAGGTGTTTGTCTACCCCTTTACCTATCTAATTTGCCTTGTCTTCCAAGCCGATGGATGAATCATCTCAGCTCGCCGCTACATCTGGCTTCGCCTACTACATTTCCCCCCCACGAACCGTCCGTGCGGCATTCGTTGATCCTATTCACACGATTTTGTATATTCTATTCATGACATCTGTGTGCGCCATCTTCTCCAAGACCTGGATCGAAGTGTCGGGCTCTGGTCCACGCGACATTGCCAAACAACTGAAGGATCAACAACTCGTGAGTAACCCCTCTTATTTTCCATGTTTGAGTATTCTGATTCGGTTTAGGTCATGGCAGGCCATCGGGAGGGATCAATGTATAAGGAACTTAAGCGTGTCATTCCGACTGCCGCCGCATTGGGGGGTGCCGTCCTTGGCTTGCTCTCAGTCACCGCTGACCTCATGGGTGCAATCGGTTCTGGAACTGGTATCCTCATGGCAGTTACCATCATCTATTCTTGTGCGTAGTGCTTGTCCAATCGCCTTCATCTATGTTCTGATACATTGTTTGCGAAGACTGGGAAATTGGGCAACGAGTATGTGTCCTATCTTTCACTTGCATATCACTCTTCTCAACTGTAATTTACGTTTACCTAGGAGGCTGGCGGTCCCGAAATGGCCGCCTTGGGCGATTTTCTTTGAGCACTCGCCTTCGACGAATAGTTCCAGTTGGCTGTAGTATTGGAACGTGGATGGGTACCTAGATTAAAGCAGGTAATGATATCTAGCCAGGTCTAAGGTGTATGCTGGTGATTTGATTGATATCCGCAACGCCTTGCTCTATGTGGTTTACATGGCAATGAGATGCTTTCCCTTCATGAGGATGTGCCAATTCCTTTCGCAAGTCACTATGCACTGAGTATGCATCACCAGATCAAGGCACGTAATCACGTAATGACTATTGGTCAAATCGTAGAACACATTTACAAGGTCTGCAACTAAGGAATGGAATGATTCTAAATCGAAGGACTAGCTTAGGCATTACTGTCCCATCGGCCAGCGACATGACCGCCTATTTGAATGCGCAAGAGATAACGATAACCAAGAATTTAAAGTGTTCATTTCCCGTGGCTTCAAGCGAATGAACTAAGCACGCAGAAAGGTACAACGTACAACCCTTGAACGGACTATCATCGCCACACGAGATTACCCGCCCCAAAAAACCTGGGAGATGCCGAATTGAGACAATCTGGCATATCACCAAGAGGCTGCCCACTTTGCAGTACGATGAGCGCGAGCACGAACGCGTCGAACAGGCCCGGTATTGCGCAGGCGTCGTTGAAGATCTCCAGTCGTTGCGATTTGGCATCTGGTGCCATGTGCCAGCGCGCGAGTGGTAATAAGGGGGATGTATCTTCGTCAACGCGCAGTAGCTGGAAGTATGAGTGAGTGATGTATTCACGCAGCTAAGGGGCAGGGATCCCGGATGGGTACGTACATATCCGACACATCCTTTGCGCTCTGTGATGGAATATCTGGCACCGTCAAGCGTAAGAACTCGAGATCTGCCACCAACCCATCAGTACGGAATAACGCATAAGCGTCGACACAAGTAAAAACACGTACTGCAGATCTGATGCGTTACCAGAGCTCGCGAGCGGCAGCCATTCTTTACATTTCACTTTGCGCTTCCTCTTCTTTTCGTTGCTACCACCGAATCGGACGCGCGGGCTCGCGCGATCCCATCCGAACCGCGCTAGCTCCTCGTCCCCTGCGGCCGCGCCTGTTTCCGCATCAGAGTCGATGAGGTAGGGCCTCGCACGTCGCACGGATGTCTTCTTGAGCTTCGCGTCTGACGAGGCAGTGAAGAGTGCACGCCCAGTTGCGTCGAGTATCGAGGCGTTGAGGATTCCCGCACCAGGCGGGGAGGTTATCCTGAGTCTCCGTGCAGCTCGCTCCGTGTACGCTGGCGGGGGTGTCGAGAAGGTCGGGAGGAGGTTGAGGAGGTCTTGCGAGTCGGACTCCGACGGGGTATAAGCTGGTGGCTCCGTGGTGACAGTTGCCATTTTTCTTCTTCTGTGTCACGCTGCGTGAGTTAGGGTGTTGGGGAGTGCAAATTTGCGTATCGCATGGGATGCATGGTGGATTTTATGTGCTTTGAGAAGAGGCACAGTGTACAGTCTACACGGTGACTGGCCACGAAACTCGAAGGAGGACAAGGTCATGACCATTTGCAGAGGCCTCTTTATGACCAAATTGGGTAAACCAACCTTTCAGCTTACTACAAGCGGAAGCCAGCGCTTCTAGCCGCGCTTTGAGCTGGCACTGGCAACTCCGGTGGGAATCAAGAGTGATAAATCCGCGGGTTGTGCCCTACGTCCGACAGTTCAACACCACGAGCAAGACGACGAACAAGGTGTTAGTCTTCTCTTTGGACTCTCTTCCTTTGTTTTCGGGGGAGTTCAGCCTTGGACTGGAGTTGTCGTGTAACATAGGGAGGTTGGATGTAGTTGTTCATATTGACGATGTACTCGAGTTGAAGCTTGAAGTAATACAGGTTTTTTGTTTGTGTGAGTGTCGAGTCCACTCTGTATCGTTGGCATCTCGAATAACATGTCCCATCAGGAAACCTGTCAATGCGGCCACCTGCTTTTTTGGACTGTACTAGCTCGTACTAGCTCGTACGAGTCGAACAGTCGACAAGGAACCTATAAACCATAAAAAATGTTGGTTCCCAGATTCATTTTTAGGAGGAGTGAAGCACAAAAAAACCCTCTTTTGTTCGAAAAGTAGACAAGTAAAACAGCCAATGGATATCTTCCTGATGCCCTAGCACGCGGGACCCCAAGTTTAATGGTGTTACGTTACAACACTGGGCATATTATGGATCCAACTCCAGGGGTAACTCCTACTCTCTACCTCCTTGTTAAGGAAGGCATGAGTTTCCAGCGTTCTATTTCCTGATCCTTTCAGCGTTATCAGCCCATTATACATACAATTTGAACAGATATCCAATTAAAGTTGATGTGCTACCTGATCCGGGTCATATAGTATCGGATAGCCCGTCCATTGTGGCCAAGTATAGATGAAGCGAGGTGACTTCCGATGCGCTGACCCCTGACCGAACTATATTCGGGTCGGGTCGGGAAGTAGTTATCTAAGCGCGACTAAACTCTTTGTAACTTAGCAGTCGAACTCACTTCAGCAGCTCCGACACATTGGGCTGAAGTCTTCGATACAGTAAAATTGTCGCAAAAAAAGTTATGACAGATAATCGTTTGTGGAGCATATAATGATATTATAAGGCCATTATAATATATTTTAAGCTTACCACGAGTGATTACAATAATTATGAATGCCAAACCTTTTTTGCGACAAATGTGTTTTAAATACAGCATAATTGAGCTCTTTCAGAAGGAGAAAGACATAGAATTAAATATTTGCCTCATATAATTGAAAAAAAACAGACTTTGTGCTCACAGTGCCTCTCAAGAAGCAGTTTTTCTCTATCAGAGTGCCAGACGATTACGTAATCTACCCTGCGTTGAACGAGAAACGGCTAGTTCCGCCTCGGCTTCCGAGAGCTGGCGCCGGCCCCACTGTCACTCCCACGCCACAGACACAGGACACGGGCTCCGTTGGTTTTCCTCGTAATTTTCAAAATGGCTTCTGTGAAGGGATATTATATCTTTTTGAAGGAGAACGAGGAAATCGGGGCTGCTGGTTTGTGGGAGGGACGGGCCGGTGTCGGGAAGCCCGGCAACGGCGATAAGCGGCGCACTTTGCCATTTTGAGCCGCAGCAAGGCTCACGGGCACGGCGGCCTTCACGACCTGACCCTTGAGGCCTCTGCCATCTGCCACCTGGGCGCTCGTGTCCCTTGTACGACAACCACGACGACGAAACGCCCCTTGGCATTTTAGTTGCCTCTTCCCTTCTTGCTCTCCCCTTTCCTCACCATGTCTGCTCGTCAAAACCGGTCGCGCAGTCATGAGGGTTACCCTTCTCCATACCCTCCCGCCGACATGAATGACCCTTTCAACCCCCGGCAATTTTACGATAATGATGTTGAACCATCTGAGACGTACCACAGAGACAACTATGGCTCAGAGATTAGTGCCGCTGGTCTGAACGATTACGACCACCCGGACCCATATGGTTCGTCTTACTTGCTTAAGACGGCCTTCACGCTAAACATTTCACAACTTCGTGTTTCCAGGCCACGCAGATACCGACTCCGATCATGACGTTTACGGACAGCGCATGGATCCCTCTGCAGAGTCTCTCAATGGTGGGCGCACTTCGGCACCAAATCTGGGCGACTTCGGGGCCACGCAGTACGTTAGCGGCCGTGAGCCTTATCCCGCTTGGGGCGCCGAACGTGTGATCCCGCTCTCCAAGGAGGAGATAGAAGACATTTTCCTCGACCTTCAGCAAAAGTTCGGTTTTCAAAGGGATTCCATGCGGAACATGGTGTGTTATGAATGTACTGTCACGCTGTCGGCGCTTATTACTCATAACTCCGATAGTTCGACTTCACGATGCAGCTGCTTGACAGTCGTGCGTCTCGTATGTCCCCAAATCAGGCACTCCTCACCCTTCATGCGGACTACATCGGAGGCCAGCACGCAAATTATCGCAAGTGGTACTTTGCTGCTCAGCTTGATCTCGACGACGCTGTCGGTCATACTCAAAACCCCGGTCTTCAACGCCTCCGCTCTAAGCGTGGTGGTGGTCGCAATCATTCCGAGAAATCCTTGACCAGTGCCCTCGAACGCTGGCGTCAAGCGATGAACAACATGTCCCAATATGATCGCATGCGTCAGATTGCCCTTTATCTCCTGTGCTGGGGAGAGGCCGCTCAAGTTCGATTCGTTCCCGAGTGTCTCTGCTTTATTTTCAAATGTGCAGACGACTACTACCGCTCTCCTGAATGCCAGACCCGCATCGACCCTGTGCCGGAAGGACTCTACCTTCGCGCGGTTATCAAGCCCCTTTATCGCTTCATCCGTGACCAGGGCTACGAGGCTATTGATGGCAAATTTGTGCGACGGGAACGTGATCACGATCGCATCATTGGCTATGATGATGTAAACCAGTTGTTCTGGTATCCTGAAGGCATTGCCCGCATCGTGCTCACAGACAAAGTACGTCTCCATCTGATGACTGGGCCGATTGGTGTTTAACCTCCGTTTGTCAGACTCGTCTCGTGGATATCCCACCAGCACAGCGCTTCATGCGTTTTGACCGCATCGATTGGAATCGCGCATTCTTTAAAACCTATTACGAGAAGCGGTCGTTCGGCCACATGCTCGTCAACTTCCACCGCATTTGGGTTATCCACATCGCGTTCTTTTGGTGCTATACCGCATACAACGCCCCGACCATATACCAGCCGAAGCGAGGTCATTCCGCCGCTTTGACATGGTCTGTGACCGCTCTAGGGGGGGCGGTTGCGACCATCATCATGATTCTTGCAACGCTTGCAGAGTTCTCGTATATCCCTACAACCTGGAATAACACGTCGCATCTCACCCGTCGGTTACTTTTCCTCCTCGTCACTCTGGCCCTCACAGCCGGCCCTACTTTTTACATCGCTATCGTGGAGAACCAACCAGATGGTGGTGGGTCCCTCGCTCTTATCCTCGGTATTGCCCAGTTCTTCATCTCTGCCTTCGCGATCCTGTTGTTCGGAATCATGCCGTCCGGTCGGATGTTCGGCGACCGAGTCGCCAGTAAGTCGCGGAAGTATCTCGCATCCCAGACCTTCACAGCCAGTTATCCGATGCTAAACTCTCAAGCGCGCCTCGGGAGTGTCTTTTTATGGATCCTCATATTTGGATGCAAGTTCACTGAATCGTACTTTTTCCTGACCCTGGCTTTCCGCGACCCTATCCGTGCCATGGCCGGAATGAAGATTCAGAACTGTCGCGAAAAGCTGTTTGGAGATTCTCTTTGCACCAACCACGCCATCTTCACGCTTACTATCATGTTTATCATGGACTTGGTGTTATTTTTCCTCGACACGTTCCTGTGGTATATCATTTGGAATACTGTCTATTCCATCGCTCGCTCCTTTATGCTTGGGCTCTCGATCTGGACGCCTTGGAGGGATATCTATGCCCGGTTACCAAAGCGCATATACTCTAAAATCCTCGCTACCTCTGATCTAGAGGTTCGATATAAACCCAAGGTGTGTTATGTCATCACCTGCCGGCGTCAATTAAACTCTCCCTTGCAGGTTCTCGTTTCTCAAATCTGGAATGCGGTCATCATCTCCATGTATCGCGAGCACTTGTTATCCATAGATCATGTACAGAAGCTCCTCTACCATCAAGTTGACACGCCAGACGGTCGTCGCAGCCTGCGTGCTCCTCTATTCTTTGTGGCACAGACAGACAAGGGTTACAAGGGTAGTTTCTTCCCGCCAGGCTCCGAGGCAGAGCGCCGGATCTCGTTCTTTGCCCAGTCACTCACGACCGCTCTGCCTGAGGCCCTTCCCGTTGACGCCATGCCCACGTTCACGGTCCTTACTCCCCATTACAACGAAAAGGTACGCCCTTTCCTGTTGTTTTCTTTCCCCAGGACTTGCGTTACGACGTGCTCATCATTTTTAGATTCTTCTTTCGTTGCGGGAAATTATCAAAGAGTCTGATATGAACACTCGCGTTACTCTTCTCGAGTATTTGAAGCAGCTGCACCCCCTCGAATGGGAAAACTTTGTCAGGGACACCAAAATCCTAGCCCAAGAATCAGACTTGTACGACGGCGCATTTCCAGGCGACGAAAAAGGTTCCTCTAAACTTGACGACCTGCCGTTCTATTGTATTGGTTTCAAGAGCGCTGCCCCTGAATTCACATTGCGCACTCGTATTTGGGCTTCGCTTCGATTCCAGACTCTTTACCGCACAGTATCGGGCATGATGAACTACGCCAAGGCGATCAAACTACTGTACCGTGTCGAAAACCCCGAGGTGGTCCAGATGTTTGGGGGCAACACTGATAAGCTCGAGCGTGAGCTTGAGCGCATGGCCCGTCGCAAGTTCAAATTCGTCGTATCCATGCAGCGGTACTCCAAGTTCAATAAAGAAGAACACGAGAACGCCGAGTTCCTGCTTCGGGCTTATCCAGAACTTCAGATCGCCTACCTTGAGGAAGAGCCGCGCAAAGACGGCGGCGAACCACGGCTTTACTCCGCGCTAATTGACGGTCATTCCGAGTTCAATACACAAACAGGGCGGCGTAAACCCAAGTTCCGGATCGAACTGCCTGGCAATCCTATCCTTGGTGACGGCAAGTCGGACAACCAGAACCATGCAATTATATTTTACCGTGGTGAATACTTGCAACTCATCGATGCCAATCAAGATAACTACCTCGAGGAATGTCTCAAGATTCGCAATATCTTAGCAGAGTTCGAGGAATACTCGGTCAGTAGCCAGAGCCCGTACGCTCAGTGGGGCCAGAAGGAGTTCACGGCTCCACCCGTCGCAATCGTCGGTGCTCGTGAGTATATATTCTCAGAGAACATTGGAATACTAGGCGATATCGCTGCTGGCAAGGAGCAAACGTTCGGCACGCTGACTGCACGATCGCTCGCTTGGATCGGCGGCAAGCTGCATTACGGACACCCTGATTTCCTCAACGCAACGTTCATGAACACACGTGGTGGGGTGTCCAAAGCGCAGAAGGGCCTGCACCTCAACGAGGATATATACGCGGGTATGAATGCATTTGGACGCGGCGGGCGAATCAAGCATACAGAATACTATCAGTGCGGCAAGGGTCGCGACCTCGGGTTTGGCACGATCTTGAATTTCCAGACAAAGATCGGTACTGGCATGGGCGAACAGATGCTTAGTCGCGAATACTATTATATGGGAACGCAACTCCCTATCGATCGCTTCCTCACGTTCTACTACGGTCACCCTGGTTTTCATATCAACAACATGCTCATTATTATGTCCGTGCAGCTCTTCATCGTTACCAGTATGTTTCCATCCTTGACACCCTCTACCTCAAATGAGCTGACATTATTTTCTTTAGTGGTTTTCCTGGGCACGCTCAACTCGCAGCTCACGATATGTCAATTCTCGAGCACTGGCCAACCACTCAACGGACAAGAGGGATGCTACAATCTCCACCCTGTCTTTAATTGGATTCACCACTGCATTATCAGTATCTTCTTGGTTTTCATGATCGCATTCTTACCTCTCTTCCTTCAAGGCAAGTGATTCAGCCCCTTCCTATCTTCTGCGAGACTCAAAATCCTGACCATGAACTGGCAGAACTGATTGAGCGTGGTACTGGTCGTGCGCTTGGACGTCTCAGCAAACAAATTCTGTCTTTCTCTCCACTGTTTGAAGTGTTTTCTACTCAGATTTATACGCACTCGATCCTGAATAACCTCACTTTCGGTGGCGCCCGATATATCGCCACAGGACGTGGGTTCGCAACATCGCGGATCTCATTCAGCATTCTTTTCTCTCGCTTCGCCGGCCCTAGTATTTACTTCGGCATGCGGACTCTGTTGATGCTGCTCTACGTGACCCTGTCGTTTTGGACACCGTACCTGATATATTTCTGGGGTTCTATCCTGGCTCTCTGCATCGCCCCGTTTCTCTTCAACCCTCACCAATTCTCGTTTACAGACTTCATCGTCGACTACCGGTGAGTCGCCTGGTTCCAACCATGACGCGCGCTTACCAGAAACATAGGGAATTCTTGCGTTGGATGTCTCGTGGAAATTCGCGTTCGCACAACAACTCTTGGATTGGGTATTGCCGCCTGTCGCGCACCATGATTACGGGTTACAAAAAGAAGAAACTCGGCAAACCATCAGAGAAGTTATCAGGCGACGTCCCTCGGGCCGGTTGGCGTGCAGTCATCATTTCTGAAGTTCTTTTCCCCATCTTCTTCGCTATTGTGCTCGTTATTGCGTACATGTTTGTCAAGTCATTCCCAGTGTCAGGTCAGACACCGCCAAGCCCTCTCATTCGCATTACCGTCGTGTCAATCGGCCCCATCGTATGGAATGCTGCCGTCTTACTTGTCCTCTTCCTCGTTTCCCTCTTCCTTGGGCCAATGCTCGACTCATGTTGCGTGCGCTTTGGTGCAGTGATGGCGACCATCGCGCACATACTTGGCACGATCGGCATGATTGGATTCTTCGAATTCTTCGTAAGCATTCCCTTCCTCCATGTAGCTCTTATTTGACCGTACTCCATTTGGCGAATGTAGTGGTTCCTCGAGCTCTGGAATGCATCACATGCTGTCCTGGGTCTCATCACGATTGTGGCGATCCAGCGTGCCATTCACAAAGTACTGATTTCGGTGTTTCTTTCACGCGAATTGGCGCACGACGAGACCAATCGGGCATGGTGGACTGGCAAGTGGTATGGCCGTGGTCTCGGCGCCCATGTGCTTTCACAACCGGCGCGTGAATTCATCGTCAAGATCATCGAGCTGTCCCTCTGGAGCTCTGACTTCCTGATCGGCCATTTCCTTTTGTTCATGCTAACACCGGCGCTACTGGTCCCTTATATCGATCGACTTCACTCGATTGTACTCTGTATGTCTCCCTTCGATATATGCAGCTACGCACTACACTAATTGCCTGCAGTCTGGCTGCGGCCGTCGAAGCAGATACACGCACCCATCTTCAACATCAAAGTGAGAAAGCAGCGTCGTGCCATCGTGAGTATTTGTGCTGTGGTCTCTAATATGTATGTCGGTAACTGGTGGCCATTCTAGGTTTTCAAATACGTCCCTGTATTCTTTATGGTCATCTCAATATTCGTTGGCCTGATTGCTGCCCGTGAGTCTTTCCTTAAGTCCCTGCAATATCAGACTGATTTATGTCTCGTCACAGCGATCATTCTGAGCGACACCTTACATCGCCACTGTTCCTTATGTAATCAGCTGTAGTGCTGGACCTCGGACACTTTTTTTCCATCGATAGACTTTTTGTTGCTCTCCTTGCCCCGCCCTCCGTTTCTCTTTCTTCTCTCAGACTTTACATCATTCTTTCATGGACTTACGGATGTTTTCAGTAATTAATCTACAGAGGTTGCATTGCAATGACAGTTTTGCTCACGAACATGAGGGCATATGCACTCATGAGGCAAGCGGAGCCCCCGCGCCTGCTTGAGCACCGGCGTACCTCGTCTGTATCAGGATCAGGGAAAGGTAACTAGGGCATCAAATGTATTAGTGTATCCGATCGGATGCAGTCCTCGTAGCCTCTGTCTTGAGGACAGACAAGCAAATGATGATACCCTAATGATAACCGGGAACTTCCAAAGTTGAGGCAGACAGTGCGCAAGTGGAGGAGAGATCAACGTACCTTTCGCTACTCAGACTTTATGTGCGTGGGCGCAGCGGTGACCCAGCTGAACCACCCGCCCAAGCGACTCGGAGGGGTAGCGGGCCGCTCACCTTCGGCGTCACTCGGCACCTCGATCTCCTCGAAGCGGCCACCGGGACCGATATTCGTGCTGCTGGCGGCGCGTTGTCTGAGGCTGCCGGCGGCCTCGGAGGATGTGGAGCGGTTGTGAATGCGCGGCATTGAGATGGGTTCCGGGCCATCACCTACATCATAACCCTGCGGGGTCTCCTCTCCGGTGGCATTCGCATTAGTGTTGCTAGGATTAACGCCCTGGCGTTGGAGGAGAGCAGTACCGCCCGCGATGATGGCTGGGCCGTAGGTGCGCCACAGCGAGCCGAGCATGTGCGTTGGGCCAGACACCGAGTCACTCAACGCCGGCGTCTGCGCGGAACCCCCTGACAAGAACTCAGGTGCGGGCGCTGACTGTGGGCCAGTAGCGCTGGCAACGACGGAATCCCAGAGCCTGCGTGCGCGGGCTTGGAGGAAAGAGAATACGCGTGCCCTGAGCTGCGCAAGGGCAGCGTCTATTTGGTGTTCGTGCGCACGTAGAATGGGATCGAGCTGCGTTTGGTAGAGATAGGAAGCACCTTGGGTTTGTGGAAGAACGAGGTAGAGAAGGAAAAGTATCTTGAAGAGATGATAGAACGGGATCCTATGGGGATAAGGGTTGAAGTTGACTGACGACCGAGTCGCGTAGAGCGCACCAGGAGACAAGCCAACCTGCGAGATATTCAACACCTATGGCGCAGGCAAGTACAGACCAATACATTAGCCATCGCTCGAGATCTTCCTCTGAAGCAGGCCGCTGGGAGAGTGTCTTGAATGATGCGTAGCCGGGATAGAGGAAAGCAGCAATGCCGCTATGAAACAGGAATAATAAGATGACTAGTCAACTCCCGGTAGAAGAGTTAGAGGACGGATACCTGACAAGTCGGGACGTGAGGTAGAGGAGCATGATGATGGTTGGAAGACAAAAAAGAGGGGCTGCCAGCGCTTTGGTAGGGCCGCGGGCGTTGAGGACGCCTCTTCAAGACAAACGGCCACCAGTCAGTCACTGGTCACCGACACCGACATCGGCAGGTTCTAATGGCAAACATTGGCAGTGTTTTTCTTGGTGACGTTCAACGCAGCCGTCTACGCTCCTCGGGCTCAACTCCCAGTTCAACCCCTCCATCATCACCTCCCCCAGCAACACTTACTTCCCGTGGGCCTACGCATTCACCGCCGACATTAACAACACCAACAATAACAGACTCAGCATTTCCTGACCCAGTACAAGAACAAGGAAAGTCTGCGCTGCACTCCCGCTTAACACCAACCCAGTCCTTGGAGCTGCGCGTACGCTGGCTTGAGGCAATCCTCTATGGCTCAAGGCACGATAAGTCGCTCGTAGGTCTGAGCGAGCGTAAACCTGAGCTTAAACGAGGCGAAACGTTGATACGCGCTGCCGAGCAGACCCAGCGGCGAATGGACGATCTCGCAAGCGCTTACGACGTTTTGCGAAGGTTTACTGGCCATTGTGAGCCGTCCCTATCATCGTTTCCATTTCCCACAACCAAACTCTCAGCGAACCAG
>Ga0209488_10000651_pt1 | contig 29463 bp, 27 predicted proteins | sample Rivendell_Oct201_8_FD_188349 | JGI IMG/M metagenome (GOLD analysis project Ga0209488, IMG submission 188349) | Vadose zone soil microbial communities from the Eel River Critical Zone Observatory, Northern California, USA -... | ecosystem: Environmental > Terrestrial > Soil > Vadose zone >...
CTTCTCGCCGAAGGCCAAAGCGAGGCGGCGGAAGCCGCGCTGCTGGCGCTCAAGGACGTCTTTCCGGAGCGGCTCTATATCGAATTGCAGCGCCACGGCCTGCCCGAAGAGGCGCGGTGCGAGACCGGGCTCGTCGATCTCGCCTATGCTCACGATCTGCCGCTCGTCGCGACCAACGACGCCTATTTCCCGGACCGCGATTTTTACGAGGCGCATGACGCGCTGTTATGCATCGCCCAGAGCCGCATCGTCGCCGATGACGACCGGCGGCGGCTGACGCCGGAGCACTTCTTCCGCCCGGCAGCGGAGATGCGCGCCTTGTTCGCCGATCTGCCGGAGGCCTGCGACAACACGCTGGTAATCGCTCAGCGCTGCGCCTTTATCCCGCAACCGCGAAAGCCGATCCTGCCGGCCTTTCCGCTGCCCGAGGGTGTCGACGAGGAAACCGCGTTACGCGAGGCGGCGCGCGCCGGGCTTGAGGCCCGCATTGCGGCGCCGGGTTTCGCTGCGGCCGACCTCAAGCCCTATTACGAACGGCTCGAATTCGAGCTGAACGTGATCGTTCAAATGGGTTTCGCCGGGTATTTTCTGATCGTCGCCGACTTTATCCAATGGGCCAAACGGCAGGGCATCCCGGTCGGTCCGGGGCGCGGCTCGGGCGCCGGCTCGGTCGTCGCCTGGGTGTTGACGATCACCGATCTCGACCCGCTGCGCTTCGGCCTGATCTTCGAGCGGTTCCTCAACCCCGAGCGCGTATCGATGCCGGATTTCGACATCGATTTTTGCCAGGGCCGACGCGACGAGGTGATCCGCTACGTCCAGCAGAAATACGGTCGCGACCGGGTGGCGCAGATCATCACCTTCGGCAAGCTGCAGGCGCGCGCGGTGTTGCGCGATGTCGGCCGGGTGCTCGGCATGCCCTACGGGCAGATCGACCGGCTGTGCAAGCTGGTCCCGTACAATCCGGCGCACCCGGTCACGCTGCAGCAGGCGATCGCGGCCGAGCCGCAACTCCAGCAACAGCGCGACAGCGACGAGTCGGTGGCGCGGCTGATTGAAATCGCGCTGAGGCTCGAAGGCCTCTACCGCCATGCGTCGACCCATGCTGCCGGCGTCGTGATCGGCGACCGCCCGCTGATGGAGTTGGTGCCGCTCTACCGAGATCCGCGCTCCGACATGCCGGTAACTCAGTTCAACATGAAATGGGTCGAGCTGGCGGGGCTCGTCAAATTCGATTTCCTCGGCCTGAAGACGCTCGACGTGTTGCAACAAACGACCGAGCTGCTGCACGGCCGCGGCATCGATATCGATCTCGCAAATCTACCGCTGGATGACGCCGAAACCTATTCACTGATCGCCCAAGGAGACACGTCCGGGATCTTCCAATTGGAAAGCGCGGGGATGCGAGACAGCCTGCGCAAGCTCAAACCCAATCGCTTTGAAGACATCATCGCGATGAATGCGCTCTATCGGCCCGGACCGATGGACAGCATCCCGAACTACATCAAATGCAAGAACGGCGAGGAGGAGGTTCGCTACCCGCACCCGATGCTCGAACCCATTCTGAAGCCGACCTTCGGCGTCTTCACCTATCAGGAACAGGTCATGCAGGCGGCCCGCGTCATGGCCGATTACAGTCTCGGCAGCGCTGACCTGCTGCGCCGCGCCATGGGCAAGAAGATCAAAAGCGAGATGGAGGCGCAGAGAGCCAATTTCGTTGGCGGTGCGGTCAAGAAAGGCATCGAGGAGAAGCAGGCGAATTTCGTCTTCGATCTGATGGAAAAATTCTCGGGCTATGGCTTCAACAAATCGCATTCGGCGCCTTACGCGCTGATCGCGTATCAGACCGCCTATCTGAAGGCGAACTACCCGGTCGAGTTTCTCGCCGCGTCGATGACGCTCGACATGGGGAACACAGACAAGCTCAACCAGTATCGGCAGGAAGTCAGCCGGTTCGAAATCGCGCTCTTGCCGCCCGACATCAACCGCTCCGAAGTGGCGTTTGCGGTGGAGACGGACCCGAAAACCGGCAAACCGGCGATCCGCTATGCCCTCGCGGCGGTCAAGGGCGTCGGCGAGCAGGCGATGCGCGAGCTGGTCGCGGAGCGGCAGCGCAACGGCGCGTTCAAGGATCTGTTCGATTTCGCCCGCCGGCTCGACACCAAGAGCTTCAACCGCCGGCAGTTCGAGAACCTCGTCAAGGCCGGCGCCTTCGAATGCCTCAATCCGAACCGGGCGCAGAGCTTCGCCGCCGCCGAGCTCCTGTTACGCCAGGCGAGCCGCGCCGCCGAGGAACGCGTCACCAAGCAGGAGAGCCTGTTCGCCGGGGTCGACCAGGGTTTCGCCGCGCGGCCGTCCCTGCCGGTCGTGCCGGACTGGCCGGCGGTCGAGCGCTTGCAGAACGAGTTCGACGCGATCGGCTTCTACCTGTCGAGCCACCCCCTCGATGCCTATGCGAAGAGCCTCGAACGCGCCGGCATATTGCGCTGGGTCGATCTGCCGGCGGCGCTTGCCGCCAACGGCTCCAGCCGCTTCCGCCTCGCCGGCATCGTGATCGGCAAGAAGGAGCGCACCTCGGCGCGCGGCAACCGCTTCGCCTTCGTCCAACTGTCGGACACCTCGGGCGCCTTCGAAGTGACGGTGTTTTCCGAGGCGCTGAGCCAGGCCCGCGGGGTGCTCGAAGGCGGTCAGCCGCTGATCGTCACAGTCGATGTCCGCCGCGAGGAGGAGAGTCTGCGGCTGACCGTGCAGAAGGTCGAGCCGCTCGACACCGTCGTGGCGCAAGCCGCCGCGGGGCTGCGCATCTTCGTCTCCGAGGCCGAAGCCCTGCCGCGTCTCAAAAGCGTCATCAGCCGCGAGGCGGGTGGCCGCGGCCGGGTTACGGTCGTGCTCGACCTGCCGAGCCGCGAGATCGAGCTGGCCTTGCCCGGCGGCTTCCGGGTCGATCCACGCATCCGGGCGGCCGTCAAATCATTGCCCGGGATCGTCGACGTCCACGATATTTGATCCGAGCGACGGCAGCGATAAGGCGCCTGAGCGGCGACGATCGGGTATGTATTTATTGCTGCGAGCTTCGAGGTTGTGACGACGATGCCCGATGGCCCTCGCTACGACGACGACTACTACGCCTGGACGCAGTACCAGGCTGAGGTGCTGCGGACGATGCGCCGGGCTGACAATCGGCTCGACCGCGAGCGCGTCGCCGAGGAGATCGAGGATTTGGGCAAGAGCGAGCGCGATGCGGTGCGGAGCCAGATCATTCGTATCGTCGAACATTTGCTCAAGCTCGAATACTCGCCGGCGGCCGATCCCCGGTTCGACTGGATGGCCTCGATCGTCGAGGCGCGACGGGCGCTGGCCGACAAGATCACCTCAACCTTACAGCGGGATGCGGAGGCAATGCTGCCCGAGCTTTACGGCGATGCCCGGGAGCTCGCGGATATCGGACTGCGCAAGTTCGGCGAGCACGCCACCGCCGCGCGCTTGCCGCCCATCTGTCCCTGTACCCTCGAGCAAATCCGCGCACGCGGCTGGTACCCGAAGACGCCGAGTTAGAGCGGGCGCCTTGTTGGCGGCCCGCTCCGGGACAGCAGCTACTGCGCCGTCGAGCGCGCGGTCGGGACGATCCGGGTCACGACCATCTTCTCGCGGTCGAGCAGGTCGGGGATGCGCGGCGCGATCTCTTTCTTCCAATGGTCGCTCTCATAGACCGCCTTGTAGAGCGCCTCGCGCTGCGCCTCGCTTTCGAAACGGCGCAGCCAGACATAGACCGACTCGTCGGTCTCGCCGCGGTAGCTGCCGGTGATCACCATGCCCTTGGCGACCTGGAACGGGATGATCTCCTCTTCCATGATCTTCAGCCATTCCGCCATTTTGCCGGGCCGGACCTTGTATTGCCGCAGTTCGTAGAAGGCCATTTTGCCGCTCTCCGCTTGGGTCGCCGCGGCGGCAGGATAGCGCCGCCGCGCCGGCGGCGATAGGGAACGACGGCCGAGTCTCCGCTCCTCCCGGGCACCGCCGCGCTTGCCAAACCGGCCGCGCGGCCTTACCTAGACGCCCTCGTAACCCTCACGCAGGGCTGCGGCCTCCCCGATGGGGCGGCCGCTCCGGTGTCGGCACCGTCCACTCATTCGGAAGGTCCGATTGTCCCCTGCGGCGGCACAACCGGAAAGGACAGAGCTATGGCACTCCCCGATTATACGATGCGCCAGCTATTGGAAGCCGGCGTTCATTTCGGCCACCACACGCGGCGCTGGAACCCGAAGATGGCGCCTTACATCTACGGCGTCCGCAACGGCATCCACATCATCGACCTCGAACAGACCGTGCCCTTGTTGCGGCAGGGGCTCGAGGCGATCCGCGAGGTCGTCGCCGGCGGCGGCCGGGTTTTGCTGGTCGGCACCAAGCGCCAGGCGCAGGAGGCGATCACCGAGGCGGCCAAGCGCTGCGGCCAGTATTACGTCAACTATCGCTGGCTCGGCGGCATGCTGACCAACTTCAAGACGATCTCGCAATCGATCAAGCGGCTGCGCGAGTTCGACGAACGCATCACCGAAGAACAGAGCGGCCTGACCAAGCGCGAGCTGTTGGAGCTGACGCGCGACCGGGACAAGCTCGAACGCGCGCTCGGCGGCATCAAGGAGATGGGCGGCCTGCCGGACATCCTGTTCGTGATCGACACCAACAAGGAAGCGATCGCGGTTCAGGAGGCCAACAAGCTGCGCATCCCGGTGGTCGCGATCCTCGATTCGAACTCCTCGCCCGACGGGATCGCCTACCCGATCCCGGGGAACGACGACGCGATGCGCGCCATTCATTTGTACAGCGACCTGGTCTCCGGTTCGGTCCTCGACGGGCTGCAAGCCGAGCTCGCTGCCTCCGGCATCGATGTCGGCGCCCGCGCCGAACTCCCCGAACAGCCTGTGCCGGAAGAGGAAGGGCTGGGCGATGAGCCCGCCCCGGAGGCGCTCGCCGAGGAGGTCGCCGCCGAGCCGACCGAAGCGGAATCGACATCGGCGGCGGAGTGAGGCTCGCCGAATACGATTGCAAGAGAGGATAACGAGAGATGGCCGAGGTAACGGCGGCGCTGGTCAAGGAATTGCGCGACAGGACCGGCGCCGGGATGATGGATTGCAAGCGGGCGCTCGGCGACTCGGGCGGCGATATCGAATCGGCGGTCGACTGGCTGCGCAAGAAGGGGCTCGCCGCGGCGGCGAAAAAGGCCGGGCGGGTGGCGGCCGATGGGCTGGTCGGCGTCGCGACGCGCGGCGCGGCGGGGGCGGTCGTCGAGGTCAATTCCGAGACCGATTTCGTCGCCCGCAACGAGTTGTTTCAGGCGTTCGTGCGCGCCGTCGCGGCGCTCGCCGTCGGCGGCAATGGCGATGTCGAGGCCCTGAAGGAGGAGTCCTATCCCGGCACCGGCCGCACCGTCGCCGCGGAGCTGACCGAACTGGTCGGCCGCATCGGCGAAAATCTGGTCTTGCGCCGGGCGCAGCGGCTCGCGGTCGGGAAGGGGCTCGTCGCGTCCTATGTCCATAACTCGTTGGCGCCCGGGATCGGCAAGATCGGCGTGCTGGTCGCGCTCGAATCGGAAGCCGGCGGCGAAGCGGTCGAGACGCTCGGCCGCCAGCTCGCGATGCATGTCGCGGCGGCCAATCCGCTCTATCTTGACACCGCGGCGGTGCCGGGCTCGGCGCTCGACCGGGAGCGTGCCGTGTTGCGCGAGCAGGCGCAGGGCAGCGGCAAGACCGAGGCGATCGTCGATCGCATGGTCGAGGGCCGGCTGCGCAAGTTCTACGAGGAGGTCGTGCTGCTCGAGCAGGTTTTCGTGGTCGATGGCGAAAGCCGCGTCGGCAAGGTCGTCGAAGCCGCCGCGAAGGCGGCCGGCAAGCCGATCCGGGTTGCCGGATTTGCCCGCTTCGCGCTCGGCGAGGGGGTCGAGCGGCCGCCCTCCGATTTTGCCGCCGAGGTGGGGGCGCAACTCAAGAGCTGATCCATCGGCCGGGTAACGCGAGGCGCGTCAAATTCCGCTGCGGCGGCCCGACTTTGGTGTAATCTTGGGGCCGCCCGCGACGGCGGGCAGTTGAGCCGGATGGGCGCGGGACGCATGTCTGCCGATCTGAAGTATCGTCGCGTCCTTCTCAAGATCTCGGGCGAAGCGCTGATGGGCGAGCGCGATTACGGGCTCGAGCCGGCGATGATCGGCCGCATCGCCGAGGAGATCGGCTCGGTCCATGCGCTCGGGGTCGAGCTGTGTCTGGTGATCGGCGGCGGCAACATCTTCCGCGGCCTGTCGGGCGCGGCGGTCGGCATGGAGCGCGCTTCGGGCGACTACATGGGCATGCTGGCGACGGTGATAAATTCGCTGGCCATGCAGAACGAGCTCGAGCGCCGCGGCATCTCCACCCGGGTGCAGTCGGCGATCTCGATGCAATCGATCTGCGAGCCCTATATCCGGCGCCGGGCACTGCGCCACCTGGAGAAGGGGCGGGTCGTCATCTTCGGCGCCGGCACCGGAAACCCGTTCTTCACGACCGATACGGCGGCGGCATTGCGGGCCTCGGAGATGGGGTGCGATGCCCTGTTGAAGGCGACCAAGGTCGACGGCGTCTATGATGCCGATCCGCTCCGCGATCCCAAGGCGCGCCGGTTCGAGCGGCTCGACTATCGCGAGGTGCTGACGCGCGACCTCCAGGTGATGGACGCTTCGGCGATCTCGCTGGCCCGGGAAAACCGCATCCCGATCCTGGTCTTCTCGATTTTCGAGAATGGCGGGTTCGCGCAGGTGGTGCAGGGAAGCGGGCGCTATACGATCATTGAAGAGACACAATAAGACCGTACGGGGAAGCGCGAGGGAACTTACGCCATGACCGAAGATGAATTGCTGAAGGATCTCCGCCGCCGGATGGACGGCGCGATCGAGGTGCTGCGCAAGGAGTTCGGCGGGCTGCGCACCGGCCGGGCATCGACCAGCCTATTGGAGCCGGTGCAGGTCAATGCCTATGGCGGCATGGTGCCGCTCAACCAGGTCGCCAACGTCAACGTGCCCGAGCCGCGCATGATCACGGTGCAGGTCTGGGACCGCGGCGTCGTCAAGGCGGTCGACAAGGCGATCCGGGAGGCCGGGCTCGGCCTTAACCCGCAGACCGAGGGCCAGGTGATCCGCGTGCCGATCCCCGAGCTCAATGAGGAGCGGCGCCGCGAATTGACCCGGGTCGCCGCGAAATATGCCGAGCAGGCGCGGGTTTCCGTGCGCAACGTGCGGCGCGACGGCATCGAGGCGCTCCGCCGCCTCGAAAAGGACGGCGACATCTCGCAGGATCAGCAGCGCAAGTTGCAGACCGACGTTCAGCACATGACCGACGACCACATCAAGCGCATCGACGAGACGCTCGCGCAAAAGGACAAGGAAATCCTTCAAGTCTGATGAGTGTCGACGCTTCGTCCGGCATCCTGCCGCGGCACATTGCAATCATCATGGACGGAAATGGCCGATGGGCGCAGAGCCGCGGGCTGCCGCGCATCGCCGGCCACCGCCGCGGCGCCGAGGCAGTGCGGCGCACGCTGACGGCGGCGACCGAGCTCGGCATCCCGTACCTGACCCTGTTCGGCTTTTCGTCGGAAAACTGGAAGCGGCCGCTCGCCGAGATCGACGATCTGATGGGGTTGCTGCGCCATTATCTGCGTGGCGAAATCGCCGAATTGCACCGCAATGGTGTGCGTCTTCGAGTGATCGGCGAGATCGGGCGGCTCTCGACGGACATCATTACGCTGATCGATAACGCGGAGGCGCTGACCCGCGACAATCGCGCGATCAATCTGACCATCGCGCTGTCTTATGGCGGCCGCGCCGAGATCGCCGCGGCGGCGCGTGCGATCGCCGCCAAGGTCGAATCCGGCACTCTGCCGCTCGATGCGATCGACGAGGAGCAGATCGCATCGCATTTGTTCACCGCCGATCTGCCCGATCCCGACCTCCTGATCCGCACCAGCGGCGAGCAGCGCATCAGCAATTTCCTGCTGTGGCAGTGCGCTTATGCCGAACTCGTCTTCACTAAGACGCTGTGGCCGGATTTCGGGCGCGCCGATCTCGAGCAGGCGATTGCCGATTACAGTGGCCGCGAGCGCCGCTATGGTGCCTCTGTTGGCTCGCGCTGAACCGGGCCTTTTGACGCTCCGTATCCTGTCCGCTCTGGTCCTGGCGCCGATTGCGGTAGCCGCCGTGTGGTTCGGATCGCCCTGGCTGCCGATCCTGACCGCGATCGCGGCGGCGGGCATGGCTTGGGAATGGGCCAGGCTATGCCGCGGCGGCCCGGTCGGGACCACCGGCGCCGTCCTGATCGCTGCCGTTCTTGTGCCCATCATCCTAGCCGTGACGGCGGGCATCGGGCCGGCGATCGCGGTTGCGGCGGCCGCCGCGGCGATCGTCTTCTGGATCGCCGCGCGCGAGCATGAGCCCGAGCCGCGATGGTTCGCGCTCGGCCTGCTGTGGATCGCGCTGCCTTGCGTGCTGCTGTTGTGGCTGGCGAGCGCTGAGGGTGCGGGGCGCCTGACCCTGCTGTGGGTCTTCGCGATCGTCTGGGCCACCGACATCGGCGCCTATATGGTCGGCCGGCGGATCGGCGGTCCGTTGCTGGCGCCGCACTGGAGCCCGCGCAAGACCTGGGCCGGCATTATCGGCGGCGCCGGCTGCGCGGCGCTCGCCGGCTGGGCGACCGCCGGCATGCTCGGCGTCTCTTCCGCGCTACCTCTGGTTTTGGTGAGCGCGGGACTTGCGATTGTCGAGCAGTTCGGCGATCTTGCGGAGTCGGTGGCCAAGCGAAGGTTCGGTGTGAAGGACTCGAGCGGCCTCATTCCCGGGCATGGCGGCCTTCTCGACCGGCTCGACGGCCTTCTGGCCGTGATCCCGGCGGTGGCGCTCTTGACGCTGATCGGCGGTGGCAGCGTGTTGACATGGCGATGACCGCGACCAGCCGGGCGCCGGCGAGCCCGATTGGCATCCCCTCCGATCGTGCGAGCAACCAGGGCGAGCAGCCTCGGCGAGTCACAATTCTGGGCTCGACCGGGTCGATCGGCCAAAGCACGGTCGATCTGCTGCTGCGCAACCCCAAATCGTTCACCGTCGAGGCTCTGACGGCCAATCGCAATGCCGGTTTGCTGGCCGAACAGGCGCGTGCGCTCGGCGCGCGTTTTGCCGCGATTGGCGAGCCGGGCGAGTATGCCGCGCTGAAGGACGCGCTCGCCGGCACCGGGATCGAGGTGGCGTGCGGCCGGGCGGCGCTGGTCGAAGCTTCCGAGCGCCCCGCCGATTGGGTGATGGCCGGCATTGTCGGAGCGGCCGGCTTGGAGCCGACCCTTGCCGCGATACGGCGCGGCCGCATCGTGGCTTTCGCGAACAAGGAGGTGCTGGTCTGCGCCGGCAACCTGTTCATGCGCGAAGTCCTGACGCATGGCGCGACCCTGCTGCCGGTCGACAGTGAGCATAACGCGATTTGGCAATGCTTCGATTTCCAGCGGGTCGACGGGATCGAGAAGATCACGCTGACCTGCAGCGGCGGCCCGTTTCGCGAGCGCAGTCTCGCGGAGATGCGCGACATGACCCCGGAGCAGGCGGTGGCGCATCCGACCTGGCGCATGGGTGCGAAGATTTCGGTCGATTCGGCGACCCTGATGAACAAAGGTCTCGAGCTGATCGAGGCGCATCATCTGTTCCAGTTGGCCCCCGAGCGCATCGACATCGTCGTCCATCCGCAATCGATTGTGCACGGGCTGGTGACCTATCGCGACGGCTCCGTGCTGGCCCATCTCGGCTCGCCCGACATGCGCACCCCGATTGCCTACGCGCTGGGTTGGCCGGACCGCACGCCCGCGCCGACCAAGCGGCTGGATCTCGCGGAGGTCGGGCGGCTCACTTTTGAGGCGCCCGATGAAAGCCGCTTCCCGGCATTGCGGCTGGCGCGCGAGGCATTGATGCTGCCGGGTGGGCCGACCGTGCTCAATGCGGCGAACGAAACCGCCGTCCACGCCTTCCTCGGGGGCGAGATCGGCTTTCTCGATATCGCCGCGACCGTCGAGCGCACCCTTGAGCTGATGCCGGGCGGCAACCTTGATTCACTCGACGAGGTATACGATTTGGATAAGGCTGCGCGTGCCACAGCGGCGCAAGTAATTGCCAAAGGCGCCACCGCGCGCCTGGCCAAATCGACGGACCGGAAATGAACTATTTGACACCGTTTTTGCACGGCGGGGTTTATTACGTCGGCGTGTTTTTGGTCGTGCTGACGATCCTCGTCTTTGTTCACGAGTTCGGCCATTATTGGATCGCGCGCCGGAATGGGGTCAGGATCGAGGTGTTCTCGATCGGTTTTGGCCCGGAGCTGTTCGGTTGGTGGGACCGTGCCGGCACCCGTTGGAAGTTCAGCGCCATCCCGCTCGGCGGCTACGTCAAGATGTTCGGCGACGCCGATGCCACCTCGGGCTTGCCGATCGCGCGGCTGACCCACCTTAGCCCCGCCGAATGGGCCGTGTCGTTCCACGGCAAGCGTCTCGGGCAGCGGGCGGCGATTGTTGCCGGCGGGCCGATCGCGAACTTCGTCTTCGCGATCGTCGTCCTGGCCCTGCTGTTCATGACCTATGGCCAGCCGTTCACGCCGGCCGAAGTCGGCCAAGTGCAGGCGGGCAGCGCCGCCGAGACGGGCGGCATCCATCCCGGCGATGTGATCGTCAGCATCAATGGCCGGAGCATCCAGCGCTTCGAGGACGTACAGCAGCTGGTTCGCCTGAACCCGGGCGTCCCGATGTCGCTGGTCGTGAAGCGCGAGGGCCAGCCTGTTACCCTGCAGGTCACCCCGAGCCGGACCGAGATCACCGACCGGCTTGGCGATCGCCATGAGGTCGGTTTGCTCGGCATCGGGCGCAGTGGTGTCGAGTATGTCAGGCGAAACCCGGCGAGCGCCGTCGTGCGGGCGGTCGGCGAGACCTGGAACCTGTCCACCGCAACGCTCGAGGCGATGTGGCAGATCGTCATCGGGACCCGCGCCAGCGACGAGCTCGGCGGGCCGCTGCGGATCGCACAGATGTCGGGCGAAGTGGCGCAGGGCGGCATCGTCCCGCTGCTCTGGTTCATGGCGGTGCTGTCGATCAATCTCGGGCTGATCAACTTGTTCCCGGTGCCGGTGCTTGACGGGGGCCACCTGCTGTTCTATGCCGCTGAGGCGATTCGCGGGAAGCCGCTGGGTCAGCGGGCCCAGGAGTATGGCTTCCGCATCGGCTTGGCTTTGGTGCTGACCCTGATGGTGTTTGCCACCTGGAATGATCTCGTCCATCTCCGGATCGTGGAATTCGTGAAAGGTCTTGTCACCTGACGCAGGTGTCGGGGGCGGGGTAAATCGCAAGTCTTCGGGGGTGGGGGGCTTTGGTATCCAAGCGGTTGACGATCTGTTGGCTCGCCGTGCTCGCCGCGATGTTCGTCTCGGCGGCCGGTTGGGTATTTTCTGCCGCGGCGCAGACCCGACCATCGCCGGCCGCGGCGTCGGGGGGAACGATTGGCAGCGTCCGGATCGAGGGCATCCAGCGCATTGAGCCCGAGACGGTGCGCTCCTATCTGTTGGTCCAGACCGGTGACCCCTGGGACCCCGAGCGCATCGACCGCTCGCTGAAAGCGCTGTTCGCCACCGGCCTGTTCGCCGACGTCAAGCTGACCCGGGAAGGCAATGCGCTGGTCATCCGGGTTGTCGAAAACCCGATCATCAACCGCATCGCCTTCGAGGGTAATTCGAAGCTGTCGGACAAGGATCTCAACGCCGAGATCCAGCTCCGTCCGCGCGTTGTCTATACCCGCACCCGGGTGCAGAACGACGTCAGGCGCATCCTCGAGCTCTATCGGCGCCGCGGCCGCTTCGCCGCCACGGTCGAACCTAAGATCATCCAGTTGTCGGAAAACCGGGTCGATCTCGTCTTCGAGATCAATGAGGGTCCCTCGACCGGGGTGCGCAGCATCAATTTCGTCGGCAACCGGGTGTTTGCCGACAGCACTCTGCGCAGCAGCCTCGAAACCAAGGAGAGCCGGTGGTACCGCTTCCTGTCGACCGCCGACACCTATGACCCGGACCGGCTCACCTACGACCGCGAGTTGCTGCGCAAATTCTACCTGACTGAGGGGTATGCCGATTTCCGCGTGGTCTCCGCGGTCGCCGAGCTGACGCCCGATCGCGATGGCTTCGTGATCACCTTCACGATCGAGGAGGGCGAGCGCTACCGGTTCGGCAAGGTGGACGTCAACATCGGGCTGAAGGATCTGCCGCGCGAGGCGGTGCTGCCGTTGCTGACCCTGCAATCGGGCGATTGGTATGACGCGCAGGAGCTCGAACACTCGATCTCGGTGATCACCGACGCGTTGGGCAATCGTGGCTATGCCTTTGTCGAGGTCAAGCCGCAGGTCAACCGCAATCGTGAAGACCACACCGTCGACGTCGTCTTCGACGTCCACGAGGGCCCGCAGGTCTATGTCGAGCGCATCGATATCAGCGGCAACGTGCGCACGCTCGACAAGGTGGTCCGCCGCGAATTCCGTCTTGTCGAGGGCGATGCCTTCAACACCAACAAGATGCAGCGCTCGAAGGACCGCATCAAAAATCTCGGCTTCTTCAAGAAGGTCGAGGTCAACAACACCCCCGGATCGGCGCCTGACCGCACCGTGATCTCGACCGAGATCGAAGAGCAATCGACCGGCGAGTTGTCGCTCGGCCTAGGTTTTTCGACGACCGATGGCCCGCTCGCCGATGTCAACGTCCGTGAGCGGAATTTCCTTGGCCGCGGCCAGGATGTCCGTATCGGTACGGTGGTCTCGCTGCGTTCTCAGCAGATCGATCTCAGCTTTACCGAGCCGTATTTTCTGGAAAAGAACATCGCCGCGGGTATCGACGTCTTCGAGGTGAAAACCAGCCCAACCGCCAATTTCTTCACTGGCTCGTCGCCGGTCTACCAGCAGTTCTCCTTTGGCGGCGCGCTCCGCACCGGCTACCAGATCTCCGATAGCCTGCGGCAGACCTGGAAGTACACCGGCCGTTCTGACGATATCACCAATATCCAAAGCACTGCGTCGCTGTTCATTCAGCTGCAGGCCGGAACGCACCTGACCTCGGCTATCGGCCAGGTCCTGCTCTATGACCGGCGCGACAATCGGCTGGAACCGACGAGCGGCTACTTCGCTTCGCTCGGCAATGACGTCGCCGGCCTGGGCTTTGGGGTCAATTATGTGCGGAACAAGGTCAGCTTCGGTTATTACTACTCGGTCATGCCCGAGTGGGTGCTGGGCTTCACCGGCGAAGCGGGCGATGTGCGCGGCTGGGGCGGCCAGAAGGTCCTGTTGCAAGACCGTTTCTTCGTCGGCGGCGACAATCTGCGCGGTTTCGCCCCGGCCGGGATCGGGCCGCGGGACATCGTTTCCAGCGATGCGCTCGGCGGTAATAAGTACTACGTTGGTTCGGTGGCGCTCAGCGTCCCGCTAGGGTTGCCGAAGGAGCTCGGGATCACCGGCCGGGTTTTCACCGATTTCGGCACCTTGTTCTCGAACGATCAGAAGAATCTCGTTCTGACGCCGGCCCAGCTTGCGGTGAATGGAGGCGTGCAACCGCTGATTCTTGATTCAGCCGCCATTCGGGCCAGCGCCGGCGTTGGCATCTCGTGGAAATCGCCGGTCGGCCCGATCCGGCTCGATTTGGCCTATCCGATCAAGAAGGAGCAGTTCGACAAGACCCAGCTGTTCCACGTCAGTTTTGGTACGAGGTTCTGATGTTAGTTAGACGCGCGGGGTTCGCCCCGCTGACATTGATTTTATTGATTTTCCTGGCGGCGGTGGGTGGCGGACTCGGCGTTGCCCGCGCACAGCAGACCCCGCCGGCGCCGGCCCCGGCAGGACAGCCGCCACTGACGATCATGGTGGTGGATGTCCAGGCGCTGCTGCAGAACTCGAAATCGGCGAAGATGGTGCGCCAGCAGATCGAGCAAAAACGCGCCGAATACGCCAAGGAGATCTCTCACCAGGAAGAGGGCTTGCGACAGGAGCGCGATGCGCTGCAACGGCAGCAAGCCTCGCTTTCCGCCGACGCGCTCAATCAGAAGGGGCGCGAGTTCCAGCAGAAGGTCAACGATCTCGATCGCAACGTGCAGAGCAAGCGACAGGCGCTCGAACGCTCGAATGCCGAGGCGCTCGAGAAGATTCAAGAAGTGATGCTGAAGATCATCACCGATATCGCCAAGGACCGCAAAGCCAACCTGGTCTTTCAGCGCAGCGAATTGGTGCTGTTCGATCAGAACTTCGACGTCACCGACGAAGTGTTGCGAAAACTCGATGAGCAGCTGCCGACCCTGACCGTCAACTTCGTCGCACCGGTCGCGAACAATACGACGCCACCCGCGGCGCAGCCGGCGGCCGCCACCACCGCGCAGCCCGCCCCGAAAAAGAAGAAATAGGGCGGGGCCTGTCCACTCGCGGCGCGGCATGACGGATCACCGCTTCTTCGATCGAGCCGGACCTTATTCGCTCGACGAGCTTGCGGCGCTGAGCGGGGCGCGGGTGTGGGGCGGGGCGGACGGCAAGCAGGTCTTCAGCGATGTCGCCCCGCTCGAGACCGCCGGTCCGGACGAGGTTACCTTTCTCGACAATCGAAAATACGTCGAGGCGTTTGTCCGGTCCCGGGCCGGCGCCGCCTTCATCGACGAACGGTTCGCCGAGCGCGCGCCGGCAGGCATGGCGTTGCTCGTCACCGCCGAGCCGTACAAGGCGTTTGCCCGCGCCGCGCAGGCCTTCTACCCGGAACCGCCGGTTGTTCCGCGGCGCGCGGCGTCGGCGACCATCGATCCGACCGCCACCGTGCCCGGGGATTGCGAGATCGGCGCCAATGTCGTGATCGAGGCCGGGGCGCGGCTCGGCGCGCGTTGCCAGATCGGCGCCAACACGGCGATCGGCGCGGCGGTCGAGCTCGGCGCGGATTGCCGGGTCGGCCCCAATGTGACCCTGAGCCACTGCCTGATCGGTGCGCGGGTCGTGCTCCACCCCGGCGTGCGCATCGGCCAGCCTGGATTCGGTTTTGCGCCGGACGCGAAGGGACCCGTCAAGATCCCACAACTCGGGCGGGTCGTGATCGGCGACGACGTCGATATCGGCGCCAATACGACGATCGATCGCGGCTCGGGACACGATACGGTGATTGGGTCCGGCACAATGATCGATAATCTGGTGCAGATCGGGCACAATGTCGTTCTCGGTCGGGGCTGTATTTTGGCGGCTCAGGCCGGGATTTCCGGCAGCACGAAGCTTGGCGATTTCGTCATGGTGGGAGGGCAGGCCGGTTTCGCCGGCCATCTGAATATCGGCAGCGGTGCGCGCGTCGCCGGCACTGCTGGCGTGATGCGCGATGTCGCGCCGGGCGAAACCGTTTGCGGCAGCCCCGCGGTGCCGATAGCCTCATTCATGAGACAGGTCGCGATCCTGCAACGCCTTGCGAAGAAAAAGGACGGCCGATGATCGATCCGGCCCTCGCCGAGGAACACGCCGCCCAGATCGATATTCAGCGGATCATGGAAATGATCCCGCACCGCTACCCGTTCCTGATGATCGACAAGATCGTCGATGCAGTGCCGAACGTGCGGGCGACCGGCATCAAGAACGTCTCGATCAACGAGCATTTCTTTCAGGGTCATTTCCCGACGCGGCCGGTAATGCCGGGGGTGATGATCATCGAGGCGATGGCGCAGACTGCGGCCGTGCTGGTCGTCCATACCCTCGGACGCGAGTCGGAGGGGAAGCTGGTCTACTTCATGAGCGTCGATAATGCCCGTTTCCGCCGGCCCGTCGTTCCCGGCGATTGCCTCCACGTCCATGTCACGAAACAGCGCCACCGCGGCAATGTTTGGAAGTTCGAGGGTCGCGCCGAGGTCTGCGGCCAGCTGATGGCCGAGGCGGTATTCGCCGCGATGATCCTCAACGATTAGGTCGCGTATGCCCCAGCTTCACCCCACCGCGATCGTCGCGCCGGGGGCGACATTGGCCGAGGATGTGGCGATCGGCCCCTATTGCGTCGTCGGTGACGAGGTCGTGCTCGGCGCGGGCGTCAGGCTGATGGCCCATGTCGTTGTCGACGGGCGCACGACGATTGGCGCGCGGACGCGCATTTTTCCTTTCGCATCGATCGGCTTCGAGCCGCAGGACCTCAAATACGATGGCGAGAAATCCTCGCTAGTGATCGGGCGCGACAACACGATCCGCGAGCATGTCACGATGAACCCGGGCACCGCTGGCGGCGGCATGATGACCCGCATCGGCGACAATGGCCTGTTCATGGTCGGTGTTCACGTCGCCCATGATTGCCAGATCGGCGACCATGTGATCATGGCCAACAACGCGACTTTGGCCGGTCATGTCGTGGTCGAGGATTTTGCCCTGCTCGGCGGCCTTTCGGCGGTGCACCAATTCGTCCGCATCGGGCGGCATGCGATGATCGGCGGGATGTCGGGGGTCGAGCGCGACGTGATCCCCTATGGCCAGGTGATGGGCGACCGGGCGCGGCTCAGCGGCCTCAACATCATCGGCATGCAGCGGCGCGGATTCAGCCGCGAGGACATCCAGTCTTTGCGCAGCGCCTACCAGTTCCTGTTCTCGGCCGACGGCACGTTCAACGACCGGGTCAATGAAATCGCCGAGCGGTTCGGCGGCGTCGCCCCGGTCGACGACGTCATCGCCTTTATCCGCGCCGATTCGACACGCGCGATCTGCCAGCCCAAAGGCCCGAATGGCGGCTGACGGCCCGCTCGGCATCCTCGCCGGAAACGGCGCGTTGCCGCGCCGCATCGTCGAGAGTTGCCGTGCAGCCGGACGCCCGGTTTTCGTGGTAGCGCTCGAAGGCGAAGCCGATCAGGCGACGGTCGCCGGCGTGCCGCATGCTTGGTGCCGGCTCGGCGCGGCGGGGACCGCGCTCGATCTGCTGCACGCCAACGCGGTGACCGATCTCGTGCTGGCCGGCGGCGTGCGCCGCCCCTCCTTGTCGGCGCTGCGCCCGGATTGGCGCGCCACCAAGTTCTTCGCCCGAATCGGCTATCGCGGGCTCGGCGACGACGGGCTGCTCTCGGCGGTCGTCAAGGAGCTGGAGCGCGAGGGCTTTCGGGTCGTGGGCGCCGAGGAATTGCTGGCTTCCGATAATCTTTTGCCGGAGGGGGCGCTTGGCCGTTGCCGGCCGAATGCGCAAGCTTGCGGCGATATCGAGCACGGTCTGCGTGTCGCCCGCGCGATCGGCGCCCTCGATATCGGTCAGGCGGTCGTGATTCAGCAGGGGTTCGTGCTCGGCGTCGAGGCGGTCGAAGGCACCGATGGGTTGTTGCGGCGCTGCGCCGAATTGCGCCGCGACGGCCCGGGCGGGGTGCTGGTCAAGGCGGCAAAGCCGGGCCAGGAGCGGCGCGTCGATCGCCCGACGATCGGGCCGCGGACCGTCAATCTCGCCGCCGCGGCGGGCTTACAGGGGATTGCGGCGGAGGCCGGCATGACCCTGGTCGTCGACCGCGCCGAAACCATCCGCGCCGCCGATCAAGCCGGTCTGTTCGTGGTTGGTGTCCCCGTGCCAGAGCAAGGGGCCATGACCAAGGGGCCATGACGGAAGGCGACGAAGCCGGGCCGCTCATTTTCATGGTGGCCGGCGAGCCGTCGGGGGATGCCCTCGGCGGAGCGCTGATTGAAGCGCTGCGCGAGCGCACCGGCGATCGCATGCGGATCTTCGGGATCGGCGGCGAATATATGGCGCAGCACGGCGTCTCAAGCCTCGTGCCGCTTTCCGATCTGGCGGTCGCTGGGGTCGCCGAGGTATTGCCCCGGGCGCCGCTGATCCTGCAGCGGGTGCGAGAAACGGTGCGGGCGATCCGCGAAATGCGGCCTGATGCCGTCGTCACGATCGACAGTTCGGGGTTTAGCTGGCGCATCGCCCAGCGGCTGCGCCGGGCGGGTGAGCGCCTGCCGCTGATCCATTACGTGGCGCCAATGGTGTGGGCATGGCGGCCCGGCCGCGCCCGGCGCATGGCGCGCTGGTATGACCATCTGCTGGTCTTGCTGCCATTTGAGCCGCCCTATTTCGAACAGGTCGGCCTCGCCTGCACCTATGTCGGTCATCCGGTGATCGAGAGCGGCGCCGAGCGCGGCGATGCGGCGCGGTTTCGCGCAACGTACGGCATCACCGGCGAGGAATTGGTGCTTACGGTACTGCCGGGCAGTCGCGGCGGCGAGGTGCGCCGGCTGCTGCCGATCTTCGGCGCGGCGTTGCGCCAGCTGGAGGCGATCGTCGGCCCGTTCCGCGTCGCGGTGCCGACGGTCGAAAATGTCGCGGACGCGGTCGGGGCGGGAGTCGCCGAATGGCCGGGTCACCCGGTTGTATTGCGCGGTGCCGCTGCCAAATACGACGCGTTCGCCGCAAGCCGCGCCGCGATGGCCGCCTCGGGCACGGTGGCGCTCGAACTGGCTCTCGCGCGGGTGCCGATGATCGTCGCCTATCGTCTCAGCCCACTGACCCAGGCATTGCTCGATCGGGTTGTGAAGGTGCGCCAGGTCAATCTCGTCAACCTGATCCTCGGTCGGACGCTGGTTCCCGAATTCCTGGGGCCGGCCTGCACCCCACAGCGGCTCGCCGGCGCGGTCGCCGAGTTGGTGCGGGACGAAGCGGTTCGCAGCGCGCACCGCGAGGGCTATGATGAGGCAATGCGGCGGCTCGGGGCCGGCAGCCTGTCGCCAAGCCAGAACGCCGCCGACCGGATCCTCGCCATCATCGCAGCGCGGCGGCGTGGCGAGTCCGTGAGCTAAACCAGAGGAGTACGTCCCCCATGTCGATCACCGATACCGCACCCACAGCGGGCCGGGCCGGCGAGTCCGGCGAAAGCCGCTTTCTGCACACGATGCTTCGGGTCAAGGATCTCGATAAATCGCTGCGCTTCTACACCGAGCAGCTCGGTATGAAGCTGCTGCGCAAGCGCGACTACCCGACCGGGAAGTTCACCCTCGCCTTTGTCGGCTATGGCGACGAGAGCGACAGCACGGCGATCGAGTTGACCCATAATTGGGAGCAGGACGAGCCCTATTCGCTCGGCAGCGGTTTCGGCCATCTCGCGGTCAGCGTGCCGGATGTCTACAAGGCCTGCGAGCGGCTTGCCGCCGCCGGGGTCAAGATCCCGCGCCCGGCCGGCCCGATGGCGCATGGCGGCTCGGTCATCGCCTTCATCGAGGATCCGGACGGCTATCGGATCGAGCTGATCCAGCGGCCCTGACCCATTCGAAGCCCCTCTCCCGCATCGCGGGGAAAGGGGCCCAGCGCGCAGCGCTGGGAGGGTGAGGGTAACCGGGTTTAGCTCCTACTTTCTTGGAGAGCTGGCGGCCGACACTTGTGGCGATTCAGTCGCGCTGGTAGGTTCCCGGCGGCATACAACTGCAATCTGCGCGGGATGGATCAAGGCTCTTTGCTCGGTTTAATTGCCGCCACGCTGCGCCTCCCTGTCGCAGCTGTCGGCGAAGATTCGACCATGCAGAACACGCGGCGGTGGGACAGCCTGCGCCATGTCCTGCTGATGACCAAGATCGAGGCCGCTTACGGCATCGACTTCACCGACAGTGAACTCGCGGCCGCCACGTCGGTCGCCAATATCCGGCAGATCCTGCGCGATCACGGCCTCGTCTGCGCGGGGTCGGCGCGGTCATGAGCAATCCGGATGCCGGTCTGCTCTGTCATTTCGAAAGCCTCGGCCGCGGCTGCGAGTTCGGCTTCCTACAACGCCGCGCTGGTGCCGAGCCGATGGGGCTTCTGCGCTTCGCCAGCATATCGCTGGAAGGTCTGGTTCGCGGCCTGCACACCCGATTCGCCGGCATCGGGGATTCTGATGGCCTCGTTCTCTCGCAGAATGATGGCGAATACTGGATCGACGTGCCGAAATTCGGTCTCCGCTACCACACGGAACTGTACGAGGGCGAGATGACGCCCGAGGAATTGGTCCAGCTTGAACGGCGGAAGGTCAAGTTTCTCGCCGCTGGCCTGATCGATAGCCTGAAAAGCAACAGCAAGATTTTCGTCTATCTGCAACGCGAGCACGTGACGGCTGACGACTTTGAGGCGTTGCTTGTCGCTCTCGCATCGTATGGCCCCGCCACTCTGTTGTGGGTTGTCCCGAGCGATCGGACGCACCCTCCGGATAGGGTCGAGGTGATCGATGATCGGCTGATGGTGGGGTATTTGGGGCGCTTGGCGCCCCGCGAGGCGTTGCACGATGTCGACTATGCGTCATGGATCGCGGTCTGCCGCAAGGCCCACGATCTATGGTCAGCCGGGAAATCGGCGCGCCGTCCCGACGATGATGCGGACGGGTTTGTATCCGAAATCATCTTCGGGATCCGCGGCAACAGTTCGGGCTATCTTGGCCCGGGTTGGGCTGCGGCCGAAGCCGCCCACACCTGGGCCGTCGGAAACCGGAGCGTGCTCGCTCTGCCATTGCAGGGTGAACCAGGCGATCTGCTGCTGAAGCTGATCGTCGGGCCGTTCGTCAGCCCGCCCGTCGTGCCGATGCAGCGCCTCGCCGTTTTGGCAAATGACGTCGAGGTCGCGAACTTTACCCTGACCAGAGAAGCAAAGTTGCAGTGCCTGATCCCGGCCGGCAATCTGCAAGGGCGTGATCACTTAGATCTCACCTTCATCCACCCTGATGCGGCGACCCCGGCCCGAGTGATTCCTGGCCATGCCGATCGCCGCGATTTGACGATCGCCTTCCATCGCATCGTGTTGCAGCGGGTCCCAGCCGGTGCCTGAGACCGCGGTGGCGGACAGCGCCATTCCACTGCTCGGTGACCGGTGGCAGCGTCGTGACAGAGTGCCGCTCGATCGCGATGGCCCGCTCGACCTCCTCTTCGAGCCGCCGCCGGCCGACTTGGCGGAGCGCCCGATCTTCGAGTGGTTCGATGCCCGGGCGCGGCGCGATCCCGGGGCAACGGCGCTGATCGATCGAGCGGTTCGGCTGAGCTACGACCAGGTTCGCCGCCGAACCCTCAATCTGGCGCGCCACATAGCCGCGACGGTGCCGCGCAAGAGCGCGGTCGGTATCTGGCTTCGGGCGGACGCGCAGCTGCCGCTCGCTATTCTCGCCTGCCTGGCCGCCGGCCGAACGGCACTGGTGTTGAATCATCGAAATCCGCCGGCCCGCATTGCCTCCATTATCGAGGACGCGAAACCTGCCGCGATCATCCACGCCGATAGCGGGCCGTACCGGGATTGTATTCCCGACGGCATTCAAAGCATCGCCATCGAAAGCGCGATGCGAAGCGGCGATGCGCCAGTCTGGGACCCGCGCACCGCAGGGGGTCCCGACGACCCGGCAGTGGTGCTCTACACCTCGGGCAGCACCGGGCAGCCAAAGGGAATCGTGCTGTCGCAGCGCGCGATCCTGTGTCGTATTGGGCAGGTGGTTGCTGCCTGGCACATGCACCCGAGAGACAGGTTTCTGTCGCTGAGCACGCCGCCCACGATCCCGGGTTTGACCGGCTGTTTCGTGGCCCTGTTGGCCGGCTGTGCTCAGATCCTGGGCGACCTGCTGGAGGATGGCATGGGTCGCATGCTCGCTATGGCGCAGCGCGAACGTGTGACCATCCTGGTCGGTCTGCCGTCCCTGCTCGGCGGCTTTGCCGAAATTGGCAATGCGACAGCGCTGCTCGACGGATTGCGCATCGTCCGGACCACCGGCGACGCGTTGCTTCGCGACGATTTGCGTGTGTGGCGAACGCTGCTGCCGCCGCATTGCCATGTCATGACGACCTTCGGATCAACCGAGATGTTCACCTTCGCCCAATGGTTTGTTCCTCGATCTTTCGATGCGGACGAGGCGCGGCTGCCGGTCGGCTATCCGCTGCCCGACCATGAATTCAAGGTCGTGGATGAGCGAGGTCGCGCGGTGACGGCCGGCGAAGCCGGCGAACTCGTCCTACGCAGCCGGAACATCGCTCTCGGCGAATGGGTCAAGGGGCGCTGGGTGGCAGGCCGCCTGATCCGCGATCTCGACGATCCGTCAAAGCGGATCCTGTTCACCGGCGATGTGGTCCGGCAACGCCCCGACGGGCTGATCGCTTTCGTTGGCCGCCGCGACGCTCAGGTAAAGGTGCGCGGGCAACGCGTCGAGCTTACGGAAATCGAGAGCGCTTTGCGCGCGATGGCCGAGGTCGAGGATGCGGCAGTTGCCGCCGCGCGCGACGGCGAAGATGTTGTGTTGCACGGGTTCGTCGTCACCGCCGCCGCAGCCGAGGAGCACGAAGCTCTATCGGCGACATTGCGAACGAGTCTGGGAGACGTACTGCCCGATTACATGGTGCCGTCGACGCTGAATTTCGTCGAACGCCTGCCGCGCCTGGCATCAGGCAAAATCGACCGGCGAGCCTTGCTGGAAAGCGAGGGGCGCTCGATTGGGAGCTAGCGTCAGCGGCGCTCGCCGATCGGCACGTAATGGCGCTCCGGAGCGCCGGTGAACAGCTGCCGGGGGCGGCCGATCTTCATGTCGGGATCCTCGATCATCTCGGTCCATTGCGCGATCCAGCCGACGGTGCGCGCGACCGCGAACAGAACCGTGAACATCGACGTCGGGAACCCCATCGCCTTCAGGATGATGCCGGAATAGAAATCGACGTTCGGGTACAGCTTGCGCGTGATGAAGTACTCATCGTTGAGCGCGATCTTTTCGAGCTCCATCGCCAAGTCCAACAGCGGCTCATCCTTGATGCCGAGCTCGTCCAGAACCTCATGGCAGCTTTCGCGCAGCACATGGGCGCGGGGGTCGTAGTTCTTGTACACGCGGTGGCCAAAGCCGAACAGAATCTCGTGGTCGTTCTTGTCTTTCACCTGCTTGATGAAGTCGGCGATGTTCTTCTTGTCGCCGATCTTGCCCAGCATCTTCAGCACCGCCTCGTTGGCGCCGCCATGCGCGGGGCCCCATAGCGAGGCGATGCCGGCGGCGATGCAGGCAAACGGGTTGGCGCCGCTCGACCCCGCGTTGCGTACCGTCGCGGTCGAGGCGTTCTGCTCGTGGTCGGCATGCAGGATGAAGATCTGGTCCATCGCCTTCGCGAGGGTCGGGCTCACCTTGTATTCCTCGCACGGCACGGCGAAGCACATGTGCAGGAAGTTCTCGGCATAGCCCAGCGAGTTGTTCGGGTAAATGAAGGGCTGACCGAGCGAATATTTGAATGCCATGGCCGCCATCGTCGGCATCTTGGCGATCAGGCGGTAGGACGCGACCATTCGCTGGTACGGGTCATGGATGTCGGTCGAGTCATGATAGAAGGCCGACAGCGCGCCGGTCACCCCGCACAGCACGGCCATCGGATGGGCGTCGCGGCGGAAGCCGCGATAGAAGGTGCTGAGCTGTTCGTGCACCATCGTGTGATGGATGACGTCGTAGACGAACTGCTCCTTCTGCTTGGGGGTCGGCAACTCGCCGTAGAGCAAGAGGTACGAGACCTCCATGAAGTCGCTCTTGGCCGCCAGCTCCTGGATCGGATAGCCGCGGTAGAGGAGGATGCCTTCATCGCCGTCGATATAGGTGATGCTGGACCGGCAGGCCGCCGTCGCCATGAAGCCGGGGTCGTAGGTGAAGTATCCGGTCTGGCCGTACAGCTTGCGGACATCGATGACCTTGGGGCCGATCGAGCCTTCGATGACCGGCAACTCGAACGATTTGCCCGTCGCATTGTCGGTCAACGTCACCGTGCCAGCCGGAGCCATGACATTGGTGTTGTTGCCGTCCATCGATGCACCTCTATCGTTTCGCCCGGGGATAGCTCCGACCGGGCCGGTTGCCGGATCCGGCGCGGAGAATAGGCCGCCGAGGCTGGATTATCAAACGCCGTTCGGTTTTTGCAATGCAATATCGCGAGTGCGAGATCTCAGGTCGGGCCGGCGGCTGCGTCGGCGAGGCGCGCCAGGCTTTCGTCGCGGCCAAGCACCTCCATGACCTCGAAGATCCCGGGTGATGCCAAGGAGCCGGTCAGGGCGGCCCGCAACGGCTGCGCCACCGCACCAAGCTTGATGTTTTTGACGCCCGCGAAATCCCGCAATCTCTGCTCGATCGCGCCGGCCTGCCACTCGCCGCCATCGAGATCGGCCGCCAGGTCGCCGAGCAAGCGACGCGCCTCGCCGGTTAGCAGCTTGGCCGCGTCGGGCCTCGGCTGGATCGGCCGCGGCGCAACATAAAACCGCCCCTTGTCGGCCAGTTCGACGATCGTTTTCGCGCGCGGCTTCAACCCTGGCAGGGCGCGCGCCAGCCGCTCGCGCTCGTGCGGCATCAGGGACCGGCCGAGCGCGCCTTCGAGCCGCTCGGCGATCAGGCCGAGCAGCCGCACGTCATCCGCCTCGCGGATGTAATGCGCGTTGATGCTGTCGAGCTTGGCCTGGTCGAAACGCGCCGCGCCGCGGCCGACATCGGCGATATCGAACCAGCGGATTGCGTCCTCCGTTGAAATGATCTCGTCGTCGCCGTGGCTCCAGCCGAGGCGCATCAGGTAATTGCGCAGGGCTTCCGGCAGATACCCCATCTCGCGGTAGGCCTCGACGCCGACCGCGCCGTGCCGCTTCGACAGCTTGGCGCCGTCCGGACCATGGATCAGCGGGACATGCGCAAATTCGGGAACCGGCCAGTCGAGGGCGCGATAGATCTGGGTCTGGCGAAAGGCATTGTTCAGGTGGTCGTCGCCGCGGATCACCTGGGTGATGCCCATGTCGTGGTCGTCGACTACGACCGACAGATTGTAGGTCGGGGTGCCGTCGGCGCGCAGCAGGATCAGATCGTCGAGCTCGCTGTTCTCGACCGTCACCTCGCCCTGCACGAGGTCGCGGATCGTCGTGGCCCCCTCCTGCGGCGCCTTCAACCGGATCACCGGCGCGACGCCGGGCGGCGCCTCCGAGGGATCGCGGTCGCGCCAGGTGCCGTCATAGCGCACCGAGCGTTTCTCGGCACGGGCGCGCGCCCGCATCGCCTCGAGTTCCTCGGGCGTGCAATAGCAGTAATAGGCGCGGCCCTTGGCGATCAGCTCGCGCGCGACCTCGGCATGCCGCGCCGCGCCGGCGAATTGGTGGACGATCTCGCCGTCCCAATCGAGGCCGAGCCAGGACAGCCCGTCGATGATCGCGGCGACCGCCTCGGGCGTCGAGCGCGCCCGGTCGGTATCCTCGATCCGCAGCCGGAAGACGCCGCCATGGTGGCGCGCGTACAGCCAGTTGAACAGCGCGGTCCGGGCGCCGCCGATATGCAGAAAGCCGGTCGGGGAGGGGGCGAAACGGACTGTGACGCTCATGGCCGCTATGTAGGCGCTGCCGGCCGGCCGCGCCATCGCTCATAAAAAACCCTCTCCCGCGGTCTGCGGGAGAGGGTTGGCGAGAGCGGTTAGCCTAGCTGGGCATCTGGCCGAGATAGTCGCGCTTGCCGAGCGTGACGCCGACGTGGCGGACGATGTCGTACGCCGTCGTCGCGTGGAATTGCACCTGCAGCATCGCGAAATGGTACAGATAGTTCTGCGCCTTCATCGTGCGCGGCTGGCCGCCCATCGGGACCGTGACGTCTGAATCGTCCTTGCCGTCGATCTGGTTGGCCCGCAGCCCCTTCAGGAAGTCGACGGTCTTGTCGATCCGCGACTGCACCTCGGCGAAGCTGTTGTCCTGATCCGGCAAGCTCGGCAGATCGACGCCGGCGACGCGGCCGGCACCCAGCGAATGGTTGCAGACCTGCCTGACCTGCCGTTCGAGCGTGAACATGTCGGGAAAGAGCCGCAGGTTGAGCACCACCGCGGGGTCCCATTTCTGCTCCGTCGTGTGCGCCTCGGTCTTCTGCAGCACGACTTTGAGGCCGCCGAGCAGCTGCAGGCAAACCGGCACGAAGCCGCTGTATAGCGTGATCGCCATGGGAAAATCCCTCCTGTGTTGTGACGGGGGTTTATGGAGGGGCGATCTTAGCCGTTGCCGCCGGGCACGGAAAGCCGCCCCGACAAACTCCCCCGGTACTGGGCATAGAAAAGGCCCCTCACCCGTCCGCGGCGTCGCCTTGGACTCCCTCTCCCCGCATGCGGGGAGAGGGTCCGGGTGAGGGGCTTCCTTAGGGCCGGCTTAGTAGCGATGCGCCGCGAACACCATCGCGTAGAGCATCGGTATCGACAGCAGAGTGTTGACCCGCGAGGCGAGCCCGGCGATGCGGCGCGCCGCGTTGACTTCGTCGGGCGTTGCGCTGACGAGGCCGATCACCTTCTGCTGGTTCGGCCAGATCAGGATCCACACATTGAGGAACATGATGAACCCGATCCACATGCCCCAGCCGATCGCGGTCGTCTTGCCATGCGGATGCGGATCGGGGATGCCGAGCGCGAGGGCGCTGCCGAGATAGCCTTGCAGCCAGGCGAGGATCAGCCCGAAGACGAGCGTCGCCACGGCACCCCAGCGGAACCAGAACAGCGCTTCCGGCAGGATGTAGCGGACGATCGCCGGCCGCAGCTCCGCCGGGATCTTCGGCACCGTCGGCGTCTGGGTGAAGTTGAAGTACCAGAGATGGCCGATCCACATGATGCCGCTGATGATGTGCAGCCAGCGGATGAAAACCGACCACCATTCTTGTTGACTGAGAAAATCCATGGCCTGTCCTCCCCGATCACGCCATCACGTGGATGACGATCGCCAGAATGATCGTCAGGACAAACCCGGCGATCACTGTGGCAGTCAGGTTGTTCAACAGGGCTTCCATCCCGCGTTCCTCCCCGGTTGCTGCGCGAGCCAATTCTTCAGGGTCAGGATAGCAAGTTAATAACGGCTATGAAATGTGCGTTTTAGGCGAGGCAGGGATGTTTACCGAACGGCCGGTAAGGCCGGACACGGGTGGCCGCGCCGAGCCCCGGCCGCAGGGAATCTGTGGTTCCGATATCTGTCGTTCTGATCCTTCGGCCTAGCGTCCCTGGAAATTCGGCAGGCGACGCTCGGCATAGGCCTTGATGCCTTCCTGCATGTCCTCGGTGCGGCGCAGCCGGTCCTGCTCGACCAGCTCGCGCTCGGTTGCCGCCTCGACCGCCTCGACAAAGCCGCGCCGCAACGTCTCGCGGGTGGCGGTGACGGCGAGCGGCCCTGATTGCGCGATTTCAAGCGCCATCGCCTGCGCCGCGCTGCGCACCTCCTCCAGCGCCACCAGCTGATCGGCGAGCCCGATCCGGACGGCTTCGCTGCCGGATATGCGCCGGCCGGTATAGAACAACAGCGCCGCCTGCTGCTGCCCGACGAGCCGCGGCAATGTCGCGGTCAGGCCAAAGCCGGGGTGAAAGCCGAGCCGGTTGAAATTGGCGCTGAACCGCGCCTCCTCGCAGGTCACCCGGAAATCGGGCATCAGCGCGAGGCCGAGCCCGCCGCCGATCGCCGCGCCGTGGATCGCGCCGACGACCGGTATCTCGATGCGGAACAGGCGAATCGCCTCCTTGTAGAGGTGCCGTCCGCCGCCGGTGCGCCCGGCCTCCTGAATCGTGCCGGTGTCCATCCGCTTCGAGAAATCGGCGCCGGCGCAGAACGAGCGGCCTTCGGCGGCGAGCACGATCGCACGGCAGGCCGGGTCGGCATCGAGCCGCTCGAAGGCGTCGGCGATCTCGCCGATCAGCGCGCTGTCGAAGAAATTGTGCGGCGGCCGCCGGATCTCGACCGTCGCCACCAACCCATCGAGGCTGACGCCGATCTCCTTGAACCCGCTGTAATCACTCATTTGTATCCTCCCTTATCAAAACCACAGAGGCACGGAGATCGCGGAGCTCTCCAGTTGTCATTGCGAGGAGCGAAGCGACGAAGCAATCCCCATCGGCCGAGAGCAACGACCCGGAAATTGCTTCGCTTCGCTCGCAATGACGCTGATGAAAGTATCTCTGTGTCCTCCGTGCCTCTGTGGTGAATCATCTTTTGACGATCAGCGCATCGACGAGCGTGAGGCCCTCGCCGGCGGCGTGGACGATGACCGGGTTCAAATCGATCTCGGCAATCGCATCGGCATGGTCGGCGGCGAAGCGCGACAATGCGACCATCAGTTGCGCGAGCGCGTCGCGGTCGGCGGCCGGCTCGCCGCGCACCGCGTCGAGCAAGGCCGCGCCCTTCAGCTGGCCGATCAGGTCGAGCGCCTCCTCGGTGCCGAGCGGCACCGGCGCGAAGGCGACGTCCTTCAGCACTTCGACATGGATGCCGCCGAGCCCGACCATCAGCATCGGCCCGAAATCGGGATCGCGGCTAATTCCGAGAATGATCTCGCGGCCGCGCCTTGCCATTGCCTGCACCAGCACGCCGTCGATCTTGGCATTCGGATGCGCCGCCCGGGCACGCGCCAGCACCGTGCGGTAGCCGTCGTGCACCGCCGCCTCGCCATTCAATCCGAGCATGACCGCGCCGGCTTCTGTCTTGTGCAGGATGTCGGGCGACTGCACCTTCAGCGCGACCGCGCCGCCTATCTTCGTCGCCGCGGCGACCGCCCCATCTTCGCTCGTGGCAAGCGCCTCGGGCGGCAACGGCACGCCGTAGCGGGCGAGCAACGCCTTCGAGGCAACCTCCGTCAGCACCGGCCCGGCGGCGGCGAGCGCGCCCGCGACCTCGTCAAGCAGCGCCGGCGCGGTCTCCTTGACTGGCGCTCGGCGCGCCAGCCGCTCGCGGAACCGGCCGTAATCGACCAATGCCCGGATCGCGCGGGCGCAGCTCGGCATCGAGGTGTAGCAGGGGATGCCGGCGGCGGCGATCGCGGCGATCGATGCCGGGGTCGCGGTCGTGTAGGTCGACAGGAGGATCGGCTTGTCGATCGCCGCGGTGATGCCGGCCATCTCCTCGCCGAGCTTCTTGGCCCTCTCCGGGTTCGCGAGCGAACTGATCAGCAGGATCGTGTCGATGCGCTCGGACTGACGCACGATCTCGACGAGCTTGGCATAGCCGACCTCGCCGATCGCCTGCGCCGTTGCGTCGATCGGGTTCTGCGCCGATCCGTAGGACGGCAGCAGCTTCATGATGCGCGCCTGGATGTCGTCCTCGAGCACCGGCAGTTCGAGCCCGTGCGCCGACAGGATATCGGCCATCCACACCGCGCTGCCGCCCGAGCCGGTGATGACCGCGACCCGGTTGCCATGCGGCAACGGGCAATAGGCGAACGCGCTCGCGACATCGACCATGTGGTCGAGGTCTTCGCCGCGGATGATCCCGTGATGCCGGAAGATCGCGTCATCGGCCATGCCGGCCCGGGCCAGCGCGCCGGTATGCGAGGCGGCGGCGCGGCGGCCGGCATCGGAGCGCCCGACCTTCGCGACGATCATCGGCTTGCCGGCATGCGCCGCCTTGTCGGCGACGGCGCGGAACCGCGCCGTGTCGCGGATGCCTTCGAGATAGCACATGAAGATGTCGGCGCCGCCGGCGTCGAGCACCC